>MDSW01181422.1_pt1 | contig 10257 bp, 10 predicted proteins | sample 811171 | NCBI WGS metagenome assembly MDSW01 (sample SAMN05326641, study PRJNA326480) | marine metagenome | isolation source: seawater | place: Atlantic Ocean: North West | collected 2012 | reverse complement strand
TTGGTAAACAAAGTAATATCAAATCCAAATGCACAATAGTACACTGCAAAGAAGTAGTAACTATGGATGACAAGCCAAGTCAGGTAATACGGAATGGCTCAAATACGAGTATGTGGTCCACAATTGAATCCGTTAAACAAAAAAAAGCTTCAATAGCAATTTCGTGTGGAAATACTGGCGCATTAATGGCGCTTTCAATGGTGCGATTGCGAAAATTACCAGGTGTAATACGGCCAGCAATTGCTTGTTTATGGCCATCCAAAAACAAACATGGTCTAAATATTGTACTTGATGTGGGCGCAGATGTTAAAGCTGATGCGGTTGATTTATCACAATATGCGTTAATGGGTGTCTCTTATGCCCGCAATGGTTTAAACATAAAAAAACCAAGAGTTGGGCTATTAAACGTTGGCACTGAAGAGCACAAAGGCCGACCTATAATAAGGCAAGCATTTGAATTAATAGACACTAACTCGGCAAACGGAGACTATGAATTTATTGGTTTTATAGAAGGTAGCGACATCCCATCTGCAACTGTAGATGTAATAGTTACAGATGGTTTTACTGGTAACATTGCTCTCAAAACTGGCGAAGGCACAGCGAAATTAATTAGAGAACGATTAGTAAAAGTTTTTAAAAGCAATTTTTTATCGCGAATTGGATCAATTCTAGCGTCAAAACAACTCAAGATATTTGCAGAAGGTATAGATCCAAGACGAGTTAATGGTGGAGTTTTCCTTGGTTTAAATGGAACCGTAATTAAATCGCATGGAGACTCTGATGCAACGGGAGTTGCAGCTGCTATAGAGTTAGCAATAAGTCTTACCAAATCTGGTTTTAATGAACGATTAGCCGCCAGGGTTGCATCTTCAACTCAAGATGACTTACATGTTTTAGAAGATAAATAAAAAGGTTAATTAGTATGGGTGTTATGCGTGCTGTTCCTATTGGTGTAGGACATTATTTACCAGATAGAATAGTCGAAAATAAAGAGTTTGAAAGTTTTTTAGACACAACAGATAGTTGGATAAAGGACAGAAGTGGCATTGAACGTCGTCACTTCGCTGCTGATGGACAATACACTTCAGACCTTGGCAGTTTTGCAGCAGAGAACGCATTAAAAGACGCTTCGTTGAACGCAAACGATCTTGACGCAATTATTGTCGCAACCTCAACCCCTGATCTTACTTTCCCTTCTACGGCTACTACTATTCAACACAAAATTGGAATGAAAAACGGTTATGCATTTGATATTCAAGCTGTATGTGCTGGATTTGTTTTTGCTTTAGCAAATGCAAACGCATTAATAATTTCAGGCCAAGCTGAGAGAGTCATGGTAATTGGTTCAGAAACCTTCTCAAGAATTATGAACTGGGAAGATCGATCCAGTTGTGTTTTATTTGGAGACGGCGCTGGCGCTTTGATATTAGAAGCTCGACCAGGTTACGGTACTAACAATGATCGAGGCCTCTTGGCTACTGATTTAAATTCTGACGGAAGTTTTCGTAATATTTTATACGTTAATGGAGGCGTGTCCAAAACTCAATCAACGGGTACTTTGGTGATGGAAGGAAAGGAAGTATACAAACACGCCGTAATAAAATTAGCTAAAACAGCAAAATCAGTTTTACAAAAAGCTAACATTGATCAAAATGACATAGATTGGATCATCCCGCATCAGGCAAACCTCAGAATCATTAAGTCTACTGCCGCTAAGCTAGGGGTAGGTATGGAAAAAGTAATAGTAAAAGTTCAAAACCACGGCAACACTTCTGCAGCTTCTATACCACTCGCTTTGTCAGTGGCAAATAAAGAGAAAAAAATTACAAAAGGTAACCTAATCTTGACTGAGGCAATCGGTGGAGGTTTAGCGTGGGGGTCTATATTATTGCGGTGGTAGCATTATATTGAATCATTCAATTACTTAAGGTTGACAGATCAACTAATATTTACCTAGGATAGATGAATAACTTGGGGGAGTTAAATTAAATGAGTGAAAAAACTCTTACACGTATGGACTTAAATGAGGCACTTTTTAGAGAAGTTGGGCTTTCAAGAAATGAAAGTGCCGACTTAGTCGAAAGCGTATTAAATCATCTTTCAGATGCATTGGTTTCAGGTAATACTGTAAAAATATCGTCTTTTGGCACCTTTAAAGTATGTGATAAAACTCAGCGTATTGGTCGAAATCCAAAGACTGGAGAAGAAGCTATTATAACACCAAGACGTGTTTTATCATTCAGACCTTCTCACCTAATGAAAGAGCGTGTTACCGCGGGTAATAGTGGCTAAATTATGCGTATGAAAAAATCACCAAACGCATTTCGAAGCATAGGAGAAGTAGCCGATTGGTTGGATACTGAGGCGTATGTCTTGAGGTTTTGGGAGAGTAGATTCTCTCATATTAAGCCAATCAAAAGAGATGATGGACGACGATATTACCGTCCAGAAGATATGATGATAATTGGAGGTATAAAAACTTTACTACATAAAGATGGATTAACAATTAAAGGTGTGCAAAAGATATTGCGTGAAGATGGTGTAAAGCATGTAGCCTCGCTTTCACCCCCGATTGATAATGCTAACTTCCAATCAAGCTCCGATACCATAGCCAAAGAATTAAACAATGAGCCTAATATTTCAAACCAACAAAAAGATAAAGAACCAGTACCTGAGACGGAAGTATCTAAAAATAACAATACTAAATCGTTAGGTCCAACGGAAGAACAAAGCAACACTTATCAGCAAAGTAGAAATCTAAATAATGTTGCTGAGCGTTTAAGGAACTTACGAGACAAAATTCAAAGTGAAATCTAGAATAATTTCAATAAAAATTTGCAAAGCTATTGCTCATCTGAAAAAAAAATGCTGATACAAGTAAATCGGGCTATAGCGCAGTTTGGTAGCGCGTTCGTCTGGGGGACGAAAGGTCGTAGGTTCAAATCCTGCTAGCCCGACCATCAATGTGCATTTGCGCTGTAATATGAACTTCCATTGTGAAGCTTTAATAAGAGACAAGTAATGATAAAAGATATCTCAGGGGTGCTTCCCTCGCAGAAAATTAAAAAAATGATAGAAACCCTTGAAATTAATTCTACTGGGGCAGCTATTGAAACTTCTCAAATACAACCAGCAAGCCTTGATTTAAGGCTAGGTAATATGGCTTATCGTGTGCGAGCTTCATTTTTAGCTGGTGAAGATTCAACTGTCAAAAACCGCCTGACAGATTTTGGGTTAAAAGAAATTGATATCAGAGAAGGTGCAATCCTAGAAAAAGGTTGTGTTTATATAATTCCCTTGATGGAGTCACTGAACCTCCCAGATCATATTTCTGCCGCCTCTAATGCAAAAAGTTCAATTGGGAGATTAGATTTATTAACGCGGGTAATTACCGATAATGGCATAGAATTTGACAGAATAAATAATGGATATAATGGACCATTATATGCTGAAATATGTCCAAGATCTTTTTCTGTCCTAGTGAAGCCTAAGCAACGGTTAAATCAAATTCGCTTCAGGATTGGTCAAGCTATTATCAGTGATGCAGATCTAACAACAATGCACTTAAAAGACCCGTTGGTAAATGGTAATGCCTTAATAGACGATGGTTTGGGCTTTTCTGTCGATCTAAAACCTAAGGAAAATAATTTAGTTGGCTATGTTGCTAAACCACATACCGACATCATAGATTTAGAAAAAATAAATTACTACAACCCAAATGATTTCTGGCAATCTTTAGAAGCCTCTTCAGGGAAAATTATTTTGGATCCAGGTGCATTTTATATTTTAGTTAGCCAAGAAGCTGTCAATATCCCATCATACTGTGCGGCAGAAATGGCACCTTATATTGCAATGATAGGTGAGTTCAGAGTCCATTACGCAGGGTTTTTTGATCCTGGTTTTGGAAATAAAGACGCTGGGGGTGTGGGATCTAAAGGTGTTTTGGAGGTAAGGTGCCACGAAGCTCCATTTGTTCTGGAACACGGGCAAAATGTTGGACGGTTGATTTATGAGAAAATGACAGAAAAACCCGACATACTTTATGGACAGGATCTCAAGTCAAATTATCAAGGACAAGGATTGAAATTATCAAAGCACTTTAAAAATTGATAATTGGACTATTCATTTTCATCAAACATATCTGATTGCTTCACAACGTCCAATTCGCTTTCTTCACTTTCATTATCGATCAAAACTCCAGGTGCCGGTCTATTCTCCAACAATCCTGCCGCTCTCAGTTCCTTTATACCAGGCAGATCTTTTAAAGACCCTAGCCCAAAGTGATCTAAAAAATTTTGAGTAATAGTGAACGTTATTGGTCTACCTGGTGTCGTTCGCCGTCGGCCTAGACAAACCCAGTCCATTTCCATCAGAAGATCTAAAGTTCCTTTACTTACAGATACCCCTCTAATTTCTTCAATTTCCGCACGACTCACAGGTTGATGGTACGCGATTATAGATAATGTTTCGACGGCTGCACGGCTCAACTTGCGCATTTCTACACTTTCACTTTGCATTAAAAATCCTAGATCTGGAGCTGTACGGATAGCCCATGCATCCCCAATCTTTTTTAAATTTACACCACGAGTTTGGTAGAATACTTTAAGATTATTCAAGGCAAGAATTGGCTCACACCCATGTGGCATACGGTTTAAAAAATCCTGTATTTTCACCGGTTCTTTTGAAGCAAACAATATGGCTTCAACCATTCTTTCTTGATCCATCATTGCGGGTGTCTGAAAAAGACTTTTCTCTCTTTCATTAGCCATTTACTTTACCCTCTTTCTTAATTTTATTGGTGCAAAACTATTATTTTGCTCTAATTCTACCAATCCATACTTTGCTAATTCTAACGCCGCTGCAAAAGTAGAAGCTGTTGCTGATCTCAATCTCTGTGGATCGACATCCCATCCTTCTGGTAAAAATGAACTTAGATCAGACCACTTTAAAGCATGTCCTATAAGATTTCGCATTCTATCCAAAGCTTGCTCCATGGTTAAAATTGAATTTCGTTCAAAAACAAATGGTTTAAAATCACCTTTAGTCTTAATTCTCGCATACGCTTGCATCAAATCCAGTAAACTTGCTTGATAAGTTATACTTTTCTTACGTTGAACATTTTCCTCCATTCCTCTAACAAAAAAATTACGACCCAATTGATCTCTTGCCAAAATTTTAGCCGCATGTGTCCTCATTGCTTCTAAACGCTCTAATTGAAAAGCCAAGTATGCTGCTAACTCCTCACCACTTGGTCCTTCATCTGACGGATCAGCTGGCAACAATAATCGTGACTTTAAAAAAGCCAGCCAAGCTGCCATGACTAAATAGTCAGCGGCAAGTTCGATTCGCAGCTCTTTAGCTTCTTTTATAAATTTTAAATATTGTTCAGCGAGCATAAGAACTGATATTTTTCGGACATCAACTTTTTGCGATCTTGCCAATGTTAACAAAATATCCAATGGCCCCTCATAACCATCAACATCAACAATAAGCGATTCAATCACTTCCTCTTCATTAAAGTTTGAATCTAGCCAATTATCTTCGACCATTTAATAAGCTTTCCTCTTTTAGCCAATTTCTTAATTAACATTTTTAATTATTGTATGGTATTCATTTATAAGCTTTTGGATATCGATACTAGATCCTGTTTTACGTTTACTTAACACATCCTCTAATAAGTTCTCTTTCTCAGCACTTATACTACTGCAAGTATTTGCAATCTCAATCATTTCAGGCATTTCTCCATTACAATGTAGGATTAAATCGCAACCTGCATTGAGAGACTTGACTACTTTTTCTTCTAACGTGCCATTTAACGCTTTCATAGACAAATCATCAGTCATTAATAAACCTCTAAATCCTATTTGCTTACGGATAATCTCAATTATCACTTTTGATTGAGTTGCGGGAAATGTTTTATCAATTTTTTCAAAAAGAACATGTGCTGTCATTGCTAACGGGATATCATTTAGGCTTTTAAATATGGAGAAATCAGACACAGACAATTCTTTGAGGCTGGTCTTTACCTTTGGCAGTTCAAGATGGCTGTCAACATCTGCCCGACCATGACCCGGTATGTGTTTCAATACTGGCAAAACTCCAGAATCCATCAAACCATTTGCACACGCCTTCGCGGCCTGAATAACAATTTTAGGAATATCTCCATAGCATCTATTTAATAAAACTTTATGGGTGAGGCTATTAGCTAAATCACCAATCGGAGCACAATTAACATTAATTCCCACTTTTTTAAGTTCCTCACCAATAATCCGATATCTCAACCACATTGCTCTCATACTCAAAGCCTCTGGTACGAGCTGCATTTGTTCCAGTGGTGGCATCCATGTTCGCCAATAAGGTTTACTTAATCGTTCAACCCGGCCACCTTCTTGATCTATAAGTATGGGGACGTTTCGGCCAACTACATCTTGCAATGAATCAGTTAATAATTTTAATTGAGTAGGGTTTTTGATATTTCTGCCAAAAAGAATAAAGCCCCAAGGATTAGTCATAGAAAAAAACTTTTTTTCTTCTTTTGTTAATACAAGTCCAGCACAACCAAAAATTATAGCCTTTTGCATCACTTTGCCCTCATCGGCAAACAAGTTGGTATTAAGCCCCTTAAGAGAATGCAAAAATCTCTACTATCATTCAAAGTCGTAAAACCTGAAGCTCTCAATCGAAATGGATATCTACTACTATCAAATTTTTGTATTGATCTCTTTTTATTTTTGAAAATGGTGCCATTTCTTTTTAAAAAACTTGCCCATGCTTCCTGCGCTTCTTTTCGTGTAGAATATGATCCTAATTGTACTAAATTTGTCCCACGCTTTATTTTTGCCTCAGTTATTTCTACTTCAGTTGTTTCTACCTCAGCTATTTCTACTTCAGCTATTTCCAGGGCTTTCTCTGTATTCTTACTATTTAACATTTCCCTAGCCCACGGCTTCCTTGAACGATCTAATGCAAGAGCTGACAGTTTGTTTGAATCATCCGTTAATTGCTTATCTTCTTCAGTTTCTTTTAACACGATAGTCTTTTTAGGCTGGTTAATCATTGTATTTCCCAGATCATCTAAATTATCATTTTTTTTAATCTCTGTAATTGCTAAGTCTTTCTCCTTCAATTCTACAGGTTTTGGAGCAAGCAATATTCGTTTAGCTGTCACTTGTGCAGCCCCTTGCTCTTGCACATTATTGACTGACAAACCTTGGTAATTAATTATCTGCCCACCGGGGTTCTCAGATATTATCCGAGCCTCTTTTATTTTTGCTTTTACCACTGGGATTTCTGCATTTTCGCTAACATTTAAACTGAAACCCCAGATTATAAGAAAAGCAAAGATTGAGATTGATAGTATCACGCCAATCCAAATTAAGGTTCGTCTAATAATAGCAAAAATCATAGTTGATTTTTCACTATCGGGCTCATTATACATTAACATAACCCAATTTGTATGGATATTTTATCAAAATGGTGAATTCTTAAGAGCTCCCTTAACGCATTTCATCCATCGGTTTGACACCGAGAATACCTAACCCATTTGAAATCACAATAGCCACACATCGTGCCAAAGAAATCTTTGACTGTGACTGAATAATATTTTTTTCAACAATAAATCTAAGAACGTGGGTATCCTTGCCTTGACTCCAAAATGCATGAAATTCTGATGCTAATTCATACAGATAAAATGCTATTCTGTGCGGTTCATTATGTTTAGCCGCTAACTCTATTAGACGGGGCCATTCACAGATCTTTTTAATAAGCGTTAATTCACTCTCATGCCCTAATGAAGTTAAATCTGCCGCAAGCAGTGCTTTATCAGACACATCCATTTTCAGTTTTGAAGCTTTAGTTAGAACAGAATGCACTCGAGCATGCGCATATTGCACGTAAAATACGGGGTTATCTCTAGATTGGTCTTGAACTTTATCAAAATCAAAATCTAGGGGCGCATCATTTTTTCGAGTTAACATTACAAACCTGGCGACATCTGCACCAACTTGTTCTACTAAGTCTCGCAAAGATATAAAGTTACCTGCCCTTTTAGACATTTTGAAAGGCTCACCATTTTTAAATAACCGAACCAACTGAGTAAGCTTTATATCCAAAGTTACCTTATCATCCGAAAGAGCTCTAACAGCTGCTTTCATTCTTTTAACGTAACCTCCATGATCTGCTCCAAAAACATCAATTAAATAGTCAAAGTTTCGTCTTATTTTGTCATAGTGATAAGCAATATCTGGCGCAAAATATGTCCAAGTCCCATCTGATTTTTTTATTGGCCTATCAACATCGTCACCGTAATCGGATGATTTAAATAAAGTTTGCTCTCTTGGTTCCCAATCTTCAGGAAGCTTACCTTTTGGTGCTTCTAGTACGCCCTGATAAATTAAGTCTTTAGTTTTTAACTCATTTAAAGCCGCTTCAATACTTCCTGTGCCATACAATGACTTCTCTGAATAAAAGATATCCATTTTGATGCCCAAAGAAGATAGGTCTGAGCGTATTAAACTCATCATTGAAGCAATTGCATGCTCTCGAAATTGAGGAAGCCAATCAGCTTCTTCTGCATTAATAAAAGAATCTCCAAAAATATCTTTCAAAGATTTTCCTATTGGAATGAGATAATCACCTGGATAAGTTCCATCGATAAATTCAACAGATATGTCATTAGCCTCAAGATATCGTAAATAAACAGAGCGAGCTAACACATCAACCTGAGCGCCACCATCATTTATGTAATACTCTCGTGTAACGCTATAACCAGCAAAATCTAACAAGTTTGCAAGAGCGTCTCCAAAAACGGCTCCTCTTGTATGGCCAACATGAAGTGGGCCAGTCGGATTCGCACTCACAAATTCTACATTAACCCTCTTTTTACCACCAATTTTAGATGTTCCATATTCAGTGTTTAATCGTATTATCTGTGGTATTAAATCAATCCAAATATTTTTTTTAAGACTTAAATTTAAAAAGCCAGGCCCAGCAACTTCTATGTTTTCGATTCGTACATCATCGCTTAATTTTCCAACTAATAATTCAGCAATTTGCCGAGGTTGCAATTCTGCTTGCTTGGCCAATACCATTGCCGCATTAGTAGACATATCACCATGCAGATTATCCCGTGGGGGTTCTACTGTTACATTTTGAAAATTTAATATTTCTGGTAAATGTTTTTCGTTTTGCAAAGTTTTAAGAGCATCCAGCACAAGGTCATAAATTTCAGCAAAAATATTCATCTAAAACTCTCAATTTTTGTTAAGGTTTAACATGTAAGCTACTGCGGTCAACGAGTTTAATGCAAGTAAGATAGTTACTTATAAATAATAGAATTAAAGGATGGCAAATAAATAACTTCTCTAAAACATCTAATTGATTTTAAACATATTAATTTTAGGCGTTACAAATAATTGAATTTTTAAGCGTTCGCATATAATGATCTTAACATGAGCAGAAATATCATCACATTTTATAGGGCAGTAGTGTTGATTTTAGCTCTATTTTATTGGCTATATCAATTTGGAGGCATTGCAGAGGATCCCTTTGGATGGCAATTTAGGTATCTCACCATCTGGAGCTTAACTGCTAACACAGTTGCTGCTGGTCTCCTCTTAAGATATTCCTTAGGTTATACTGACAAAGATTGGAATAGTTTTATTTCCGCTGCGATGGTTATAAGTATGGTTGTGGTAATACAATATTGGCGATTGCACTTGATAGATCCCAAACTCGTTGGATCAGGTGAGATTCCATGGCATCAGCAATACTACCTACATCTTTTGGGCCCGATACTATTATGGATTGATGCCATTCTTATTTTAGGTACCTTCAAAAATATCAAAAAAATATTAATAATAATAACAATCTTTAGCATCAGTTACCCGATTTGGATGGAGTGTTTTCTTCAAATAATAAATACTAAACCTAGTGGATTAATTACAGATGGTTTACCTTATCCATTCTTGAACGATATGAGAGCTATTGAACGAGTTGTCTTTTACACAATCAGCATAGGACTAAACTATCTTTTAATTTACGTTGGATGGCTTTTATCAAATGTGATATTTTTAAAAGCACGCAAACACATTAATAAAATATAAATTAATAATTCAAACTTTTCTCTTGCAGGCAGATAACCTAATGGTTACACCCAAATTTACGCAATGGACGCGGGCGTAGCTCAGGGGTAGAGCATAACCTTGCCAAGGTTAGGGTCGTGAGTTCGAATCTCATCGCCCGCTCCAAATTTCTCAT
>MDSW01185786.1_pt1 | contig 10258 bp, 6 predicted proteins | sample 811171 | NCBI WGS metagenome assembly MDSW01 (sample SAMN05326641, study PRJNA326480) | marine metagenome | isolation source: seawater | place: Atlantic Ocean: North West | collected 2012 | reverse complement strand
TGGCGAAGGAACAGATGCTGGTGGAGATATGGATTTAGATGAACTTGATCCTATTTTTGTTGACTCTGCTAGAATTGTTGTCATGAACCAGCAAGGTTCTGCAAGTCTACTTCAAAGAAAGCTTAAGGTAGGATACAACCGTGCAGGAAGAATTGTAGATCAACTAGAAGGGTATGGAATAATTGGGCCTTTTCAAGGAAGTAAAGCAAGAGAGGTTTTATTTTCAGACATTGACACATTAGAAGAGTTTTTAAAAACAAAAGGACTGGTCTAATAAGACCTTCATTTTATTCTAAAATAACAAGCAAGTCTTCATTTCTTATTAAATTAGCAACATGCTTGAATTACGTCACTTTATTGGTTTATATCCTTTTCTGTTCTTTTTATTATTCTCATGTGATTTTAGTAAAAACAATACGAATCAAAAAAACATTCAAGAAGCTCCAAATGATGAACATAGTTATTCTAATATTGACAGAGTTCATACCACTCACTTACATCTTGATTTAGAAGTTGACTTTGATGAAAAACTCATCTATGGAATTGCCAGACATACCATTAATAACAAAGGGTTTGACACCATAATATTTGATACAAAATATCTTGAAATTGAAAAAGTCACTGTTGGCAATATTGATTCAGAAAAAGAAGTAAAGTTTTTTTTAGGACCATGGGATAAAGATTCAATTATAGGGCAACCTCTTTATATAATTACAGATCCTGCTTATAAAAAAATAAACATCTATTATCAGACAACAAAAAAATCTATAGCGCTTGATTGGCTTGAAAAAAATCAAACCGAAGGAAAAAAACAACCTTTTCTTTATACCCAAGGAGAACCTATTTTAACTAGATCATGGATACCTATTCAAGATTCTCCAGGAAATAGAATTACTTATTCAGCAACTGTTAAAGTTCCAAGTCATTTGTTAGCCTTAATGAGTGCTGAGAACCCTATAGAAAAAAACGAAAGTGGTATTTACCACTTTAAAATGACTAAAGCCATTCCCAGCTATTTAATCGCCTTAGCAGTTGGCAACATAGAGTATAAAAAAATTGGAGAAAATTGCGGGGTCTATTCTGAACCTGAATTACTCAAAGCAAGCTATAAAGAATTTGAAGATCTTCCAGAAATGATTGAGGCAGCAGAATCTCTATATGGGCCTTATCAATGGGGTAAATATGACATTCTTGTTCTCCCCTATTCATTTCCTTTTGGGGGTATGGAGAATCCCATGTTAACTTTTGTAAATCCAACTATTATTTCCGGTGATAAAAGCTTAGTTAGTGTTGTTGCCCATGAATTGGCTCATAGCTGGTCAGGCAATTTAGTGACTAACAATACATGGAATGATTTCTGGCTCAATGAGGGGTTTACCGTTTATTTTGAACACCGTATAATGGAGAAAATATATGGAAAAGAATATGCAGATATGTTGGCTCTCGTTGAATACGAGGAATTGTTAAATGAAATTGATGATTTAAAAGAAAAGAAATTAATGTCTGATACTAGATTAAAACTCAATTTAAAAGGACGTGACCCAGATGATGCCATAACACAAATAGCATATGTTAAAGGTGCCTTTTTTCTTAAAACACTTGAAAACAAAGTCGGAAGAAAAGAAATTGATTCATTTTTAGTTTCATACTTTGAAGACCACTCTTTTCAATCTATAAATTCAGAACAGTTTTCACTTTACTTAAAAGACAAATTACTGACACCAAAACATATCTTTTTTAATGTTGAAGAATGGTTATATGATCAAGGAATGCCCTCTAACCATTATAAAGTAAGCTCATTAAAATTCAAAAAAATGAAAAAATTAGCTGAACAGTTTGCTAATGGTAAAAATATATTTAGAGAAAAGGGTTCATTTGAAAAAAACAAAAGAACAAAAAAGACTGAATTCATTCTAAAAAAAATAAAACGAACAGACTTTAGCACGCAGGAATGGCTTGAATTCATTAGAAATCTTCCTGAAAAAATGAATGTTAAAGACATTGAAATCGTAGACAAAAATCTTGATTTTACACATTGGAACAACTCTGAAATACTACTTGAATGGTATCTTTTATGTATAAAAAATAATTACAAAAAAGCCTTTCCATCCATTGAACTGTTTTTAAGAAAAGTAGGGAGAAGAAAATACTTATCTCCTATTTATAAAGAATTATGTAAAAATCCAGAAAACAAAAAATGGGCAAAAAAAATATTTGATGATTCTAAAAACTATTATCATTATGTCTCTAAAAATACAATCAATAAATTTTTTAAATAAATATTATGTCAGTATCTGATCTTAACCCTCAACTATTATGGTCTAACTTTGATAAAATCAATGCAGTACCAAGACCCTCTAAAAAAGAAGAGGAAATCATTCAATTTATGATTGATTTTGGAAAAAACCTCGGATTAGAAACACTTAAAGATTCCATTGGAAATGTAATTATTAAAAAAAATGCAAGTCCAGGAATGGAAAACAAAAAAACAGTGATTCTTCAATCTCATTTAGACATGGTTCATCAAAAAAATGGTGACACAGTATTTGATTTTGAAAAACAAGGGATTGAAATGCTAATTAATGATGATTGGGTATCAGCAAATGGCACAACCTTAGGAGCAGACAATGGAATTGGAGTTGCAGCTATTATGGGTATACTCGAATCTAATGACATTCCTCATCCGGCTATAGAAGCTTTATTTACTATTGATGAAGAAACTGGAATGACTGGCGCAAAGAAAATGGATGGCTCCATGTTTAGTGGTCAAATTCTATTGAACTTAGATACTGAGGATGATGATGAGTTGTCAATTGGTTGTGCAGGTGGAATCGATACAAACACATTTTACAAATATGATCCTGTTAAATTAGATGTTAATAAATCAATTAAAAAAATATGTATCCGTGGATTGGTTGGTGGACATTCAGGTATGGATATTCATAAAGGAAGAGGAAATGCAAATAAATGGATGGCTAGAATATTATTTGAATTATCAAAATCTTTAGACTTTAATCTGATTTCATTTCATGGAGGAAGTTTAAGAAATGCCATTCCAAGGGAAGCAGATGCATCAATAGCAGTCAATTCAAATGAGGTGAAATTACTAAATCAAAAGTTGGTTGATATTAGTGATGTATTTTGTACAGAATATGCGAGTATTGAACCAGAACTAACAATTTCTTTGAAAGATTCTGATATATCAAATCATTGTTTAAGTCATCATGATCAAACAAAAATCATTAATACACTTTGCTCAGTCCAAAATGGAGTTTTCAGAATGAGCCCAGAATTTGAAGGATTGGTAGAAACATCATCTTCATTAGCTAAAGTTGATATTGGTAACGGCGAGTTCACAACACAGTCTCTCCAAAGAAGCAGTGTTGAAAGTACAAAAGACGAAATAGCTATGACAATCCAATGTACATTTAAAAATATGGGCTGTGAAGTTATACAAGAAGGAGATTATCCTGGATGGAGACCCAATTCGAACTCTGAAATTTTAGAATTAATGGAAGCTTTGTACATCGAAATGTTTAACGAAAAACCAAATGTAAAAGCATGTCATGCTGGTCTTGAATGCGGAATATTAGGAAAACATTTACCAAATGTAGATATGATTTCTTTTGGACCTAATATTCGTGCAGCACACTCACCAGATGAAAAAGTTCAAATATCTTCAGTACAAAAATTTTGGAAGTTTTACCTTGAAACTTTGAAAAGAACGCCAAACAAATAATGCAAGGTTCACAAAACTTTAAGAATGAGGTATATAATGGAGCAAATGGTAGAAAAAGCCTATTAGATCTCATTATCCCTGAAAATTACAATGATGAAATGATTTTATTCATCCATGGATATATGGGTTTTAAAGATTGGGGATGTTGGAATCTTGTCTCTGAATATTTTTCTAATAATGGATATGGTTTTTGCAAATTTAATTTAAGTCATAATGGTGGAACAATAAAAGAAGCTCACGATTTTCCTGATAAAACTGCATTTGCACAAAACAGATATAGCTATGAAGTGGAAGACGTAAAATATGTAATTGATTGGATTTATTCTAAAAAAATAAAGCACAAAAAAATTCACCTTATGGGACATTCAAGAGGTGGAGCAATTGCAATATTAGCTGGTCAAAATAAAATAATTAATAGCATTATATGCTGTGCATCAATTTGTGATATAGAATCAAGATTTCCTAATGGTGAAGCATTTGAAACATGGAAAAAGAGAAGAACAAGATTCATTACCAATGGCAGAACAAAAGATAAACTTGAACATTATTTTACTCAATATGAAGACTTTAAGGAAAATGAAGCAGCATTAAATATTAAAAAAGCATGTATAAGATTGAATAAACCTGTTTTACTTATTCATGGAGAAAATGATGAGTCTGTATCTATTAAAGAAGGAGAAAGTCTAGCAGAATGGCTTAACTGTAAACTCCAAGTTATTGAATCCACCAAACATACATTTGGCGCTCAACACCCATGGGATCATAAAGAAATGCCAACAGCACTTAAAAGTGCATGTGAAATTATAAACACATTCCTTACCAATCATAATAATGAAGCTCAATAACAGGACTCAATTTTTAATGATTTTTTGCGTTATAGGATTACATTTGTAAAATGCATAGATACCTGATCTTATTTTTTTTAGTAATTAGCTCCCTCTCTTATAGTCAGGAGTTGAAAGTGATCGGTGAATGTGTAGATAAAAAAAACAAAGCACTTGACCATGTTTTAATCAGACAAAATAAATCATCAAGCAATTATGTCTATACTGATTCAAAAGGGAAATTTATTATTGAAATAAAAGACACACTTCAAACAAGCCTGATATTAACAGTATTAGATCTAAAAAAAACAATCAAGATACCTTCCTACTCTGACTTTCAAAAAGAAAACTTAGGTAAAGAAAAAATCTATGACATTGGTAAAATCTCTTTTGATTTTGTCGAAAAAGAAGATGTCATAATATCCAATTATAAAATTGAAACATTTGAAATACCTAAACTACCCACAATAGATGCTCAAAAAATAACAGGTAGTTTTGAAAAATACCTAACATTGGTAAGTGCAGCAACTTCAAATAATGAATTAACAAGCAATTACAATGTAAGAGGTGGTAATTATGATGAAAACCTTGTTTATGTTAATGGTTTTAATGTTTACAGGCCTTTTTTAACAAGAAGTGGACAACAAGAAGGCATGAGTTTTATTCATTCTGCTCTTGTTGAATCCATTCGTTTTTCTGCTGGTGGATTTGAAAGCCAATACGGTGATAAATTGAGTTCAGTTTTGGACATTGAGTACAAAACCCCAAGCAAATTTAATTCATCAGGTGTTGTGTCCTTGTTAGGAGTCGAGGCTCATGTTGAAGATGCCCCCACAAATAGGTTTAATTACCTTGCAGGAGCTCGATACAGGTCAAATGGATACCTTTTAAATGCTTTACCTACCACAGGCTCATATAATCCTGTTTTTACTGATGCACAACTTTTATTAAACTTTGAATTAAGAGATGACCTAACTTTTACAGTTTTGGGTCATTATTCTAGTAATTTATATCGATTTCAGCCTCAAACTCAACAAACTGATTTTGGAACGGCAAATGAAGCTTATTCATTTAGGGTTTATTTTGAAGGTCAGGAAAGAACAAGTTTTCAAACTGCTATGGGTGGAGCTAAATTAACATGGAAGCCTAATAAAAACACTGACCTTTCATTATGTGCAACCATTTTTAATTCTGATGAAAGAGAATATTTTGATATACTTGGACAATATTATATCAATCAACTAGAAACAGATCCATCAAAAGAAGAATATGGCGATTCAATCGCCGTACTTGGTGTTGGTTCTTTTTTAAATCACGCAAGAAACCGATTAAACGCTAGTATTGTTAATATTTATCACAATGGTATCTATAGATTTAAAGATCAAAACTTAAGTAATAAAAGAAAAAAGAAAACATTAAAATGGGGCGTCAATTACCAACAAGATTTTTTTAATGATGTATTGAGCGAATGGAAACTAGTTGACTCAGCTGGATATAGCCTTCCACAGGGAGGTCAACAACTAGAGTTAAGTGAAACCATTAAATCTCAATTAAATCTTATTGGTGAAAGGTATACAGGTTACCTTCAGCTAAATTCATTCTCATCTATAATAAAAAGAAACCATCCAGTTGAAATCAATCGTAAAATTACAATCGATGGTAAAAAAACAAAAAAGACATATCGAGATACAATTTCAGAATCTGCAGCAAAATGGGCTGTTAGCTTTGGAACTCGATTGGGCCATACAACTGTTAATAATGAATCTTTTATTACTCCTAGAGGAAGTATTACTTATATACCAAGAGCTTATTTGGTTAAAGATGGAAAAGTAAGAAGGCGAACAATGGCCTACAGACTTTCTTCTGGATTGTATTATCAACCACCCTTTTATAGAGAATACAGAACCTTTAACGGCAATTTAAATACAGATGTACTTTCTCAAAAATCATTTCACATAGTAGCAGGTTCTGACATTTATTTTAATATGTGGAAGCGAGATGCTCCTTTTAAATTTACAGGAGAAATATACTACAAATACATGTGGGACATCAATCCTTATGAAATAGACAATGTAAGAACAAGATATTATGCTGAAAACAATGCCATTGGCTATGCTTATGGAATTGACATGAATGTTTATGGACAATTTGTAAAGGGAATTGAATCTTTTTTCAAACTAGGTCTTATGTCTACAAAAGAAGACATACAAGGAGACTCATATACAGAATACTATAATGCTGCAGGTGAAAGAATCATTTTCGGGTACAGTGATGACCAAGTTGTAGTAGATAGTAATGTCATATTTCCTGGATATATACCACGACCAACAGATCAATTTCTTACCATAGGAGCACTTGTTCAAGACAGAATGCCAGGAATAGAAAGTTTCACAGTTCAAATGGGATTACAATTTGGTTCAAGACTCCCTTATGGCCCTCCCGATTATCAACGTTATAAAGACACCTTAAGAATGAAATCTTACTTTAGAGTAGATTTAGGTATGTCATATGATTTTCTTTATAACGCAAAAACAAATAATAATTTTTGGAATAAATATTTTAATGAAGCAATACTTTCATTTGAAGTATTTAATATATTGGGAATCAATAATGTACTATCTAAGCAATGGATTCAGGATGTAAACGGTGTTTATTATTCAATTCCAAATTATTTAACACAAAGGAGATTCAATCTTAAGTTAATCTTAAGGTTAAAAGAATAAATCAAACCATTTTTTTAGACAAGGATACAATTTCTTTTTTGGGAGATTTTTTATTGTATAAAACATCAAAAACAAAAGATAAAATTGGCATTTCAACATTGTATTTTTTATTGATATGGTGCAAACTTTTAGCTGCATAATAACCCTCAGCTATCATATTCATTTCTAATTGTGCAGACCGAACCGAATAACCCTTTCCTATCATGAAACCAAAAGTTCTATTTCTTGAAAATTTAGAATAGGCAGTTACCAATAAATCACCTAAATAAGCACTTGATTTGGTATCCCTATGAATTGGATGGGCAATGTCTATAAATCTTTCTAATTCCTGAATTGAATTGGCTATTAAAACCGAAATAAAATTATCTCCATATCCAACACCAGAACATATACCAGCAGCCAAAGCATAAACATTTTTCAAAATACATGAGTACTCTGCACCTATTAAATCATCAGAAATCATTGTTTTTAAGTATCTACATGATAGATATTCAGATAAAGTTAAAGCATGTTTTTTTTCTGATGAAGCAATTGTTAAGTAAGAAAGTCTTTCTAGGGCAACTTCTTCGGCATGACAAGGTCCACATATAATTCCCAATTGATGATATGGGACATTATATTTTGAATGAAAATACTCAGCAGGAATCAAATTATATTCAGGAATCATTCCTTTGGTAGCAGAAAAAATTATTTTGTTTTGCAACAATTCAGGATCAACATCTTTAAGTTGCTCATCAATAAATGCAGCAGGTATTGCAACGATAATAAGATCTCCATTACTAATTACCTTTTCAATATTATTACTTAAATAAAGCTTATTTAAATCAAACTCTACCGATTGTAAATATTTAGGGTTGTGGTGGAACTCATTTATATAGGAAACTGCTTCCTTACTCCTATGCCACCAAGATACATCAATATTATTGGTTAATAATTTAACAATAGCTGTTGCCCAACTACCGCCTCCCAAAACAGAAACTTTCATCTAAGTAATTATTAAAATTGAGGATTTGCAAACAATTTAACCTCGTCTGCATTTATACTCATTCCACAGAGAATAACCAAACGCTCAACGATATTTCTTAATTCTCTGATGTTTCCTGTCCAATCTATTTTTTGCATTTGCTTCATTGCTTCAGGTGTAAATGATTTTTTAGGAATGCCTTGATCAGTACATATATTTTTAAGGAAATGCTCTACCAATAGTGGAATATCGTCTTTCCTATCATTCAATGACGGAACATGAATTAAAATAACTGCTAAACGATGATACAAATCCTCCCTGAATCTTCCTTCATTAATTTCTTTTCTAAGATCTTTATTTGTAGCTGCCAATACTCTACAATTCACTTTTATATCTTTTTCACTTCCTACTCTTTGAATCACATTTTCTTGAAGTGCTCTCAAAACTTTAGCTTGTGCACTTGCCGACATGTCCCCTATTTCATCTAGAAATAAGGTGCCTCCTGAAGATATTTCAAACTTCCCTTTTTTATCTTTTATTGCGGATGTAAAAGCTCCTTTAACATGTCCAAACAATTCACTTTCAATTAATTCAGACGGTATAGCAGCACAATTAACTTCTATAAATTGATTTTTAGAACGGCTCGAATTATCATGGAGAGCTCTTGCCACCAATTCTTTCCCTGTTCCATTTCCACCAGTAATCATGACCCTAGCATCAGAAGGTGCAACTTTGGTAATTAAATCTTTTATATTTTGAATTTCTTTAGAATCACCAATAATAGCACCTCCCTTTAACCTTTTGACGGTAGTCTTTAATATTTTCTTCTCCTCGATCATACTTGATTTATCTTTTGCATTTCTGATGGTGACCAGAATACGATTTAGATCAAGAGGCTTTTCGATAAAATCAAATGCTCCTTTTTTGATTGCCTCAACAGCTGTTTCAACATTTCCATGACCACTAATCATAATAATTGGTGTATCAACACCAGCTTTTACAAGTTCATTAAGAACTTCCATTCCATCCATGATTGGCATTTTAATGTCACAGAAAATCATATCAAAAGCTGTTTCGGTAGCTTTTTTAAAACCTTCTTTTCCATTTTCAGCTTCTTCAACTTGAAAATCTTCAAATTCAAGTATTTCTCTTAATGCTCTTCTAATTGCTTTTTGATCGTCTATTATAAGGATTTTACCCATTTTGTTCATTTTTGATAAAGATAATGTAATGTGATTATATTAAAACCATACATAAAAAATATATTATATAATTCTCATATGTAATTATATTTCATATTTGAAGTAATTTTACAAAATTGATGCCGAAAAAAAACGAAATATTATTTTTTAAAAAAATGATTGGTTCTTTTTTAAGAATTTATTTAATCGCATTTCAAATAGTCATTTTTACATCTTGTATTCAAAGTGATTCAAATAAAAAACAATCCGATGAAAAAGAATGGAAATCAGAGACAAAGCATTCAAAATATTTAAAAATATATTGTAATCAAAAAGGAGTTAGGATACATATTTTGCATCCCGACATAAAAAATCAAAGCTATAAATATTTTATTCCAAAAAATAAGCATTCAAAGTTGCCTGATGGATATACTGCTCTTTTGAATAAATCGAAGTCTATGATTGTTTTATCCTCTACTCATATAGGTATGCTTCAAGAACTTAATGAACTAGATAGAATTAAAGGTGTTGTTTCAAAAAAATATATCTATAATAAAAAGATCATCAACAAAATATCCAAAAATCAAATTAGTGAATTTGGAAATGAAGGCAACCCATCATTTGAAAAGTTATTGAAAACCAAAGCTGATGTTTTAATTTATAGTGGATTCACAAAGGATTACCCAAAATCAAAAGAGTTAGAAAAAGCAGGTTTAATTTGCATCCCAAACTTTGATTGGAAAGAAGATGATCCTATAGGGCGTGCAGAGTGGATTTTGTTTTTTGGATATTTAACTGGCAAGAAAAAATTAGCGAAAACATATATA
>MDSW01208236.1_pt1 | contig 10259 bp, 10 predicted proteins | sample 811171 | NCBI WGS metagenome assembly MDSW01 (sample SAMN05326641, study PRJNA326480) | marine metagenome | isolation source: seawater | place: Atlantic Ocean: North West | collected 2012 | reverse complement strand
GCTGATGCGATCCAAGATAGTTGGGACGCAATTAAATAATTCCTCTTGTTGAAACAGGCGAACAATTAACTTGTTCGCCTGTTTTTTTTATATATTTAATCATCAATGACTATCCTAAATTTAATATTCATCGTATTTTTAGGAATACTATTTTTTATAGCTTACTTTCATATCTCAAATAATATTCTAGATATTTACGGTAATAAAACTCTCAAAAGATATAATTTTGAAAACTCTATAAGAGTTATAGTTTTTATAGCACCAGCGTTTATAATTTTATTTATATTTATTCTATACCCAGTTTTTGAAACTATTAGACTTAGCTTTTATGATAAGTTTGGAAGAGAATTTGTTGGGCTATATAATTACAAATGGGCTTTTAATGACCCTGAGTTTAGAAGAAGTATATTAAATAATTTAGTATGGTTACTTGTTGTGCCAACTTTAAGTACATTTTTTGGATTAGTTATTGCAAACTTAGCTGATAGAATTTGGTGGGGCTCCATTGCAAAATCAATAATATTTATGCCAATGGCAATTTCGTTTGTAGGTGCAGGGGTAATATGGAAGTTTATATATGAATATAGAGGACCAGATAATACACAAATTGGATTACTAAATGCAATTATCGTTTCGCTTGGGTATGAACCGCAAGCATGGCTAACAATACCAATGTGGAATAATTTCTTCTTGATGGCTATAATGATTTGGATACAAACTGGATTAGCACTAGTTATTTTTAGTGCTGCATTAAGAGGAATTCCCAAAGAGATGCTTGAAGCGGCTAGAATTGACGGAGCTAGCGAATTAAAAATATTTTTTTCAATTATTATTCCTTACTTAGAACAAACAATACTTGTTATTTGGACTTTGATTACAATTATTGTTTTAAGAATATTTGATATTATTTTTGCAATGACAAATGGAGAATGGCAAACAGGAGTCTTAGCTAATTTAATGTATGATTGGATGTTTAGAGGTGGAGGTGACTCTGGAAGAGGAAGTGTTTTAGCTATTGTTATTATGATTGGTGTTATACCCATTTTAGCATGGAACTTATATAAACATAGACAGGAGCAAAAAATTTAGTGAAGAAATTTTCAATATCATCAATTTTGTCACAATTATTGTTACTTTTCTTTGTGATTATATGGATAATTCCTACATTTGGTCTCTTTATTAGCTCACTAAGAGATAAAGATTTATTAGCCATAAGTGGATGGTGGACTTCCTTAACTACTACAGAAGTAAATGAAATTTATAGAATGTCAGGTATGGAAAACCAAATAAAGGAAGACGGTTATTATAAAATTATAGGAAAATTATTTGATAATAGTTCAGGAAAAAAAATAGAAAGTTTTGGAATTACTTCAAAGAAAATTAATGAATTTAACATTGGCGATATTGCGATTTTTAAAGATGGAAGTGAAGTACTACTTGATAAAGATGGAAATTACGAATGGAGATCAAAAACTGAATTTAAGAAGAAAAAAGGTAAAAGATTATTTACTACTTCATTGAGTCCACCTGCATTCACTTTTGATAATTATAGAGAAGTATTATTCAAAGAAGGAATTGGTAGAGCTTTTGTTAATACAATGGCCGTAGCTTTACCTTCAACATTAATACCTCTTATAATCTGTTCTTTCTTTGCATACTCCTTAACTTGGATGAAATTTTATGGAAGAGATACTCTCCTAGCAATAATAATTGCATCACTTGTTGTACCTCTTCAAATGTCTCTAATACCCATTCTAACAATCTATAATGATTTTGGAGCATTTTTTGGAGTAGCGGCTAAATCTTATCCTGGTGTATGGATGGCACATACAGGTTTTGGATTAGCTTCAACTACCTTCCTGTTAAGAAACTTTTTAAAAAGTTTACCTAATGAAATGATGGAGGCGGCTAAAGTTGATGGAGCTTCTCATTATGATATATTTTTACGTATAATTATTCCCTTATCAATACCTGCATTTGCTTCAATATTTATATTACAATTTTTATGGTGTTGGAATGATCTATTAGTTGGATTAGTATTTTTAGATCAAGTTCCAAGTGAAATAATTTTAACAGCAAAATTAAAAGAATTACTCGGATCAAGAGGAGAGAATTGGGAAATTTTAACAACTGGTGCATTTGTTTCAATGACCGTACCTCTATTTATATTTTTTGCTCTTCAAAGATATTTTATAAGAGGTTTAGTGGCGGGATCAGTTAAGGGTTAAAAAAAACTATATAATATTTATGAAAATTTTTTCCCCCTCAACCTTTACTTCGTAAGTTTTAAGATCATCACATGGTGGGTCCTGAATTACAGCACCTGTCTTAATGTTAAAAATACCTTGATGCATTGGACATTCAATTTCATCATCTGTAACCAAGCCATCTTCTAAATGAACATCCTCATGAGTACACATTCCATCTGTAGCATAAAAACCATCTTTGATATTGTAAATACAAAATGTTTTATCTTGATGATCAAATCTTTTTAAATCTTCAAAATCAATGTCATTTTTGTCACATACATAGATCCAATTTTCCATATTTATTAAATATATCTAAATTATCAATTTTAAACAATTATTTATGTCTTGATTAATAATCAAAAGTTATTGTATTAATTTTTTTTAGAAATATATGAGTATTATGAATGAAAAACCCAAAATTCAAACTGGCATTAATAATATATCTAATGAATGGTTCAGAGCAAAAATAGATAGAAAAAAACTTAAAGAATTATCAAGAAGGAATGACTACGAAGGTTGGAAGCACATAATTATTTATGTTTCAATAATGGTGATTTTGGGAATTGCTTGTTTTTATTTATGGGGATCTCTGTGGTTTATCCCCATCTATCTAGTTTATTGCATGTTTTGGGGAGGTGCTGATGCAATATGGCATGAGTGCGGTCATAGAACTGCTTTTAAGACTAGAGCTTTAAATGATTTCTTCTATCTTATAGCAAGCTATATGAATAATTTTGAACCAGTTAGATGGAGGTGGAGTCATTCATTGCATCACAGCTACACTGCATCTGTAGATCCTCATGATTTTGAGGCTGATGAAAGTATTTTTTCTAAACCTACCTTATTTGGTTTTCTAATCAGATTTATACCTGGGTATTATTTTTTAATACTTCATAAATCATTGCATTTAGAAATTATTCAACATGCATTTGGATATCAAACAAAAGTAATGAAAGAATGTATACCTGAAGATAAAAAAGCAAACTGTATACGTAGTTCAAGAATTTTCTTACTTCTCTGGGTAACAACAATTTTATCTTGTTTTTTTGTTGGTTCAATTTTGCCAATTTTCTTATTTCTAATTCCTAAATTTTTTATTTTTATGAATGTGGTTTGGGGGTTAACCCAGCATATGGGTTTGAAAGAAGGTAGTAAAGATCATAGAGAGTCAACAAGATCGGTTAGACTAAACCCAGTATTTAGTTTTATCTACTGGAAAATGGAATATCACATCGAGCATCACATGTTTCCAATGGTACCATCTTATAATCTACCCAAACTGCATGAGGAAATTAAAGATCAACTGCCGAAACCTCAAACATTAATTGAAGCATATAAAGAAATTATTCCTGCGGTTATCAAGAAATCAACAGATCCTGACTATTTCATTCCAGTAAAAATACCTAATATTTAATTTAATATTATTGACATAAAATACAATTTTGGGTTTATTAAGACATTTAGAAAAACTTGAATGGAAACTCGTAATTTTATTGATGGAAAATTTATTGACTCTCTCTCTAAAGAAAATTTAGCAGTTGTTAATCCAGCTAACCAAAAATTAGTTGGCAATATTGATCAAGCACTAGATGAAGAAATTGATTTAGCTTACCAGTCAGCAAAAAAGGCTTTTGATAAAAGAATTCTTATAGATATGGATCCTAAAGATAAATCTAAAATGATGAGAGCTATTGCTACTAAACTAAGAGAGTATAGAGAAATAGGGGGGAAAATTTTAAGTCAGGAAAATGGAAAAACTATTAAACAATGTATAGGTGAGTTTGATGGTGCAGCAGATACTTTTGATTTTTATGCGGGTATGACAGATAAAATTCAAAATAAACTTATACCGTCTGCAAAAGATACATTTAATTATGTTGTTTTAGAACCATTTGGTGTCAGTTTACAAATAGTACCATGGAATTACCCTGTTTCAATTTTTTCAGGAATGGTTGCTCAAAATTTGATTGTAGGGAACACTATTGTTATTAAACCGCCTGAACTATGCCCAATATCATCAAACTTTTATGGAAAAATTTTTGAGGAGGTAGGTGTTCCGGATGGCATAATAAATATAGTTCACGGATTTGGTGAAATAACAGGTAGGAAACTTGTTAAACATACTGGAAGTGATTATATTGTTTTTACAGGATCGCCAGAGGTAGCATCTGAAATACTAAAAGAAACTGCTGATCGTATAATACCTTGCCACTTTGAATTAGGTGGAAAATCTGCAGCAATAATTTATCCGGATGCCGATATAGATAAGGCCGTTGAAAGTACTGTTAAAGGGATCTTTAAACCAAATGCTGGACAGATTTGTGTAGCAATGTCTAGAGTTATCGTTCACCCTAAGGTTAAAGATGAGTATATGACAAAATTAATCACTAAAACAAAAAAATTAAAAATAGGCTCAGGGGAAAACTCTGATACTGAGGTAACGCCTCTTATATCAAAAAATCAAATGCAAAGAGTGTCAAATTATGTAAATTCTGGAATTCAATCAGGCGCAACTTTGGCACTTGGAGGAAAAGAGGATGACAACAAAGAGGGAAATTTCTATCACCCAACTATCTTTGATAATGTGTCAACAGATGCTACCATAGCTCAAGAGGAAATATTTGGACCAGTTACTTCGGTTTTTGATTTTGAGACTGAAGATGAAGCAATTGAAATAGCAAATTCAACTAATTATGGATTAGCATCAGGTGTTTTTACATCAAATGATGAAAAAGCTAAATGGACAGCTGAGAGAATACAAGCAGGCATAATATGGCACAATGATTGGTTTGTAGATGGAACAAATTTACCCGGTGGTGGATATAAAAGATCTGGATATGGAAGAGATGGTGGGGTTGATGGAATATACAGCCATGGACAAACAAAACGAGTAAGTAAAAGATTATATTAAACGTTGTGAAAAAACTAACTGTAAAAGAAATACTAGAATTAAAGGGAATTAGGAAATTATCAGAAGTATATACTCATAACCCTTTAGAAGCAGAAGCGAGTGAAAGCGCTGGAATTGAAATGATTGTTTCATCTGAATTGAATGATATAGAGGGAATAAGAAATGCTGCAAAGAATACTTTTTTCACAATTGGATTACCTTATGGAAAATATTTAAACGAAAATGCAATAGTAAAAAGATCTTTTGAATTATTAAAAATTGGTGCAGACGCAATTTATTGCCCTCAATCCCCAAAACTTATTAAGGCAATTGCAGATGAAGGTATACCAGTTGTTGGTCATTCTGGTTTTATTCCCTATAAATCAACTTTATATGGAGGTTTTAGAGCATATGGTAAAACTGCAAATGAGGCAAAAAATATATATGATCAATGTATGATGCTTCGTGATGCAGGCGTGTTTGCAATTGAAATTGAAATAGTTCCTTATAAAGTTGCTGAATTAATATCAAAAAATATTGATGTTTTTATGATAGGAATGGGAAGTGGATTAGGTTGTGATGCACAATATTTATTCGCAGAGGACATCTTAGGTTATAATGAAGGTCATATACCTAGGCATGCTAAAGTATATTCAGACATTGGTAAAGATTATAGAAGAATAAAAGATAAGGCAAAAGAAGCATTTAAGATGTTTAAAAATGAAGTTGAGTCACAAAAATACCCGTCAAAAAAGCATGATATTGATATAGCTGAAAGTGAATATAATTCTTTTGCAAAAATTATTAAAAGCTAAATTTTTGACAATAATTAAGTATATATTTATCTTTTTCTTGACTTCCAAAACGTTTTGGATTTAGTTATTATTATTAAATTTAACTAATTTTTTTGGGAGGAAAAATGAAAAAATTAAAAATTTTCTTAGCTTCTATTTTTTTGCTACCTATATCTTACCAGGCTCTTGCAGCCCCAACAGGTCAAGATCTAGGCGATAACTGGTGTTCAGATGTTAAAATGCATTTTTATGCTGGTGGACCTGAGGCTGGAGGCTTTGCTGGAATTGTTGCTGCAGGTGCAATGAATGCAATTAGAGACACAGGTGCTGATGCAGAAATCATTTATTCAGAATGGGATTTTGAAAAAATGGTTCGTCAACTCAGAGAGTCTGTTGGACTTGGAGTGGATGCTATTGCAATGATGGGACATCCTGGAGATGAAGCATTAATGCCTTTAGCTAGAGAAGCTGCTGATAACGGAATTTTAATGACATATCAAAACGTAGATCCATCTGGAGTCAGAGCAAAATATGGGGGTGGATATGTTGGTGCTAATCTTGCAACTCAGGGTAAAGCACTTGCCAGAGAGGCAATAAGACAGTTTGGTTTTGAAGCTGGAGATCATGCTATCGTTATGGTTCCAATAGGTGATTATGCAAGAGCTCAAAGAGAAGATGGTGCTAGAATTATATTTGAAGAGCATGGGATGACTGTAACAGTTTTAGATGGTGATCCAAAATATGCGTCAGATCCAAATATGACTATTCCAATTTTTTCAGCAGCATTAAATGCTAATCCAGAAACAAAAGTTATTGTTCATTCTGGAAGTGATATTATGAATGTTGCAGAGGGAATTGCAAAAGCCGCTGGATATGGACCAAATGAATTACTTCAAATTGGTTTCGATACAAGTCCTCAAATAATGTCTGCATTCGAAAAAGGTTATGTTCATCTAACATCAGATCAGCAGCCATTTTTACAAGGATACTTGCCAGTGCTTTCATTATGTCAAACTGCTGTTCTTGGAACAGGTGCAATAAACCAAGATACTGGTGCTGGATTTGTAGATACTAATAATTATCAAGCTGTAAAAGCGCTTGCAGATGCAGGTCTAAGATAATATTTACCTAAACTGACTCATTTTATATGGGTCAGTTTTTTTTGTTATGGAAAATATCATTAAGTTAGAAAAAGTTACAAAAAAATTCGGAGGTATTACTGCTTTAAATAAAGCATCACTTCAAGTCAAAAAAGGTGAAGTAGTTGGACTTATTGGTGATAATGGTGCAGGAAAATCAACTTTGATTAAAACATTAGTTGGAGTGTATAGCCCGGATGAAGGACAAATACTAATTAGAGGCAAAAATGTAAGTTCTTGGAATGCTCTTAAAGCAAGAGAGGCAGGTATAGAAACAGTTTTTCAAGACAGAGCTCTTACGCCTCAGCAATCAATAGTTAAAAATATTTTTATGGGAAAAGAGCTAAGATACCCATTTGGTTTTATTAGAGAAAAAGAACAAATAAAAGAGGCAAATAGATTAATTAGAGAAATTGGTTTCACATCAAATTTAATTAATGCTGACTCACCCGTTGGGAACCTCTCTGGCGGAGAAAGACAAGGCGTTGCAATTGCAAGGGCAATATATAACAATGCCGAGTTGATCGTCTTAGATGAGCCAACTAATAATTTATCTCTTAACGAAACGCAAAAAGTTTTTGACTTTGTTTTAAATGTTAAGAAGTCAAATAGATCAGTATTATTTATTGGTCATAATATTTATCATGTGTATGATATTTCAGATAGATTTGTAATACTTGATAGAGGTGAAGTAGTCCATGAATTAAATAAAGAGAGTGTTTCTTCTCCAGAAGAGCTAATGAAAATAATGAGAAATACAATAGTTAGTCATTAAATTATGAATAATAATAAATCATTTCTAAATAACATGTTTCATAAAAATGGAAGAGCACTGGGTAGTATCGGATATTTTATTTTATTAATGGCAATTTTTTTCATTGGAGCTCCTGAAGCATGGATTAGGCCTAATTTGCATCAATCTGTTTTTGTAATGATGCCAACATTAATATTTTTAACAATTCCTCTTGTTTTTCTTGTAGCCTCAGGAGAAATTGATTTATCTTTTGCATCAACATATGCAGTTGCAGCTTATATTTTTGCTTTATTAGTAAAAATTGGCATTGACCCAGCAATTTGTTTTGTAGCAGGCATTTTTACTGGTGCAGCGATAGGAGCACTCGTTGGAACATTAATAGTGGTTTTTCGTTTGTCATCATTAGTAGCTTCACTTGGTGTATTGTTTTTATTAAGAGGTGTGATTTTGCTTTTAACAAATAGCAGGTCTATAACAATAATGGAGGTTGAAAATCATTGGATATATCCACTTTTAGTTGGAAAATTTTATGGATTTCCAATGCAAATATTTTGGGCAGCTATATTTATAATTTTTTGTTATTATTTTTTTAACAAACATGTTTTTGGTATTCATATTCAACATGTTGGAGATAATTCAGTAAGTGCTGAACAAATGGGTATTAATGTAAATGCAGTAAAAATAAAAGCATTCATGTTTGTTGGTGTTGGAGCAGCATTAGGTGGAATGTTTACAACTATGATTACATATACTTTTTTTCCAACTCAAGGGTTTGGGTACTTGTTATTAGCTCTTGCTGCTGTTTTTGTTGGTGGCACGCCCTATTGGGGAGGTTTAGGTACTATAATTGGAGCGGTATTTGGAGTTGGTGTTATTGCATATATGGAAGTTGGTATTATAGCAATAGGTTGGAGTGGTGAGTGGAGACAATTTTTTAATGGCTTAATAATTCTCCTAGCTTTATTAGGCCATAGGCTTCATGGTGAAAGAGTTAGATAAAATTATGACAAAAGTTATAATTTGGAATGAAAATATTCATGAAAGAGAAAATATAGAAGTTAAAAAAATTTATCCTAATGGAATTCATAATTGTATTAAAGATTTTTTATCCAAAGAGTCTAATTTAAATATTGAAACTGCCACTCTTGATCAAGACAATGATGGTATTAATATTGATTCAATTAAAAATTGTCATGTTCTTATTTGGTGGGGTCACAAAGCACATGACAAAGTATCTGATAACACAGTAAACTTAGTTCATAGAAGAGTTTTAGAAGGAATGGGATTAATTGTTCTACATTCAGGTCATCATTCAAAAATTTTTAAAAGATTAATGGGTACAAATTGCAACTTAACATGGAGAGAGTACGGTGAAAAAGAGAGATTGTGGATTTGTAATCCAGGGCATCCAATATGTGAAGGGTTAAATCCATACTTTGAAATAGAAATGGAAGAAATGTATGGTGAGCCTTTTCAGGTCCCATCACCAGATGAAACATTGTTTACAAGTTGGTTTGAAGGAGGAGAAACTTTCAGATCAGGTTTATTATACAAAAGAGGAAATGGACAAATTTTCTATTTTCGTCCTGGTCACGAAGCATATCCTACTTATCATAATAAAAATGTTCAAAAGATAATTAGCAATGCAGTTCATTTTGTTAAACCAAAAAATAATAGTATTTGGGAGGATATCCACTCTCCTACTCCTAAGAGTAATAGACCTGAACCAATTGAAAGTATTATAAAAAAAGGTTTTACCGTTGGTCATCCAACAGAAAAAAAATAAAGTGAAAATTGGAATTGTTGGAACTGGAAACATTTCTTCAAGGCACTTGAATGAATTTAGTAATATTGAAAATGTTAATGTAGAAGCTGTATGTGACATCAATGAAAACAATTTAAATAAGTTCTTATTTGAAAATAAAGATAAAAATATACGTGGCTATTTAAGTTTAGAAGATATGCTTAAAAAAGAAAATGAATTTGATGGTATTTGTAATACAACTCCAGATAAATTTCATAAAGAAACTACCCTCCAAATCTTAGATCAAGGCTATAATATTTTTTGTGAAAAACCACTTGCTGAAAATTATAAAGATGCAAAAATAATGGCTGATGCAGCTAATAAATCAAAAAAAATCAATATGGTAAATTTCACATACAGAGAGTCAAGCGCTTACCAAAAACTAGTAGAGATAATTAAATCTGGAAAATTAGGAAAACCAAGACACGTAAGTGCTTGTTATTATCAATCCTGGCTTACTAGTAATAAGTGGGGTGAATGGAGAGAAGATGATAAATGGTTATGGAGACTTTCAACTAAACATGGAAGTAATGGTGCTTTAGGTGATACGGGTGTTCATATTTTTGATTTTGCAGTTAATGCAGTTGGAGACATCAAGGAAGTTTTTGCAGATTTAAAAACTTATTATG
>MDSW01162550.1_pt1 | contig 10259 bp, 6 predicted proteins | sample 811171 | NCBI WGS metagenome assembly MDSW01 (sample SAMN05326641, study PRJNA326480) | marine metagenome | isolation source: seawater | place: Atlantic Ocean: North West | collected 2012 | reverse complement strand
GGGCGCGGCGGCGGCGGCGCGGCGACGGCCCTCGGCGGACCTTCGGGCGTCGTCGAACCCGAGACGGGGACGCCGTTCCTCACCGCCGCGCTCATACGCGCCTCCGCGGACGTCGCGGAGGGTCTGGACGCGACGGGAGCGGCGATCGAGGACGCGAGGCGCGGGAGTCCGAGTCCCGCGAGCGACGGGAAAACGCGACGAAACCGAACCGGGGCGCTCGGCGGCGGCGGCGGCGGCGGCGGCGGAGAATCGGACCGCCCGAACCCGCCCGGGTCGCGCGCCGCGGGGCCCACCCCCTCGCCCGGGGACGCGCGAGCGTCGCCCTCGCGGCAGATCCCCGTGGACGCGCCCGCGGACTGGGCCGCCGCCGAGGCGGAGCTTCAGGAGCGGGTGGAGCGCGACCGCCGCGAGCGCCGCGAGCGACAGAGGATGACCATGGCGCCGAGGCACGTCCCCGCCAGGCGCCGAACCGGAAACACCATCCTCGCCGCCGCCACGGGGATGCGAAGGGAGGCCGAGCGGATGAGGCGCGGAGGAGGATCCTCCGGGGGGGGAGGCGGGCGAGGCGGCGGCGACGGCGAAGACAAGGGAGGGCGCGACGCGCTCGGGGCGGCGGCGGGGGCGCGCGGGGCCGGGGCGGGGACGGCGGCGCGGGAGGAGTCGCGAGGGGGTGGAGTTCGCGGCGGGACCGGGACCGCGAGGGCGTGCGCGGCCGCGGCCACGAACGCGTCCGCGGGCGGGACGTTCGGGGCGGCGGCGACGACGCAGGTGACCGCGTGGGGAGCGGACGGCGGGGGGAGCGGGTCGCCGCCCGGGAGCCGCGCGGAGGCGCCGAGCGAGAGCGCGGTGGGCGCGAACGCGCTCGGGGGGGGCGCGGGGGCGCGGCGGAACCGGGTGTGCGGGAGCTGTCACACCGAGCTCGTCGCCATCCCGGGGGCCGACATGAGCCTCATGAGGCACTGCTACGCGTGCGGGGGGGCGCTGGGATGACGCGGCGGCTCGGAGGGTTCGGGCGAGCGGAGGGCGGAGCGCGAGAGGTCAAAACACACGAAACGGCGACGATCGGGCCACAGGAAAAACGTTGGAAAAATTTTCCAGTTTCAGAAAATAGTAGCACACCCCCTCGCGCTTCGACGTCCACCGCCGCCCGCTCCCTTCGCCGTTCGACGCGCGGGGTCGCTCGTTGGGAAGAGGGCGTCATCCGCGACGCCCCGGAGGCAAAAAAACGAAAAAGAAATCGTTCAAGTCCACCCTCGTAACCACTTGAGTACGGTGACAGGTTTGGTTTGCGCGCGTCACCGACAGGATTCGAACCTGCGCGGGAATTTCCCAGTGGATGCCTCGTCGTACGGGTATTTACCCAGGTTTTGACGCGCCGCCAGAATGCAAGCTTTATGTACCCGCTTTTTTATGGTCGGTCGGACGGACTCGTTCGTCGGCCGTCGGCCGGACAAATAGTCGTCGGCGCGTCCACCCGCCGTCGTTGCGGTGCACGGTCGGTGTCTCGCCGGCGTCCGCCACATCGCGCATCGCACGCGGTTGGGAACGACACGGGCGGGTCGACATGAGCGTGCGTACCATCCCCCGTCGTCGATCTCGCCCGCGCCTTTTCGCCGCCTTTTCGTCGCCCGCGCGCGTCCCCCCTCGTCCCGCGCGCGCGTTCAAACAAACCAACCGTCGCGGATCATCTCCGCTGACGCGCCGGCGTCTCTCCCCCCTCCCCTTCCCCCACCGCAGGGCAACGCCGAGGAGGTGAGCTGGGAGGACCAGCAGCACATCTGCGCGTTCGGGCGCTTCAACACGCGCATGCACGAGGTGAAGGCGGAGCTCAAGGCCAAGGCGGTGCGTGCCCTCGCCGCGCTCGCCGCGCGATCGATCGCGCCTCCCCCCGCCCCCCCTCGCCCTCGCGCTGACCGAGACGCCCCCGCGCGCGCCCTCCCTCCCCTCTCCCCCTTCCCTCTCCCTCGCTCGCGCAGAAAATGGCCGAGGATCTCGAGGAGGCGGGCAACGAGCTGATCATCACCGACGAGGACAGCGTGCGGTTCAGCGTGGGCGAGACGTTCGTGCTCGTCGAGAACGACGACGCGGAGACGATGCTCGAGGCGCACCTCGCGGAGGTGTCGAAGGAGGTGGCGGATCTCGAGAGCGAGAAGAAGGAGCTCGCCGCCGCCATGGCCGAGCTCAAGGAGAAGCTCTACAAAAAGTTCGGAAACGCGATCAACCTCGAGGAGTGAGCGAGCGAGAGCGCCAGACATCGCGTCGTTTCATCACAGAATAGAACTCCCGCGATCGGTCCTCGACGAACGCGCGCGTCTCATCATCGTCACGACTTGAACTTCCTGCACGTCTCCTCGCAGCTGGACGCCATGTAGCTGAGGCAGATCTTGAAGTTCGTGGACCCGCCCTCGCCGCTCACCGGGAACGCGCGGTCGCACGCGGTCCCGAACGCCGTCTGACACGCCTCCCGGCACGCGTGTTTCCGATCCCGCGGGTCCCTGACGCACCGCGTCTGGCAATCCTTCAGGCCGCTGAACTCCGCGCACGCGTCCACGCACGTGTTCTTCACGTCGCCCGAGGCGTCCTTCGTCACGCGGCCGGAACCGGGGAGGGGGAGGCCGTGCGTCGACGCGTACAGATCGCGAGACGCGAGCTCGAGCTCGCCGGACGTGTCGAGGATACCGTTGTCGCGCTGAGAATGAAGGGGTGCGGGGAGAGGAGGGAGTGTGACGATGGCGTGAGCTCAGATGGCGAGAGAGAGACGCCGACGCGCCGACGACGATTCGCGGACCCGTGGACGACCGGCGCGCTGAGTGAGAGTCGAGAGACGAGAGAGATTTGACATCCGCGCGGCTCGCGACCGCGCGCCCGGGGAGGCGCTCGCGACGCGCGCGCGACGACGACGACGGGCGTTTCAAGCGCGCGCCCCGGACCGTCGGGAACTCGCGGGGGCACTCGCGGCGTGAGACGCGCACCTGCCACCGCTTCGTCGCGTTCGCGGTGCGCTCGCCGAAATACCCCGTGGGTTCCTCGAGGAGGTACCCGCGGCGCGCGAGGAAACTCTGGAGGCAGTGCACGTCCCCGCCGTACGCGCCCACGCCGAGGTTCCGGGGGAAGTAGCACGCGTCGCCGTCGCCGGACATCGCGCGAGGCGGCGGGTGGGGCGGCGCGAGCGCCGTCGAGCGGTGATCCGCGGCCGTCGCGATCGGCGCCACTTGTTTTGTTTGTTGTTGTCTGTCAGCAGCGGCACGAGGAAAAAATATCGAAAACCGGGCGGCGCTTTGAAAATCGCGCGCGCGCGCGACGGCGTCGGATTGGGTGCGGCGCGCGGCGACGATTCGTTGACCCCCGGCGCCTCCCCGCCCCCGCGCACTCCCCACCCGCGCGGTGGAGCGCCCGCGGGGAGGTTCGGGGACTCGCGCGCGCGATGAAGCGCGTTCGCTCCAGCGACGCGGTGCTCGCGAGCCTCCCGGTGGAGACGAACGGCGCGTGCGCGGCGCCCCTCATCAGGCCGCGCACGCCCTCTCTCCACGGGGGAGACGGGAAGGTTCGGGCGATTGACGACGACGAAATCGCGCGCGCGAAGCGTTCGCGCCTGGGGTTCACGCCCAAGAGCAGCTCCGAGGCGGACGAGCGGCTCCGGGACATGGCCCGCGACGCCGCGCGCGCGTCGGGCGAGGTCGAGCTCCTGCGCATGATCGACACCCTCCCCTTCCCCCTGAACGAGCGCGAGGAGCTCGCGCTCGTGGAGCTGAACGTGCTCATGCGCGTGCACCGCGAATCCCTCCCGCGCCTGCGCCTCCGCGCGTCGCACTCGTGGACGAAGGCTGACCCGAGACGCGTCGTCGATCTCGTCGCGGACGCCATCCCCCGAAACCCGCGCGTCGCGCACCTCCTGCGCCACCTCGCGCGCGTCGCGTTCCCGGACGCCGTCGCCGCGCACGCCGCGCACCACGTCTTCGACGTCCCGCCATGGCTCAAATCATGGTGCGCGCGAAACCCGGGCGGCGCGGGGGCGGCGTCCGCCGCCGGACGCGGCGCCGCCTTCTCCGGCGAGGGGGGGGAGGCGCCCGCCGCGCTCGTCGTCTCGGTGGTGGAGTTCACGATGTACGAAGCGCGGGGGCACGCGTCGAACTCGCTCTATTTCCCGCTGTTCGACGAGAGATGATCCTCCTGAGCGGGACGACGGCGGAGCGAATCGTGAATCAGTGCGCCGAATAGATAATAGGTCGGATGCACGCGAGTATTAAAATAACACGCGAAGAAGGTAGTCTACTCGTGTACGCGTCCGACGCGTTTGGCCCGACGGCGCGTCGCGTCCCCCCCCGCGTCGATCCTTCGCGCACTCCCGCCGCGTTCCGTCGCGTTCTGCGTCACTCCCGTCGCTCGCGTCACCTCGCCTTGGTTCGCTTTCGGTTCTTCCCGGCGGCGCCCCCCGGCGCGGCGCCCATCGCCTCCGCGCGCCGCTTCCCGCCCTTGAGCATGCACGCGGCGCCGACGCCCGCGGACCCGTCGGCGCCCTTCTTCCCCGGGTGGTCCGCTCGGTCCTCCCTGCGCCGCTTCGCCTCCGCGAGGCGCTCGCCGCCGTCGCCTCGGGTCGGGTATTTCGCCGACGCGACGCCGAGTCGGCGCTCGGCGGCGCGCCCGAGCGGCGTCTCGAGCGCCGCGTCCAGCTCGGCGCGAAGCCGCGCCTCCTCCCGCTCGCGGGTCTCGTGCGCGCCGAGCCGCGCGTGGCTCGCCTGGTCGTCGCGGTCGAACCCCGCCGCGACCAGGTCCGACATCCCGTCGCCGTCGCTCGAGGAGGACGAGGAGGACGATCCGTCTTCGTCCGACGCGTCCGACGCGTCCGACGCGTCGTCGTCCGATCCTTCGCGCCTTCGCCTCGCCCTCGCCCTCTCGAACGCCCTCTTGGCCTTGGCGCTCGCTCGCTCCTTCCTCCTCCTCTCGGCGTCGGCGAACACGCGCGCGGCGTTCCCCTCGCGCTCCTCGTCCGAGTCGAGCTCGATCCCGAGCTCGGCGGCGTTGGTTCTCCGCCACTCCGCGTCGGCGGCGTCGCGGTGTTTCGCGTGCGCGAGGGCGTCGATTCGTCTCGCCAACGCGAGTCGTCTCTTCGCCTCCGAGACGGCGACTTCGACCGTCGGATGCGCGGGGAGCGCGCCGTCGCGGCCCCGCCCCAGGGCGCTCAGCATGCGCTTATACCGCCCGCGCTCGCTCGGGACGACAAGAGCCACCGACGCGCCCTCGGCGTCGGCGCGGCCCGTGCGGCCGCTGCGGTGCACGTACGTGTCCGCGCTCAGCGGAATCTGGTAGTGCACGACGAGGTCCACGCCCTTGACGTCGATGCCGCGCGCGGCGACGTCCGTCGCGACCAAAACGGAGACGCGGCGAGGTTTCGAATTCGGCGCGGGGGTGGGTTCCTTCGGCGGCGGAGACGCTTGCTCTTGCTCCCCTGGGGGGGGTTGGATCGCGGCGCGGAAGCGGTCGAGCGTCTTCAGGCGCGCGCGCTGCTGCATGTTTCCGTGAAGGCCCTCGGCGGGGAGGCGCAGGATCTTGAGGAGCGAGATCAGGCGGCGCAGCGCGGAGATGGCGTTCACGAAGACGATCACCAGGCCGGGCTCCTGAGCGAGGACGTGGTACAGCAGAGCGTCGCGCTCGTCCTGCGGGAAGACACGCGTCATCACGAAGGAGGGGAGGATCGGGCGTCAGCAAAAACGACAAAGGAGAGAGACGCGCGGGTCCCATTCTTCTCTCGCCGGGGGGTGACCGAAACGAAACGAAACCTTCTCCTTCTTCGAAGACGACCCCTCTCTCCTCCGACGCGCGAGAAAACCGGCGGCGACGACACGGCTCATACGAGGCTCGTAGCGTTTGAGTATGGCAGATATCCACACGATAGTTTAAGACGGAAGCGCGGTCATAATCACCGCCGTGCCGTCGCCGAGCGAAGCGTCGCGGCGTTCGGGGTCGAATACGAGGACGAGACGGGAAAAAAAAAAAGAGGGGAAAACGACTCGCGCCGCGCGTACCTCCGTGCATTCCAGCGCGGACTCGGCGACGCGCTTGGCGACGGTTCGCGTCGGGTCCGTGAGGTCCACGAGCTTGACCCTGCCGTAGAACGGGACGGCCTCCATGAGCGCGCCGAGGGTGTTCCCCTCGTTCGCGCTGACTCGGTTCAAGTCCCCCGCGGCGGCGTCTTTATTTTTTTTCCACCTCCTCGCGTCGCCGTTTTTCCCGTCGCGCCCCGGCGCCGTCGGCTCCGCGAGCGCCTTCGCCTGTCCCTTCTTCAGCTTCCTCCGCACGGCTTCCGGGACGGTGAGCGTCGCGGAGAACACGAACGTCTGCCGGTCGAGCATCTGCGACGGGCGCAGGTTCAGCGTCTCGGGGGGCTCCTCCTCCGCCTCGACCGCGGGGGCGTTGCCGCCCTTGCGCCCTTTTCCGCCGCGCTTCCCTCCTCCCGCGTCTCCTTCTCCTCCTTCTCGATCCGCGCCGCGTCTCTTGAAAATTTTCAGCGTCTCCGGCGTCGCCTTGGCCGCGCCGCGCGGCCTCGCGACGCGCGGGGGCATCGGCAGGGCCTCGATCACGTTCGCGAGCTCGGCGAAGTGACCGCGCTCGACCATCCGGTCGGCCTCGTCGAGGACGAGGAACTGCAGCCTCCCGAGGTCCGCGAAGTGCTCGTGGTTCCGCTCGTTCATGAGCTCCCAGAGCCGCCCGGGCGTCGCCACCACCACCTCGGGCCGCCGCGCGAGCAGACGCTCCTGCTTCTGCGCGCTCATCCCGCCGACCACGGGCACGACCGAGACGTCCGCGTGCCGCGCGACGGAGGCGAGCATCTCGCTCACCTGCATCGCGAGCTCGCGCGTGGGCGCGACGATCAGAGCGCGCAGAGCTCTGCGGCGCCGCTTCAGCCGCGTCCCCGCGTCCGCGCCCGAGCGCCCGCGATCGTCCGCGAGCGCCGCGAAGGGGTCGTCGTCGCCGTCCCGCGCGTCGCCTCCGGGCTCCCCGAGAGAACGGTTCGCCTCGGACGGGTCGCGCGGGTCGTCGTTCGCGTCGGGCTCCTCGGAGTCGGACTCGGACGCCTCCGCCTCCTCGTCCCTCTGCGTGAGGAGCCGGTTGAGGATCGGGAGGCCGAACGCGAGCGTCTTCCCCGATCCCGTCTCGGCGGCGCCGATGACGTCGCACCGCCCCTTGATCGCCGGGTTCAGGCACTCCCGCTGGATCGGCGTCGGGGTCGCGAACCCGAGCTCCTGAAGCGCGCGGAGCAGCGCGGGGTGCAGGTCGAACTCGAGCCACGCGCTGACGTCCGCGCCGCGGTCCAGGTCGACGCCGTCCACGACCGCGCCCATGCCCGAGGTGGGGTAGTTGTTGTAGTCCATGTGCCACCCCTCCGCCTTGGCCGCGCCGCGCGCCGAGGAATCCAACGGAACGGAAACCGCCCCGGCCCCGGCCCCGGCCCCGGCCCCGGCGCCGCGCGGCGGAGACGGAGACGAATCCCCGGTGGGCGCGCCGCGGTCGATGATTCGGTCGTCGTTCCCCGCCGCCGCCGCCTTGTTTGCCGCCGCCGCTTTTCGCTTCGCCTCCGCTTTTCGCGCCTTCGCCGCCTCCACCTTCGCCTTCCACCGCGCCTTGCGCTTCTCGATCCTCGCCTCCTTCGCGGTGAGAGCCTTTCCCCCCGAACCCGAAGCCGCCGGGTCCGACCCCGATCCCCGAAGGTCGGACCCCGGACCCGATCCTTCGTCCTTCTTCTTCCGCTCCTTCTTCTTCCGCTCGCGTTCCCGAGGTTCGTCTCCGCCCCCCGGGGGCGCCTTCGTCGCGGCGTCGTTCGGTTCGTCGTCGTCGAAGGCGCCCGGGAGGTCCTCGTCGAAATCGCCGTCGTCGCGATCGTCGCGCGACGCGAGATGCGTCGTCTCGAAGCCCCCGTCGGCCGACGTGGGTTTCCCGGGGGCGGCGCCCGGTTCGGGCGCGCCCCGGCGCGCGTCGGACTTCGCGATGAGCGCCTCGACGTCCACGTCCGCCATGTCGATCTCCTCGAGCTCCACGAAGCCCTCCTCCTGGGCGCCCAGGATGAGTCGGTTCGGATCGTACTTCACGCGCGACCATCCCGAGACCTTGTCCCAGTCGATCGTCGTCGGGTCCACCGCCGAGGCGTCGAGCGCGCCTCCGCGCGCGACGCCGCCGCCGCCGCCGCCGCGCGGGAGGAGCGACTCCCCCGCCCGCGGGCCCGCGTCGGCCGCCAGCTTCGCCGCGCGCCGCGCCTTGCTCCCGAGCTTGGCGGGCTTGCCGGACTTCCCGCCGCCGCCGCCGCCGCGCGCGACGGCGGGCTTCCCCATGTGTCGCGCGAACCCCGGGCCGGGGACGGACGGGAGGACGCGGAGAACGCCGCGGGCGGGCGCCGCGCGCGGGCGGACGCCGAGACCGAGGGACGAGCGCTCGCGTCGACGCGAACGCCCCGAACACAGCGCCGCGCGTGGTGTGTGACGCGTCGTCCGAGGAAACGCGACGGCGAAGGGAAAACCGTCGAAGGCGTCGCGCGTCGAGCAGCGAGACGACGTGAAAGCAGTGCTGCACAGATGCACGTCGCGTCGCGGTGGGTTTCGGACGCTGCAGCCCCCCGTGCATTTTTTCGTGACTCTTTCGTCGCCTTTTTTCTGTTTCCACCAATCACGGACCGCCAAATCACTCCTTGCAGAGGAGATCTCCCCGGGCGGGTTTCTTTCGGCGCTGGGGAGATAACAAAGGGATGGATCGTCGTCGCGGTCGCTCGTCGCGCCTCCCCTCCCGCACACACCGCACGACACCATGGTCGCCGTGGCGTTCTCCCCCACGACCGCGCTCAGGCCCGCGACGCGCCCCGTCGCGGCCCGCCGTTCGCGCGTCGCCGCGCGCTCGCCCCCCGCGCGCTCGCGCGTCGGCCTCCCCTCCTCCTCCGGTCTCGGTCTCGGTCTTGGGCGCGCCGCGGCGCGCCTGGGCGCGTCGCGCCGTCTCGCGGGCGCGTCCCCTCGCCTCCGCGCCGCCGCGGACGAGGCCGCGGACGCGGCGGACGCCGCGCCCTCCAAGGCGGGCGAGGAGAACGAGGAGGCCGGCTCCGGCGTCCGCCAGCTCCTCGGCATCCGCGGCGGCGAGCAGACGACGGACATCTGGAAGATCCGCCTTCAGCTCACCAAGCCCGTGACGTGGGTGCCGCTCATCTGGGGCGTCCTGTGCGGCGCGGCGGCGTCCGGCCACTTCACGTGGACGTTCGAGAACGTCGGCAAGTCGATGCTGTGCATGTTCATGTCCGGCCCCCTCCTCACCGGCTACACGCAGACGATCAACGACTGGTACGACCGCGAGATCGACGCCATCAACGAGCCCAACCGACCCATCCCCAGCGGCGCCATCTCCGAGTTTGACGTCCAGGTGCAGATGTATACTTTGCTCTTCGGCGGTTGGGCGGCGGCGTGGACTCTGGACCAGTGGTGCGAGCACGACTGGCCCGTCGTCACGGCGCTCGTGCTCTTCGGCTCGTACATTTCGTACATCTACTCCGCGCCGCCTCTCAAGCTGAAGCAGGAGGGGTGGCGGGGGAACTACGCGCTGGGGGCGTCGTACATCGCGCTCCCGTGGTGGGCGGGGCAGGCGGTGTTTGGCGAGTTGAGTCTGGACGTGATGGTCCTGACGGTGCTGTACTCCATCGCGGGGCTGGGGATCGCGATCGTGAACGACTTCAAGTCCATCGAGGGCGACCGGCAGTGCGGCCTGATGTCCCTCCCCGTGGCGTTCGGGGTGGAGAAGGCGAAGTGGATCTGCGTCGGGAGCATCGACGCCACGCAGCTCGCCGTCGCGGGGTACCTCAGGCTCATTGGCGAGGTCGGGTACAGCAACGTCCTCCTCGCGCTCATCTTCCCACAGATCTTCTTCCAGTTCAAGTTCTTCCTCCCGGACCCGATCAAGAACGACGTGAAGTACCAGGCATCCGCGCAGCCGTTCCTCGTCTTCGGACTCCTCACCACGGGGCTCGCCTGGGGGCACCACATCAACAGCCTCGGGATGTAAAAGAGAGTGGCGAGCGTTTACTTCGGGAGAGAGTCGAGAGTCAGCGCGTACGTTCCGCGACGCGCGAAACGAGAGACGATGAATAAATGCAAAATCACGCCGCTCAGATGCGCGCCTTCCTTGCTCAGACGCGCGCCTTCCTTGCTCAGACGCGCTATTTCCTCACCGCGTCCTAAGTCCCACCCCCCCACCCTCCCTCCACCCCCGCCTCCGCCCTCAGCGCCTCCTCG
>MDSW01114097.1_pt1 | contig 10259 bp, 8 predicted proteins | sample 811171 | NCBI WGS metagenome assembly MDSW01 (sample SAMN05326641, study PRJNA326480) | marine metagenome | isolation source: seawater | place: Atlantic Ocean: North West | collected 2012 | reverse complement strand
TTTTTGAGATATTTTTTTCTTCATTAGGATCATTTATCAAATCAAAAAGAAATAGATTTTCTGATGAATTATTATAAGAGCGGAAATATTTGTATGCGTTATTTCGAATTCCAATAACATCATTTTCGGGTTTTTTTAAAAGTATATCTCTTTCAAAATAAACAAATTTTTCATCAATGCTGTGCCCATTAATCAACGGAAGAAGACTTGTTCCATCAATTTTAGTTTGAATTTTTAAATCAAGTAATTCCGCAATTGTGGGAAAAATATCAACATGACTAACTAAATTATTTATTTCAGAATTATTTTTAATATTAGGGCCAGAAAATATTAAAGGAATGTGCAGTAACTCATCAAAAAGATAATTTGAATCCTTTCTAGTATTTGTGAAAGAACGTTTCTCACATTCATCAAGATTAAATTGTGAAATTTTATTTGAAATAATGCTATTATTAGATTTAGAAAAGAATCCGATTAGTTTTTGTCGAATTTTTTTTGGTATTTTAGCACCAAATTTTCTTAGAATTTGTTGAATTTTTCCAGCTTCAAAAGAAATGATCTGATTATTTTTTTTAACAAAAGGAAGGTATTCACCGTGATCAGCACTAAGAATTACCAAAGTATTTTTTAGATCAATTTTTTTTAAAAATTCTCCAATCCAATAATCAATTTCAGAAATTACTCTGTCATAATTACTTGCCCCATATTCCTCATGATCAAATTTTTTTGAAGGCCAAGTAGGAAGATGAAGGTCATTGATATGAGCATAAAAAAACCAAGGTTCTTTTTTAGATAACAAATCTAATTTTTTCAATATTTCTTTCCCAAATCCTTTAGATAATTCATAGTAATTATTGTAAAATTTATCATTGTTTTCAAAATCATCAGCCAATCCTTTGAGAAAAGTTAACTCAGGGATTTTTGTATTAGTATCATATCCAGAATTTTTAAAAAAAGTTGCCATATGGGTAACATTATCATCTAATTGATAATGACTGGATTGTGTGACACCAGTATGAAAAGGATACATTCCAGACAATATACTTGCAGAAGAAAGCACGGTTCCATCAGCAGAACTAAATGCATTTGAAAATGAAACACCATTTTTTATTAGATTTTCAATGTTTGGAATTTTACATGTTGTGTTTTTTCCAAGTAAATTTCTAAAACGTAATGAATCAATTACCAGAATGAATACATTTTGTTTCAAATTAACATATAAAATAGTTCTAGATATAAATTGATTTTTATAATTTAGTTATTTGTAACATCATAAAAAAATTCTAAAAAACATTTCAATAGACAAAACAGTATTCAAAAATGTTCAAAGAATCAGTTCAATAAGATTAACTTATGGAACAAGACACTCAAAAAAAGAATATTTCTAATCGCACGAATTTGCAAACTATCAGGTAAACAGGGTTAGTAATTGTAAAAGCTCATCTAGATTACAATTTCTCTAGGATTCACTCATCACTAAACTATATGACATCAAATAAATTTCTTGTATCATGTGGGATGAAACATAAATGATGGTAAAATATGTAGAAATATGTAGAAATATGTAGAAATATGTAAAAGATAGTATTAAAAACAGGAGTCTACCCATGTATGCCGTAAACAAATTTAATATTGAAAGAAATTACATTTATGTGATTTATCACATATAGTTAAATTAAACAAAAAGAGTAACGAATGATATTGTATTATTTTAAAGAAAAACATAAAAAAATAGATGATAGTCATTGAACAAGTATATAAATAAAATATTCAATAAAGTAATGTCTTTTAAAGATCTTGTATCAGTAGGGGTAGCCAATGTGGTTGGAACTTTAATTGCAACAATTTTTTGGCTTGTGTTAGCTATATTTATGGATCCTGAGCAATATGGAGAAATTAATTATTTTATTGCAATCGCATCAGTTACTAGTGTTATTTCATTTTTAGGTGCAGCAGATGCACTCATGGTTTTTTCTGCAAAAAAAACTAGGATTGAATCACCTTTATTGATTATAACAACAATTGCAAGCATTATTTCAGCACTAATATTGTTTGCATTATTTTCTAATATTGCAATTAGTCTATTCGTGATAGGATATGTGATTTTCAACCATTTGATATACGAATCACTTGGAAGAAAAGCATATCCATCTTTTTCAAAATATTTTATAATTCAAAGAGTATTATTAGTTGGGTTTGGTATTGGGCTTTACTTTGTACTTGGTCCTACAGGAGTAGTTTTAGGTTACGCATTATCATTTTTCCCATTTATATTTAAAATCTACAAAAAATATCAAATTTCTAAAAATGAATTTTCATTACTGAGAGAGAAAATTCCTTTTATGAGAGACAGTTATGGACTTTCATTATTAGCAATATCAGGTATGTATGTAGATAGATTAATTATTGCACCAGTATTTGGATATGCATTTTTAGGAAATTATCATTTATCTTTTCAAATTTTGATGGTTTTGACAACAATTTCAGGAATTATATTTTCTTATTTACTTCCACAAGAAGCTTCAGGAAAACCACATAAAAAATTATGGTCAATTACAATCTTAATTGTTTTAGTAACATCAATTTTGACAATAATACTAGCACCAAGTATATTACCAATTTTGATACCAAAATACGGTCCTGCCATAGATCTAATTCAAATCATGAGTATTGCTGCTGTTTTCATGACTATTACATTAAGATACACATCCAAGTTTTTAGCTGATGAAAAAAGCAAAGTTGTGATTATAGGAAAAGGAGTTTATTTAACAAGTCACATAATAGGGATTTATTCATTAGGTACGATGCTTGGAATTCAAGGAGTGGCATGGTCTTTTGTTATTGCATCGGTATTAGAAGCACTTTATTTTGTGATAATTAAAAGAGAAATAAAAAAGAAGACTAATAGATTTAAAAAATAAACTAAATTTGAATGATAAAATATCATGGTATCCTAAAATCAGTTTACTCTTTACTCCCCAGATGTTTCTCCCCACATCTTTTAGAATTGCTTCCTTTGCAGCAAATTTTCCTGAAAAATAATGATATGGATCTTGATCTGAGTCTCTCTAGAGTAAAACCACTTCAAACTTTATACAATATTTCATTTCATGTTTTGTAAATTTTTTTTATAGAATATTTCATTTGATTCATATTTTTTCTCTCTAAATCTATTAATTTTTACAATATCTATTCCAATACCTTTTTTCATTATCCATAATCAATTAAATGAGAAGGTTTATCAATACTACTAATAATTTTGATAAAGATGATAGACGAAGTTAAATTAAAAAATATTTTTGTTAAAATATTTCCTGAAATTGAAAATGATTTTGATTTAAACAGAGAACAATCTGATTATGAAAATTGGGATTCATTCTCACATGTAAATCTAATTTCTGAAATTGAAGATCAATTTAATATTCAACTTGAAACTGATGAAATTATTTCAATTTCTTCAGCAAAATCTGCTTTAGAATTAATTAAGAAGAAAAAGAATGATAACTGATTTTCTTTTACATTCAACAGAGAGATTCCCAACAAAAATTGCTATAATTTTTGAAGACTCAGAAATTACCTATTCTGATTTAACCAAGAAATCCCTATCATTAGCAAATATTTTAAAAACTGATTCACCCAAGGTTATTTCTCTTTTATTACCAAATGGAATTGATTTTGTAATTTCTTATTTTGGAATATTAGCCTCAGGAAATATTTGTCACATAATTCCCCCTTCTATATCTGACTCCAATCTTATACATCAACTCAAACTAACTGACCCTTCTTTAATTATTAGTAATAAAATATTACAAAAAAAATTACTTAGAACAAATATTTTAAAAAATTATAAATTTTTAGACATAGAATCATTTCATTTTGAAGATTCAATTAATTTTCATCCTGTTGGTGAACCTTCATCAATTGCTATGATACTTTTTTCTGCTGGAACTACATCTACTCCAAAGGCAGTTCAACTTTCTCATAATAATGTAGAAAATACTGTGAACAGAGTTAACAATTTTCTGAGTATCACTGAAAATGATATAGATGTAATTTCATTACCACTATCTCATTCTTTTGGATTAGGTTGTTTGAATTGTATAATACAATCTGGTGGAACAGCAGTTTTACATAAAAATACGATTAATTTGCCTAAAGTAATTTCTTCAATTAAAGACTACAATGCCACCTCTTTTGCATCTACACCAACTACATTTCAACAAATTATGGCTAATCATAAACTACAATTTCGAAATTCTATAGACTCTATCCGCTATCTCTTAACAAACAGCTCACCAATGCCTAATGAGTTAACTAATAATCTTTTAGATATTTTAGAAAATAAAAATTTGTATACTTATTATGGTTTAACTGAAGCTTCCCGTTCCACATTTCATCTCTACAAAAAACAAGATGATAAAATTAATTCTGTTGGAAAGCCATTACCGGGAGTGACAATTAAAATTATTAGAAATTCTAATGAATGTACAGCATTAGAACATGGTGAAATTTGTATACAAGGCAATCATGTTAGTCAAGGTTATTGGAAAACTACCGTGAATAATCAAAAATTTGAAAATAATTGGTTACATACTGGAGATATTGGTTATTTTGATAAAGATGGTTATCTTTTTTTGGTTGGCAGAAAAGATGATTTGATAAATATTGGAGGTGAAAAAGTTTTTCCTAAAGAAATTGAAGATATTTTAAAACTAATGGAAAAAATTGATGATGTTGCAGTAAAAGGAATTACTGATGCATTACTAGGTCAAGTAGTAAAAGCTTTTATTGTTACAAAAAATGGTGTCCATTTGAAAGATGATGAAATATACTCATTTTGTAAAGGAAAACTTGAAAACTATAAAATTCCTAGAATTATCAAGTTTTTAGATAAATTACCTAAAAATGATCAAGGTAAGCTTCTTCGTAAGAAATTGTAATAACTCATATTAATGATTCATAGGCTTTTACTTCGTAAATGTTATTAACAAACACATAAGCTTCAATCATATCTTCGTTCAAGATTGTATTATCAGTACGTTTCTTGATAAAATATAGATAAGTTGTTTGGCAATCAGGACAAGTCAAGTTTATTTTCTTCTATTTGTGGCATACAAAAAACCAAAGAACATTTTTGATGGTAATGCCTCAGGACTCATGTACAAATTAGGTTTTGTTATTTTGACAGAAAATCCTGCACTTTCTAGTTTTTCTTTTAGATTTTTGTATCCATAATGATATTCTATTTGGATATGAGAAAATTTTTGCAAAATTTCATTTGCAGTTTCTAGAATAGAATCATATTCACAACCTTCACAATCCATTTTTAATATTCCTGATTTAATTTCATACTTTTCAACAAGATTTTGTAGAGACAATAGGGGTGTTTTGATTCCTGTTTTTACTTCATGTAATCCCACATTGAGAGATCCTTTATCAGGTTCTAAATTAATAAAGCCAGATTTTGGCGAACATCCTGCTAATATAATTTCTATTTTCTGTTCAAGGTTATTAAGTGAAATATTCTTTTTCGCAATCTCAAAATTATTTTGGTATGGTTCTAATGCGATGACTTTTGATGCATTGTTTACAGCAAAATAAATTGCAGTATCTCCAATATTAGCTCCAATATCTAATACGATTTTATTATCTACAGGTAAAAATTTATAATCATCTCTCAGGAAAACTCCACGCAAATCTCCATTATTAATACCCCCAAAAAACTGAATTTCTTTACCATTCATAGAAATAATCACACGATTATTTTCAAGATGGTAAAATTTGTATAATCCATCAGAAGTATCATGAACTTCTATTACATTTTTTAAAGTTCTAATTTCTCCATTTTTTAAAACAACATCAATTGGGTACTTATTTCGTAGAATCCTATAGATTACCCACATGTAATTCTTGTATGCATTTCTGTATCGAGAAAATGCATTTCTGTATCGAGAAATAGTTTTAAGCAGACGAAATTTAGTTTGAAGAAATTCAAAAAATGTCATATTTTTTCGTACATTAAACAATTAATCCATATCGATTAGATCTATTTTATATATTATTGTAGTTAGAGGATTAATCCCATTTATAAAAAAATTTTTTTGAATTTTAAGAAAATGATAATGTGTATGTTCTACCACTCAATCCAATTTTAGTTTGAATTATCACATTAATTAATTCTGAACAATTTTTCTAGTTTTAATTCATAATTTTTCATCAAATTCTGCATAATTAATTTTAAAAACTTTAAACTTTTCTCCATTCTCTTTAATTTCATATTCATAAACTAAATCCAAAAATTCAAATTCTTTTTCATAAATTTCAATTAAAAACTTGGGCAAATCACTTTTGTTATCAACTATGATGTGAGTTAATGATTGTTTATTTTGTTGAATAAATTCATTTAGAGAACTCTGTCTTGGTGAAATTAATTCAGTTTTTAATGATATATCATCGTATGAAATTGGCCATTGATTTGGAATTTGTTCTACCTCCAAATATCTTCCAAGCATCGGATGATAGTTAACTCCTTCAGCAAATTTTAATACTTCTTGACTAATTTTTAAATATTCATCTTCATAATTTTTATCCATTCTCCAATCATCTTTTTTGTATTCATAAAATAATACAGAACTGAATAAAATTGTTATAAAAATTCCAACTAAAATATAGTTTTGAACTTTGATTTTTGAGAAATACCTTTGAATTGCTAAACTAGATAATACACAAAAAATTGGAAAAAGAAAATAAAGATACCTTGTATCTAATGCTGGAACACTATAAGCATATAACATTGGTAATATCATAATTATAGAAAATATCACAAGAAAATTATTTTCTTTTTTACGGTTTTTGAAATATTGAATTATTCCAAAAGGAACAAAAAATATTAAATTTGGGATCATTATCCAGCCTAAATATTTAAAAAATATTTCAAAACTTTGGAAAATTCTTGAATAACCATAATCATTTGTAATCTGTGATGTTTCGACTAACTGTGTTGCAGTTCGAATAAAAATCCCATCAGTTCCTACTGTATCAATTCTAAAAATCATCATTGGTAATAAAATTATAAAAAATAATCCTATAGATGGTAAAATTGTAGAAATAGATTTTTTTGTTATTTTGTTACGAATTAAATAAATCACTATTATTGCAAAAAAGAAGAAAATACCTTCACCGCGAACAATTGTACAGAATGCTGCCAATCCAAATGATATTAAAGTAAATTTTCTATTATTTTTTATTAAAAATAATAATGATGATGTTCCCAATAAAAGATACAGAGGGTCGGTTGAAGCTAAAAAAGAATTTAGGATTATTCGTGGATCTAAAACAAACAAGGCTGAACCAATTAAAGCATATTTTTGTTTCACAAATTTTGTACAAATATAATAAATTGGAATTACAGTAACTGTTGAAATAATAATTGACAAAAATCTTTGTATTTGCATGTATTGTAATGGTTCATCTAATCTGATTATTGAAAACCAAGAAGAAAGAAATATGGCCCAACCATTATTAATCGGATCCAACCATGAATCAGGTAAATGTCCTAGTGCAATTATATCTGCTGCATAACGAAAAGAACTAAAGGCATCTACAGTGACTGGTAATTCATAAGGAAAATAAACTAATCTTAAAGACAGTCCAACACTAATTAGAAATATAAGAAAAAAAATATTAGTATATTTTTTGTTAGTTTCAATTCTAGAAAAAATAAACAAATTCATCTATTTACGTTCTCTAACAACACTAACCAATGAAAATAACATAATTGAAGTCACCATTAACATCATTCCAAAAATAGTTGCACCTATTCCTATTAATGAAATATTTGTAATTATTCTCCCTGAACTGGTAAATTCTTGAATTGTCCAAAGAATAAAAAATAAACCTGTGATTAAGAAAAGTACTCCGGGAATACCATAAAATTTCAAAGGGTGTTCAATTGAAATAAATTTCATCGTACTCAACATCACCGATGTTCCATGTGATACTGGATTGTGTTTTGATGTCTCTCCATCATACAAAATTTTTATCGGTATCTCTGTAATTTTTATTTTCTTTTGATTTGCTTTAATCAAGATTTCTGTGGATACCCCCATCCCACTTTCTGATAAATTAATTTCTGAAAAAATCTTCTTACTATATGCCCTAAAACCACTTTGTGAATCTGTAATTTTTTTCCCCGTTTGAGAATTTACAAGATTTGTAATTACTTTAACCCCCATTTTTCTATATTTAGGCATCTCTGTTTTTTCATCTCCTAAAAATCTAGAACCAATTACAATATCTGCTAAATTATTTTTTATTGGATCAATCACTTTCTCTATATCTGAAATTCTATGTTGACCATCTGAATCAAATGTAACTAAAATATCAAATTCACATTCTTTAGCTTTTTTGAAAAGACTTCCTATAGCTGCACCATATCCAAAATTCCTCTTGTGATTTACTATGATGGCACCCATTTTTTCCGCAATTATGCCTGTACTGTCTGAGGAACCATCATTACATACTATCACTGAATATGATTTTTCTAATAATTCTGCAACAATTTTACCAATATTTTTTTCTTCATTAAATGCTGGTAGCCCAATAGCAATTTTCAATGCTTTATCAGATTTAATACTTGTATTTTCAGTCATAGTTGTAATTTTTGATATATTTCTGAAGTTTAAACTTGTTTACTTATTCATATTTGGAATAAATCTTTCAAAAGAGGTAAATTCAAATTTTTTAATTAATTTATCCATTTTTTCAAGAGATTTATCGATATTGTGATATGTTACAAATTTTTCTTTTGTAGGTAAATTTAATCTAGGCATATATTCTGGAGTTAATTCCCAAGAATGAATATAAAAAATTGCAGGTTTATCATTTTTGTTATATTGTTTTATAGATCTCTCAATAATTTTCAATGGTAAAACTCTCAGATAAAATCCTCCTCCAGCAGGAATTTTTTTTCCTAAAATTTTTGTACTCATTAATGGAAATTCCCATAAATTTGATTCTAAATCCATTTTTTCTAATGAATCTGATGAAATTTTATAAGGATATTTTTCGGCTTCATGTAATCCATACATTTTTGTTTTTACTGGAACAATACTACTATCATAAGAATATTCAAACTTCTTTAAAGCATCTATTGCCCATGATGTTGTTGAATCCAATGAAAAGGTTGGTGCACGGAACCCTTTCACATTATCTCCCACCATGCTTCTAAATTCATCTAATTCTTTTTCAAAATTCTCTCTTGTTTTAATTTCATGTAATTTTTTATGTGTCATTGTATGAAAGCCTATCTCATGTCCATCTTGTATTATTAAATCAATCATCTCGGGGTTCTCTTCAAAAATTTCCCCTACAACAAAAAACGTTGCAAATGTCTCATTTTTATTCAGCCACTCAAGAATTTTCTTGAGACCTTTAGAAATTTTAAATTCCTTTTTATGATTTTTGATGAATGGTTTAACTAATTCTGGATGAAACCATTCTTCAAAATCTATCCCGAGTATATTCATGTAATATTATTATTTTTTTTGGTAATAAATTTATGTCAAAAATGTGTAATCGTTAATACCAAAACTGAAATTTTAACAAAAATTAAAATTCAGTATTATTTCATATTAGATAAATATAAAATAAAACAATTGTGTTACTTAGTATATTTTGAAATATATGGGCTCAGTGAACAAATGAACATAAATAAAAATATTTAGGCGTTTAATCTCTATCATGCTATCTGTGTTTTCTGTTAATTTTTTTAAAATTTTTTATTGCAAATCGTATATCTGGTTCAGGAAATTCCTCGGGAGAATATGTTAAAAGAAAATTAAATAGTATTTTTTTTAAAATTTTTATAAAAATGATTAAAACTGTTGTACCAATTTTTGTATTAAAAAATGATAGTAATTTCCTAAAAACTTCTCCTTTTTTATTAAAACTTAGAAAAAGTACATCTCGTGTAAATTTTTCTCGGTATTGCACTTGAAAAATAGGCATCAGATTTAAAAAATCATGTACTCTAACTAGAGTAGGATTGTTAGGATCTCTTGATGCAATAACAAATGAATATTTTCGTTTTTTAGCTTCTTCAATTACAGCTTTAAGCAATAATATGCCGAGTCCTTTATTTCTAAACTTATCTTGAACTATCAATGTTCTTACATGAAATTTTCCACCTATTCCACTTGCACCTATAATTTTTTTATTATGTTCTACAATGACTAGAAAATCACATGCAAGTAAATTAC
>MDSW01061743.1_pt1 | contig 10260 bp, 6 predicted proteins | sample 811171 | NCBI WGS metagenome assembly MDSW01 (sample SAMN05326641, study PRJNA326480) | marine metagenome | isolation source: seawater | place: Atlantic Ocean: North West | collected 2012 | reverse complement strand
TATTATATCTATTTGGTGGAATAATAATCCTAATATTCATATACAACTCTAACTTTTTTACAAGTTTTGCAAGTCTTATAGATTCTGGAAAACTGCAAATATTTAGATTTAGTACTAAAGGAATAACATCAGATGCATGGTACTTTTTTAGTGCTTTAATAGGAGGGGCATTGCTTTCTTTTTCCTCTCATGGCGTTGATTATATGATGGTGCAAAGAGTATTAACTTGTGGTGATCTTAATTCAGCTCGAAAGGCTATAATTGGGAGTGGTTTTTTTGTTTTTATTCAGTTTTCTATTTTTTTGATGGTTGGTTCATTTATTTGGATTTATAATGGTGGTATAGCTGTAGAACAAGATAGAGAGCTCTCTAATTTTATTGTTAATCATTTGCCGGTTGGAGTTAGAGGTATTTTATTGGCTGGAGTTCTTTCAGCTGCTATGTCAACTTTGAGCTCCTCAATTAATTCTCTAGCATCTTCTACATTGCATGATTGGTTTAAAGGTGAGATAACTATTACTAAGTCAATTATAGTAAGTGCTATTTGGTCATTCGTATTAATTTTTATTGCATTAATATTCGATGAAGGAGATACTGCAATAGTAATATTAGGCTTAAAAATTGCATCATTTACATATGGTGGTTTATTAGGACTTTTTATCCTTTCATTTTTTAAAATCAATTTTTCAAATATAGAACTTTTATTTGGTCTTTTAATTGGAATTGTTTCTGTATTTTTATTTCAATATTTAGGCTTTGCATGGACTTGGTTTATTGGAATTTCAGTAATAGTCAATATTCTTTCGGTATTGATCTTAAATAAAATTACTTATATAAAAAATCCATTTATTATTTCAGGATCATTTTTTCTCTTATTTTATTTTATGTTTATGGATAATAAATATCAATCAGGTTTAGATGTTCTTTCTGACCGCCAATTTAAAGATTTAAAAGATAAAAATATAGGTCTTGTAATAAACCATACAAGTGTTGATAGTTATGGTGAGCATTTAATTGATTTAGCTATTAAAAATAATTTAAAAGTTGAAGCGATTTTCACACCTGAACATGGACTCGAGGGTATAGTAGAGGCCGGCCAGAATATACCAAATGATAAAAATAATAAATTAGATATACCCATATATAGTCTTTATGGAAAGAATAGAAAGCCTACATCTAAAATGTTAAATAGTATAGATGTATTAATCTTTGATATACAAGATATTGGAGTTAGATACTATACGTATATTTCTACTATGGCTTTAATAATGGAAGCTGCTTCAGAGATAGGTATACCTTTATTAATTTTAGATAGACTTAATCCTTTAGGTGATGAGGTTGATGGACCTTTGCTAAACATTGAGTATTCATCTTTTGTTGGTATGTACCCTATTCCTATTCGTCATGGAATGAGTATTGGAGAATTGGCTAAAATGATTAAAGGAGAGGGATGGCTAGATACTGAAAAACAGCTTGATTTAAATATTGTTGAATATAAAGGAAATCCAACAAAACAGGATGCAAAAAAAGCATTTAATATTAACCCTTCACCTAATATGCAAAATCTAAAAACTGCATGGATATATCAAGGGCTTTGTCTGCTTGAAGGAACAAATATATCTGAAGGCAGAGGTACTGATACCCCTTTTCTTATGTTCGGAGCACCTTGGATTGATAATAAGCGTTTGATTAAAGATTTGCAAGAAATAAAATCCAATGATGATGATTTCGAAATTGTTGAATTTATTCCAAGATCTAGCCCTGCTTCAAAATATCCTAAATATGTAGACAATGAGTGCTATGGAATACGTATAAATAACTTAAAGGACCCTATCAAATGGATTTTAAAGGTTTTAGAAGTTATAAAATTGAATCATCCAAACGAGTTTAAATTTTTAGATACACACTTTATTGATAAGCTGTATGGCTCTAATCTATTAAGAAAGGCTATAGAAGAGGGAATATCCATAGATCAATTATTTTCAAATTATTTTTATGATAAGGAGCTTTTTATATCTAAGCAAAAAAAATATTTGATCTATTAATTGTTTAGATTTAAAATAATGATTTTTTGTTAAATTACTTATAGTTAAATAAGGAGGTTTATATGCCATTTCCAACAGGTTCGGGTTCTAAGTCAGAAGTAGATCAGCAACTTAAAAATAAAAGACAGCTGATAATAGAAGAAGAAAGAATAAGAGTTCTTAGTGAATCTTTTATGAACTTTTATGATAAATTAATGGATAGCTATGAATTAGTTAGATTAAATGAGGAGCAAGTAGAAACTGATTTAGATAATGTTAGAGAGTCTGTTCCTAGAGACGAGGTGGATAGGTTTGCTCGAGATTATGCTGAAACTAAACCGCTGGGCTATTAGTTAATCTAAAATATTTTTATCGTTGTATAATAGGGAGCCACTTCTCAGAATGATTGTGTTACTTTCTATATTTATATTTTTATTAATTTTTATGTCTTCAAGTATAGATAGTGCTAAGAAAGAAGTAATAAGCAATTCTGTAAATGATAAATACTTTCTATGGAAAAATGGTAATAAAGCCTTTTTATTGTCAAAAAGATCTATCTCCTTTCAAGAAAACTCATTTTCAGCATTCTCGAAACATGCAGATTCGATTATGACATTTTATTTAAGTTCTGATCAAGTTGATTCATTAAAAAATAGCTTGAGTGTTAATTGAAACTTTATAGGTTCAAACTGTATACAGAAAAAAATAAATATGTGTTTAATATCATTGATTATGAAAATTCTTTTTAATAAACTTAATATTAAAATAAGTAAAATAAATATATTTAATAATGGATCAGTTTAAAAATAATATAATAGTTATATTCTTAGTTCATATAGTATTCTTGTTCGCTATTGAGTCTAATCCTGTAAAAGTTAATAATAAGTTTTCTTATATTGATGAAATTTATAGCGAAAGTTGGGCTTTAGTAATTGGAATTAATAAATACCAAAATATAGAAAGACTTAATTATGCAGTTAATGATGCTATGGCTGTTCAACGCATGTTGGTAGATAAATATGGATTTAAAGATTCAAATATTAAACTCATTTTAGATGAGGAAGCTACCAAAGATAATATTTTGCAAGGCTTTAGTGACATCCTTTCTCAATCTAGAGAAAAAGATAGGGTTATTGTTTTTTATGCAGGACATGGAGAAACATATAAGCTCCCAAGTGGTGGCGATATGGGCTATTTAATACCTGTTGATGGTGATTTAGATAATCTTTATATGTCTAGTATTCCTATGAAATCAGTATATGATATTGCGGAGATGTCTTATGCAAAACATATACTTTATTTAGTTGATGCTTGCTACGGGGGCCTTACATTAAATACTCGTGGAATAAAAAAAGATCAAACTCCTGAATATTTAAAACAAATGACAAGAGAAAGAGGGCGACAAGTAATTACGGCAGGAGGAAAAGATGAGCAGGTTCAAGAAAGACCAGAATGGGGCCATAGTGCATTTACTAGAAATCTATTGAAAGGATTAGGGGAAGGTTTAGCTGATGAAAATCTAGATGGAGTTATTACTGGTGATGAGCTAGGTGGATTTATTAAAAATAGAGTTATTGTAGATGTGGATGGTGCCCATACTCCTCAAAAAGGGCGTATTGGTTCTGATATGGGTGAATTTGTTTTTATAAGTGAAACAATAGATGTGCAAATTGCTGAAGGAAATTCTAGCTTTGAGGGTGAGCAAATTGATAATTTAGAGTCTGAGGTCGCTGAATTAAAAAAGTTACTAAAATCTAGACCTAATAATAGGGGTGATGGTGGAAATAAATTAGAAACTGCAAAAAAACTTTCTTGGTTTTTTCCTGGACTTGGACATTATTATAATGGTGATTATTTAACAGGATTAGCATATTCTAGTTTGGAACTACTTTCTTTATCATTATTGATAAATAATTATATTGAATATAATAATATAAATCAAGATTATAACAATGCATTGTTAATATTGGAAGATTCTCAATCCTTTTCTTCATCCGATTCATATGCTATGCATAAAAATTTTACAGATCAGTTATTGAATGATAAGAATGAATCTATTAGAAATGTTGTTATATTTAGTTCGTCTGCTATTAGTGTTTGGTTGTTCAATACATATAGTATAAAAAATAAAAATGGGAATGATTTAAGTGTTGAATTAGATTTTAAAGTATTTCCAACTCCTTATATTAAATATTCTATACCAATTAATTTAAAATAATTCTTGAATATTTATAGATCATTAATAGTATTTCTATTATTTTTTATTGGATGTGAAGAGCTTCCAGATTTAAGTCAGAATCCTTTTGAAGCTGAAGAAGGATCTCAAATCCCTCAAATAGTTTTGCTGAATGATGATGTTAATGGGAATGAGGTAATGCTTAATTGGTCTGGAAATAAATTTGCTTTAGAATATAGCTATCAACTTTCTTACTATGATTATATTTTAGAAAAATATTTTACGTTAAAAGAATGGTCTGATTGGAGCTTAGACTCCACATTGCATCTAACAAGCTTAGATGAAGGTGATTATAGGTTTTATATTAAAACACATTTTAATTACGAAAAAGAAAATATTGATTCACTTAATTTTAAAATCGATAATATATTAAATAATTCAATAAGAATATTTCCTTTAATTAAAGAAGTAAATGCAAACCAAGATTTTTATATTGAAGTTTTTTTAGAAGATGTACTTAACATAGCTGGAGTTAGTCTAAATATAAATTTTTATTCTTCAGATATACAATGTGAAAATTTTGTATGGGGATCTGTAGTAAATGAGATTAACTTTTCTGGTGAATCTATTACTATTACTCCAGAGCCTATTATTGATCAAGGTAGTGTTAAAATAGATGTTGTATTTTCAGGCAATGGCTTTTCTGGATCTGGCGCTCTAATTAAATTAATTTTTAGTTCAAAAAATAATTGGAATGAGACAGGAGTTTTTATCCAAGATGCTTTTATATATGATACAGATGGTAATGAAATAATCATTAATGAATTAGTAAATGGAATTTTACAGAAAATTAATGATTAAATTATTTTTATTATTAGCTGGGTGTATGAACTTAGTTTTTGCTGAAAGTAGAACATTTGCATTATCGGGTAGTGGAGCTGTAATGGAGCAAGATATAACTAGCTCAACAGGAAATGTTGCATGGTCATGTCTTGAGTGTCCAACATTATGGCTTGGAATGTATCAAACAGATAATGTTTTAATTGGATTAAGATATTTAAATGTAGATATACCGCCAGGAGCAATTATAAATTCTGCAATACTAGAATTAAAGTCTACAAGCCAACAATCTGATTCTATAAAGGTTTCTTTATTTGGTGAAATTGCTGAACTTTCAATGCCTTTTTCTAATGAGAATGATATCGTTGGTAGATCTTTAACTAGTGATTCTATTAATTTGATTATAGATGATATTTGGAACAATGAAACGCTATATGAAATAGATGTCACTGGTATAGTTAAGGAAATAAGTGATTCCCCTAAATGGCAAAACGGAGAGCCGATGACTTTTATTTTTAAGGATAATAGTGGCTTTTCTGATACTAATTGTCCTGAGAGTGACTCTATATGTAGAAATACTAGAACGATAAATGGATATTCTACGCAGCAGTATGGAGAGCAAGATGAAACATTTTTTTCTCCTAGACTGACAATTAATTATACAATTCAAAATGTAAACTATGCACCCTCAGATATATTTTTATATGGCAATGTTTTAGAAGAGAACCTACCTAGCGGAACATTAATTGGTGAATTTGAAGTATTAGATTTAGATGATAATGAACATGCATTTGAATTAAATAATAATGAATTAGATAATAATTATTTTTATATAAATAATGGGAAATTGTTTTCCAATGTTGTATTTGATTTTGAGAATGAAAATGAATATTCTATAAACGTAATTGTTTATGATGATCTTGGAAATAATTTTCAAAAAGAATTTCAGATTACAATTCAAGATGTATTTGAAGATATCAGTCAACCATATGTTAGGGCTGTTTATTCAAATTCCGGCAATGGTTCATTTGGTGTCGATTCTCATATAGAAATAGTTATAAATTTTAGTGAGCCTATTTTCATTGATGGAGGTATACCTCAATTGCAATTAGCAATTAATCAAGGTGTTTTTAATGTGGATTGCTATTTAAATGAAGATAATATGACTCCTCCTGGTGATACTATGGAATGCAGCTATTATGTTGAAAGTGGACATAATGCTTCCGATTTAAGCTATGTAAATCAAAATTCTTTAATCTTGAACGGTGCAACAATTCATGATTTAAATGGCAATATAGCAGATCTGTTATTGCCTATTTTATCAAGTGAATCATCTTTAAATGGTAATAATGATATTATTATTGATACTGAACTGCCTTTAGTTAATATATCAACAAATCTAAAGTCTATTACAAATATATCACCTATTCCAATTGTATTAAATTTTAGTGAAAAAGTAAATATTTTTTCTGAAGGTATATATACATCAAATGCTATAATTCAAAATTTTCAAACTGTAGATAGTTCAAAATATACTTTTGAACTATTTCCTGATAATGAAGGTGAAATACTTTTTATACTAAATCCAGAATCATTTAATGATATGGCCGGAAATTTTAATTTAAATTCATCATCATTATATCTTTTATATGATATTACTCCACCTGAAATGCCTTATATTTTTTCCTCTATTGATAATGGTGTTACAAGTGAATCACCTATACCAATCTCTATTTCTTTTAATGAAAATGTTAATGATTTTTATATTGATGATATAAATATTATTAATGGAAGTATTAAAGAGGGTACGTTTATTGATAATGGTAGTATATTTAGTTTTGATGTGATACCTGTTTTGAATGGCGATGTTGTTATTACAGTTTTAGCATCTTCATTTAGTGATGAAGCTGGAAACTTAAATTTAATTTCAAGTAATTCTTATTCCATTAATTATAGCAATCAAATTCCAATTCCTTCTATCTCAGCAAATTCTGAAAGTCCCACCAATTCTAATAATATAGAAATTATAATATCATTTAGTGCTTCATGTGAGAATTTGGCTTTTGAGGAAATAGAAAAAACAGGTAGTATTTCTTTAAATAATTTTGGTCGTATAAGTGATAATTCTTATTCAGTTAATGTTTCACCTTTAACTGATGGTGAGTTTTCTATTAATATTCCTCCAAGCGTTTGTCAATCAACATTAGGTGGTAACTCAAATACAGCCTTAGATGTACCATTGTATCTTTCTTATGATGGTACTAGACCAGTTCCTAATCTAAGCATGAATGGTAATTCATCAACGAATCAGAGTAGTTTTCCTGTGCTAATTTCTTTTAGTGAAGATGTATATGGGTTTAATAAATCAGATCTTATAATATATCGTGCAGAGTTAAGTAATTTTTCTGGTGCTGGATCTCTTTATAGCTTTGACCTCACCCCTTGGGCAAGTGCTGATAATATTTTGATAGAAATTTATGAAGGTGTGTGTTTAGATAGAGCTACAAATTATAATTTTAATATGGTACCTGTAAATATTAATAAAGATAGTTTTGGTTATTGGTGCGAAGAAAAAAATCAATCAGCCGAAGGGAATTGTGTAAATCCTGATCTTTTTAATGATTTTTGTGGAGTGCCTAATGGTAATAATGCTGATATGGATTGCGCGGGCGTTTGTTTTGGTAATGCATTTATTGATAGTTGCGGTGTTTGTTCTGGAGGTAGCTCAAATCATGTTGCAGATAGCGATCGTGACTGTTCTGGAGAGTGTTTTGGAGGAGCTGCGATAGATATATGTGGGAATTGTAATGGTAATAATGAGTGCGTGCCACAAATAGATAATCTTTCTATAACTAATCATGGTATTATTTCTTTTAGTGATAGAAGTCTTGATATTATCTTTAATAATGAGCTTGATCCTTCAAGTCCATCTGCTATTAAAATTAATTCTATCTACCAAAATGAATTAGAATATAATGTTTATGTTCTAGAAGATGATCCTAGCGTTTTAAGAATTGAATTTGCAAAGCTTACTTCTTTAGACAGTTTGTTGGTTGAAGTATTACCTTCTCAGATTAGTTCTAATAATGGTAATTACTTTATGGATAGCATAGAAGCTGAAAATATTCAATTAAGCTACCGTGTTCAATTGTTAGGTGATTATAATCTAAATAAGCAATTAGATTCTCAAGATATTGATGTTTTACTATCAAATTGGAAAACTTTTGATTATAAATATGAGCTTGGACCAGTAGAAGGTAATGCTCCTTATTTTACATCAAAATTTGATAATGAGTGGAATATACAAGACCTTTTAAGTTTTACTCGAATTTGGAATTATTTATATCTTAATGCTGATGTTGTCGGTAGGTTAAAAAAAGATTTATTATCAATTGGCCTTGTTCCTGAGTTTTATATATTAGATGATGTTGTTTTTATGGATTTGAATGGTATGTATGGGCCATTGGATAATATTTGGTATAGAGTTGAATCTATAGATAAAAATATTGCTTTATCATCGCCTGACCACTCTTCTTTTGATATGAATCTGAGATATAATTCTTTAAATACTATAGTTGAGAAAACATTAGTCAATTTTAGCAATAAGACTGAATTAAAACAAATGCCGTTATCTATTATTCAGTCTAATAATTCAGACCTATCTAGGTATATTGTTCAATATGAGCTTAGATCCAAAGGGAAGATCGTAGCTAGTGGAACTGATGCAATTTCTAATGATAATGTGCCATCTAGTATTGGATTAGGTAATATATATCCAAATCCTTTTAATCCTAAAACCACAATTGAATATAGTATGCAGAAAGATGCCCATTTAAAGTTGTATGTTTATAATATTAAAGGAGAGTTGGTAGATGAATTAGTAAATTCAAGCATATTAAAAGGTGATTATAAAATTATTTGGGATGCTACTCATCTGCATTCAGGTATATATTTTATTAGTTTTAATATTTATAATAATGATAAGATTTTGGACTTTGTTATGACAGAAAAACTTATGCTGATTAAATAGAAAGGGTAATTTATGTTTAAATATAATATACTGTTATTGATAATGTTTCATTTGCTATTTTCTAATAAAATAAGCTTTAATTATGGAATAATTGGCGAAATGAAAAACAATGGTGCTACTTTGGTAAACCTTAAGGATCAGACTGAAATTGTAAATGGTGACAAGATTAGGATAAACCTTGGTATTGTTAACAATACTAATATTTATATTCTGTATAAAGATACAGAAAATGTATATTCACTACTTTATGAAAAGACTAAGACTATAAATAGTGAGAGTTTATTAGATACTGCCTATGTAACAGCTTTGCCATGGAGTACATTAGGAGGTCTACCTGGTAAAGAGACTTTTTATTTAATAAATAGTTATACTGAATTAGATGATCTTAAAAAACTTTTAAATAGATATGGTAGTGCTCCTAAAAAAGCAAGAGTTAAGATGGCTAAAAAAATTGAGAGTTTACTAAACTCAATTGACCCTAATGCTGTAGAGGATCTATCTAGTCTTACAAATAGATTAGATAAGCCTATTGTTGGTGGTGTAGCATTTAGAGGGGATGATGATGATGCTTTAAAGCCTCAAAGTTTAATTTATGAATGTAATGGGGCTAATGGAATTGCTTTTGAAAAAATAATTCTAAACCATAAATAATTATTTATGCAAAATATTAATTCTAAAATGAGTAGGAATCTAATTTTAGGTTCGCTTACTTCAGTTATATTTGTGCTGACATTGCTATGGCTTTTTCCTGTCCTTACTCACCACTTTGAACTTAAAATGACGGATTTAAAATTTAAGCTTAGAGATTCTCTAAATAAAAATCCTGATCTTAGCTCAGAGGTTGTTATGGTTAATATAGATGATTATTCTAAAAAGGAATCAGGTTATGATTTATGGCCTTATTCTTATTATGCAAAAACAATAGAAAAGATAAATGCAGGAAATCCGTCTAGCTTAGGTATAGATATTATTTTTACAGTTACAATCGATACTTTGGGTTGGAAGCGTTTATTGTCTGCTGTAGAGGATTCATATGTAGCTATAAATCCTTATTTAAGTAAATTTGGTGATCCCAGTATACCATTAATTGTAAAAGATCATTCTGATATTATAAATGAGTTAAGCTATGACGACCTGCCTGTATTGACCCCTGGATTAGTTAATCATATAGTTGATATACCCTATAAGTC
>MDSW01024863.1_pt1 | contig 10260 bp, 9 predicted proteins | sample 811171 | NCBI WGS metagenome assembly MDSW01 (sample SAMN05326641, study PRJNA326480) | marine metagenome | isolation source: seawater | place: Atlantic Ocean: North West | collected 2012 | reverse complement strand
GGCCAAGCAGACTTCCTTAACGGAGGTGGAGAATGGTCAATTTTCAAGAGAAATATCTCTCAATAAACCACGACTCACCAAGCCGCTTTGATCAGATTACAAACTGTTAATCAGCGACTGTTCTTGTCAGATTGAACTTTGATTCGAACATCTTGAGCCGCATTCTTCAACTCTTGCATAGCCTTGCGAACTCTGGTACCAGCAGCGCTGTTTCCACCATCATGTTTAGCAGCATCTGCCATTACATCATTCAAACTTTCAATCATTGCGTTTACCATCGATTCTACGGACATAATTTGGCCAAATGAAGGATGTACATAATCCATCTGCTCATTTGAAAATATAGAAAATATGTACAAAGACATATTATCTTTTATCGATTTGAAATTTTTAATGTCGCCAGAAAAAAGGGAATTTTATCTGATTATATGGCTTATTTTATCATCATTTGGAATTATGTTCGCAATTTTGTCTTGGATTCAGGAAGCTGGTTACCTCCCAGACGTTGAGAGTTTAGGCATGTGGAAAGGCGTCATTGCGCTCATTACGGGTTTGATTCTTTATTGGTTCCTAGCAAGAGAAATCACTGGCGGACCTAATGATAAGTGACCCCTCTTGGCTTCATACATGATTGAGAGATTTTCAATGCAGTTACGTTTTTTGCTTACCGAAGGCTCGATTCATTCTAACCGACAGCAGATACACATACGGGCTCATTTTATTGCGAGCAATAATTTTTCAGAAGTATTTTGATTTTAACATAGGTGGATTCAATATCGATGGCTTTGTGATTTTTGGACTTATAGGATGCTTCTTTGCTGCAGCATTGACCGTCCCTGCTGGTTTCGGCTTGGCTACAATGACTACTCCGATTTTTCTAATTTGGTTTGAGCCGCATCAAGCCATTGCAGGTGTTGCGATTATTCATGGCGCGCACAATGGAATGAAATCTTATCTACTCCGATTTCATATTGAGCGCGCAGCATTGAGACGATTTGGTTGGACTTTGTTACTGGGAGCGCTCATCGGTGCATTATTGCAATCAGTTATATCCCCTGAACCACTTTTACTATTGGTTGGAATTGCACTAATTGTATTGCCTCTTCTAAAAGTTAGTGAATCATGGACGTCTATTAGGCTCCCAGAAGCAGAGGATCGTATCGGTGGTTTTGGTTCAGGGTTTCTAGGGGGCTTGACTGGGCATCAAGGGGCGCTCAGAGCAATGTTCCTCAAACAACGTTTACCAAATAAATCAGAATATGCAGCAACAGCAGCGCTTCTTGCCTTAGTTGTTGATGCAACGCGAATTCCTGTGTATTTATGGCACGATCACAGTATCCTTATCACGCAAACATGGCTGCTTTTTGGTTTTGTAATTGCCGCCCTCGTTGGTGCTCAAATAGGCAGGATATGGCTCGAGAAATGGAAAAATGATGACATCCAAAAAGGAATCATGGTCGGATTGGTTATTTCGGGAGTCATATATGTTCGAGAAGCCCTTCAAGAGCTATCCATTCTTTGATGTAAATCGATAGAATCTACACAGTTTGTTGCATCTGTTTGAGAAGGCTAGAAGGAAGACATTAACTGCCTCATCACAAGCATTTAGCAAATCGTCAAGGCGCTGGAGAGATAATTTATTCACGGGTATATACACGAACTAATTATCATATATATCACTCAGTAATCAATAAACATTCTTGATAATTTGGAAAACAGATTCGAACGCTTATGCAAAGAAACGTTGCCACCAGTTTAGTATTGATTATGTTATTATCATCTCTTGCGGGGTGTTTGGATTTTAATGACGAAATAAACGAAAATACAGACGTGGATGATACCGATTCCACGACTGAAATGAAAACCACTAATGCTTATTACGTATCCACTTCTTCTGATGCCATTTGCGATAGTGAACGTAAGGAGTGGATATATTACATCGAGGATACAGAAATGCTGATGTATTGTAACGGGAGTACACTCTCTCCAATCGGATCTACAATACCAACATCAATTATTGATGTTGTCGATGCCACTCCTGCAGATTGTGCAACTGGAGGAGTAACCATCATTGTTGGAACGGATGATAACAAGGATGGTCAACTTAACCAGAATGAAAAAGACACTGATTATCATCTCTGTAATGGTCAAGATGGGATGAACGGTGCGGATGGTTCAGATGGACAAAATGGAGCCGATGGCAATGATGGCGCTGACGGAACTGACGGATTAAACGGTGCTGATGGTGTTAACGGTGTTGATGCAATAGGTTGCACCGTTATTGCATTGCATGACTCACACTACAACAGTATAGTGGATTGTCAAGACTCCATGACTTACAGACATGAAGACTCTTCTAAGTACTCATGGGTCGAAATTGGAAATTATCAAGCATCTCCTAAGGGTTGTGACATGGGAGAAGATGAGTGTGAAGGATATGCTGAAATTGTAACTTACGACTCAGATTCTAATACTGCATTCTATGTTAATGCAGTTGATTCCTCTGTTGACATGATATCATTAGCAGACCCAAGTTCTCCTACTATGCTCCAAAGAATCGATGTCTCATCATATGGCGAACCAAATAGTATCGCAATCAATAATGGCGTTGTTGCTATGGCAGTCGCAAACGGCGCAGATGATATGGCAAATGGATACATTTTGACATATTCTACAAATGGAACTTTCCTAAATTCCTACACTGCTGGTGTTTTACCAGATATGATCACATTCACTCACAGTGGAGAATACATTCTTTCTGCAAACGAAGGTCAACCAAATGATGATTATGATATTGACCCAGAAGGGTCTGTCACCGTTGTCGAAGTTGCCACAGGTACAGTGACTCAAATCGATTTTACAAGTTTCAATAATGATCGTCAAACTCTAATCGATGAAGGCGTTCGTTTGTATGCAAATCCAGGGTTTTCAACAGTAGCACAGGATTTGGAACCAGAATACATTACAGTATCAACAGATGACTCAACAGCTTACGTTATTTTCCAAGAGAATAATGCGTTTGGAATGATTGATTTGGGGACAATGACTCTTAGTTCTATTGTTGCATTGGGAACAAAGGATTACTCTGAAGGTTGTTACGATTTTAGCGACAAAGATGGCGGAGTGGTATTGACATGTGGCGCACCGGTTTCCTCAATGTACATGCCAGACGCAATCTCTCTGTTCAATGCGGATGGTGAGGATTACATATTGACTGCAAATGAGGGTGATAGCAGAGAATACGAAGGAGATAATTCTGAATGGACAGACGAAGGTCGTGCAGATGACCTTGTTCTAAACGCAACTCACTGGGCTGAAATGGGATACGATTCACAGGATCAAAGTGATTTGTTAGAGAAAGAAAACCTAGGCCGTCTAAAGGTCAGTTTGGTTGATGGTGACCACGATGGTGATGGCCAAGTAGAAGAAATCGTTGGATTTGGCGCACGATCTATGTCCATTTGGAATTCAAATGGTGAATTGGTTTTCGATACCGGAGACGATTTGACTATGATTACTCAAAATTACAATGAATATCTTAACCCTTACACCGCTTCTCGAAACGATGACAAGGGTTCAGAACCTGAGGGCATAACCTCAGGAACATACGGAGATAGAACCTATGCATTCCTTGGATTGGAGCGTGCTGGCGGTATTGCGATTTACGATATCACCAACCCTACAAATGCACATTTTGATCAGTACTTGACATTTGCAGACCACGTAAGTCCAGAAGGTGTAACTTTCGTACCAAGTTCAGAAAGCCCTACGAACCAACCTCTACTACTCATTGCAAATGAGGTTTCAGGGACCATTGCAATAGCAAGCCCTGTTCATCTTTCTGATGGAGCAAAGGATCCAGTCGAAGAGGAGGTTGGTTGCTTTGCTGCTGATACTGGAGCACATCTAGCAATCGATTGTGAACATCAATACACAGTTATGGGCGACAGTGATGTTCATTGGCAACTAGTTGGTGAATACGACAGCGGACTTGGCGAAGGTGCCAGTGAAATTCCAGCATACGATGCAGCAAGCCAAAGAGCATTCGTTGTTAACGCTGTTGCAGGCTCTGTGGACATCCTTGACTTGTCTACCCCAGCCCATCCAATTCTAGTACACAGAATTGTTGTCAATAATGGAGAACCAAACAGTGTAGCAGTACATGACGGAATAGTTGCAGTCGCAGTTGCTGGAACAGGACAAGAAGGTTCTGGAATGAGTAAGCAAGATGCTGGCTTTGCAGTATTCATGGATACCGATGGTAATGCAATTGCCACCGTTTCAGCAGGAGCATTACCCGATATGATAACCTTCACACCTGATGGTAGCGCGGCACTTGTAGCTAACGAAGGGGAGCCAAATGATTCTTACACAAACGATCCGGAAGGCTCAGTATCTTACATAGATTTGACAAATGGAGTATCATCGTTGACTCAAAGTGATGTGACTCACATCTATTTTAGAGACTTTGAGTCACAACTCACTGCACTTCAAGCAGACGGGGTACGAATCTTCGGACCAGGTGCTAACGTCAGTCAAGACTTAGAGCCGGAGTACATTGCTGTTAGCAGCGACGGATTGACTGCAATGGTTGTATTGCAAGAAAACAATGCGCTGGCAGAAATTGACTTATCCACAAAGACAGTGACCGCAATTCATGCACTTGGCTTCAAGAATTATTCTACCGGAATGTATGATTTTTCAGACAAGGATGACGGTGTGAACTTTGCGAACTATAACGGAGTTTTCGGAATGTTCATGCCTGATGCAATGTCTTCTTTCACAATCAATGGAGAAACATTCTATGTCACAGCAAACGAAGGAGATGCCAGAGATTATTGGTTCGACGCTGCAGATGAGACAGAATGTCTTGCTGCAGGTGGACTAGAATACGACGATGATGATGGTTGCCTTGCTTACTCTGAAGAAATGAGATTAGACGATTTCGATTTAGACGATACGACGTTCCCTGATGAAGACGAGTTGTTGCACAAAACCCAACTTGGACGCTTGAAGACAACAACTGCAAACAATTGCGGTGATACTGATGATGATGGCGACCTTGATTTTGTATGCAGTTATGGTGCAAGATCATTCACAATTTGGGACAGTAATGGAGACTTAGTATGGGACAGTGGTGACCAAATTAGCCATCTTGTCGCATCAAATGGCGAGTGGATAAATGGCTACACAGGATCAAGGAATGACGATAAAGGTGCAGAGCCTGAAGGAATCACAGTTGGACAAGCATATGGTAACACATACGCATTTGTAGGCTTAGAGCGAGCTGGTGGAATTATGATATTCGACATAAGCAATCCCAACGCACCAGTGTTCAACCAATACGTGTACCTACCAGACCACGTCAGCCCAGAAGGGCTTGCATTTGTTTCAGGTGCGGACAGTCCTAATGGGGCGCCTATGCTAATAGTAGCACACGAAGTAAGTGGAACAATTGCAATATTGCAGCCTTTATTCGTCTGAACTATAGTCGATTTTATCTCAAATGGGATCTAAATTTCAGAACCTAACTCTGGAAAGCATACTCCTCAATAGAGGCATATGGTTGTGATGAGGATTATCTATGGGAGCAAATGTCGCGGGTTCCCATAAAATCGCTGACAAAATGATGACTATTGGTACAATCGGAGATTATAATTTGACATTAAAATTCTTTCCAGCAAGGAAGGTTTGTATTACTTCAAATGCTCCTATTGTCCCATTTTCGTATGTCGATGGTATTTCGGTAACACAACATTTCGTTCGCGCAAGTTCTAGGTCTGTTGTTGAAATTCTCTTTTTTCTCAATACACTTACATTTGGATATGCTTTTTCAGCTAATACTGCATTGATTTTCTGTTCGATTTGGTTTGGCTCCGGAAAACAGATTGCTGGTACTCCTAATACCCCCACTTCTCCTAGAAGTTGGCTTCCAGCTGTTTGGTAAATCCAATCACATGTCAAGAGATCACTGGTGAATCCAGTATCGGAAATAGGGCACAGTTCAACATTTTCAGGTAAATCCTGTGGATATTGTCCGTATAATTTGACTTTCAAACCAAAACTAGCAGCATGCTCTGCTATTTGTGGTAGATGCCCTAAGACGCTCTTCCTCAAGTATGCAACTACATGCGTTCCATTAGCTTTCCATGCTCCTGGGAAAAACGCAGGTCTTAGCATCGGCCCTACGAGATGTATATCGGATCTTTTCGCTTCAAGATTAAACCCCTTTGAAATCACACTCAGATGCGGTTTTGGAGCAAAAAGTCTGCACAAGATTTTGATTGGTAGTAGTTTTATTCTCTGTATTCTTGACAACTTTTGTTTAAGTTTAGTGTCTATTGCAAATCTTTGACTATTGAATGAAATGAGAGGAATTTTCATTTTCTTTGCGGCTCTTGCGAAAGTTGGTTCGAAATCTGAAATTAAGACCTCTGCACCATATTGGGTTAATTGTGAAACACAGAGTTTCACTCTATTATTGTGGCCACTTAAAAATTTGAGAGTTGAAATCGTAGTCTTTGAATAAGATACGCCGTTATTGCCAATTACAAACCGAGGTGTTTCCAAGTCCATTACAGCGTCTGCACCAAATTGTTGATGAAGTAATTCGATAGCGTCTCCACACGTAAAAAATCTAACTTCGTGACCGGCTTCAATTAATTTATTGCCCAACCCGATTGCTCTAGTTGTGTGTCCTCTACCTTCTCCTGCTAATGCATACGCTATTTTCATTTTACAGCCTCAAGATGTGTCGTACTTATTTCGCCTGATTTTAGCGATGAAATAATTGACTCTCTGTGCTGTAAAATTAATGACTCAGCAATCTTTGTCCTGTCTCTGAGTTTGGCAAATGTCTTGGTAGATTTGTAGTAAATTATCTCCATTGAACCGTCCATGAATTCACAAATTGCAGTACATGAATCGAGCCAATCCCCATCATTCCAGTATTCAACACCATTTTTGAATTGAAATTCAGCTCGATGTATGTGTCCACATATGACTCCATCATAACCTCTGATTGCGGTTTCTTTGGTTACTGTATCTACATAATTTTTGAAATTCTTTGATTTTTTTTGCATCGCCCTTCTTGCGGCAGTAGCTAAAGACCAAGGTTTCATTCCAAATTTTGTTCTAAGCCATGCAACAGGGCGATTCAATTTCATCAAAATTTGGACGGATTGGTGTCCAAGGTTACAGAGCCACTTGTGATTTCTCATAAACAAATCAAATTCATCACCATGAATTACCCACATCCTTCTACCGTCTGCGGTAGTGTGAACCGCTTGATCACTAATTTCTATGCCTTGAATTGTATGTTTTGACCACTTTCGGAATGAATCATCATGATTACCAGGAACGTAGACAATTCGGCTACCTGCATTTGACTTTTCAATAAGGTTTTGCAAAATCAGGTCGGCTTCAATTGGCCAATGCCACTTTTTCCCTTTGCACCATTGGTCAATGATGTCTCCTACTAAGTATATCGTTTCGGCTGTATTTTCTTCTAAAAAATGTAACAACTCAGCCGATTTTGTCCCTCTCATTCCCAGATGACAATCAGAGATGAAGATTGTTCGATAGTGCGATTTTCCAGACGGCAATGGTAGGACCTAGTCATCCTACAACACAGTTGTGCAATACAAATTCCAATATGGTTCAAGTTATGATATATATGTCAATATATTTTAGAGGATGTAACTATACATCCCCAGATTCAAGAGAACTATGATTATAACTCGTTCTTTACCATGGGAGTGATAAGCAAATTAGCCTTTTTATCCTATCAAACGACGAGTGAATGAACAGCAATAGACAATCAAAAATGACGGCAAAAGCGCGCAGCCTGAGGAAATCACAGTTGGATAAGCAAATGGCGGCATATACACGGATATGACACAAGAAATAAATGGCAAAAGCGCAATATTGCAACCGCTATTGGCCTGAAACATGAACCGATTGTATTTGCATTGGTCCATGTCTTTCAGAACAATTACAAACCGAGAAGTAATAGTTAATTTATGGTGATTGAGCTTTTGCCAGTAGAATCACTGCGCCCCCACGAAGCTGTTATCGAAGGATTGCTTGAACAAAAAATAATCAAAATTACATCAAATGATTTTTTCCACAAACCAATAATCGTTGATTCAAAAAGTAGAGTAATTCTTGATGGCCATCATAAGTGGAACGCTGCGAGAGAATTAAAGCTTGATCTGGTACCTGTTTACTTGGTTGATTATTTAAATGATGATTCAATAAGTGTTGGTTTATGGAAAAACGCTGATCTTGAACGGATATCGAAAGATGATGTGATAAATATGGGCATGGAAAACGATGTGTTTGGACCGAAAACAAGCCGTCATTATTTTGAATACAAAGTCCCTAAAATAAAAATCCCTCTCTCTAGATTAAAAAACAAAGGTACTTTGGCAAGCATACCTAAATAATATCTTTCAAGTATGGATAAACGCAAGACCATATATCGTCATGTACCTCAGACATACGACCTTTTGTCGAGATAAGATAACAATTATCCGTTTTTTCAACTATCTTTTTGTATGTTTGCCTGATTACTTTTTGATATTTTAAAAAAGACTTCGTTATTGAGGCATCCAAACCCATATCCATACCTGCTTCGAAATGATTCAGTTTATCCAGATTTTCTGAATATAACAATCGATCCAATTGCCGCTTGGGGCCAGCATCCAAAACAATGGTCACATCTGGTGTAGGTACCGTCTGATACAAGGATTCAATCCATGACCCATCTCCATTCCTGACTTCCTCCCTGATTAAAGGAGTCAGTGTATATCTATCTGCCACAATAATAAATCCTGCTTCGAGCAAGGGTATTGCTTTGTTTAATATCTGGTCATATAAATCAGTTGCATAAAGTAACGATCGAGTTAAAAAATTCAGACTGTGGGCTTCATTTGAGTGTGATTTCATCATACCACCCAATAAATCACTGCGCAATAACCCAATTTCCCCGGTTGCTACTCCGTATGCTTCCAATCGCTGTGTCAAATATCTCACATGTGTTGAGCGACCGACGTTATCTGGACCTTCTATTACAATGAATTTACCTTTCAAGTCAATCACTGTCCTCGTTCTCTGAAGCACCAACCCATTCCAGGCGTGCACCTCTTGATTGTTCAGCGAGTCGATCTTCCAAATATACTGGTTCTATGCCTTGAAAGTCAATTTTTTCATTGATTATCCCACGAACATGCTTCTGTATTTCACTCACACTCTTCGTAGCGTCCAAACTTATCATTTGCCCACTATTCACTAAATCAGAATATATTGTTTTAATTTTAGTCTGCAGTATTCTATATGATTCAAGAGGGTCAAAAGTCCACTGCATATCCAATCCAGCCTCATAATATTTTAGCTCGGGTCGGCCATCCAAAATCCTCCGTAATGCTACTTCTACAGGTACGTCAAAATACAAAGTAATGTCTGGTTTTCTAGCAAAAGAATAGGTATTAGTGATTATATTTTGACTTAGTCCCCTAGCACCATCTCTTGCCATAGAGGTGTAGACATAACGGTCAGAGATTACCACGCCTCCGACTTCTAAAACCGGCTCGATTTGTCTTGCCCAACGATCTGCAAAATCAGCAGCGTGAATTAGATGGAATGTATGTGGGATTAAACGCTTGGTTTCTTTACCAAATTTAGTTGCATCCCTGACAAGAGGGCTTGAATTCCATTCCGTTTGATGTACTGGTAAACCTTTAGACCTAAGCCACTGATATACAAGTTTAGCTTGGGTGGACTTTCCACTTCCGTCAATTCCTTCAAATGCAATTAATATACCTTTCATGGTTCATCTGTCCCACTTGTCATGATGCTCCCTACAAAAAGGGGAGGACTACATGCACCTGGATTAGAGGATTTAGTGTTCCAATCCAGGTGCATGTAATTCAGTATCAATACCACATTCTGGCGATCATCTCAGCACGCATCTCGTCAGATAGCGGGACATACCCCACATCTGCTACGTCTTGTTGGCCTTCAGCACTGAATCCATAATTCAAGAACTGACGGACAAGATGCCATTGGCTGTTGTCTACATTCATGTAAATAAATCGAGATAGTGGCTCATAGCTTCCGTCTCTTACGGTAGTAGAATCTGGAGCGATTGCGGTTTCAGAGGCATCTGCTATTCCATGTGTGTCATTGTTCGAAATAGCTACTACGTTCAATTTATCCTTGTTTTCTTCGTAGTAAGCATATCCAAAGTAACCAATTGCG
>MDSW01067099.1_pt1 | contig 10261 bp, 8 predicted proteins | sample 811171 | NCBI WGS metagenome assembly MDSW01 (sample SAMN05326641, study PRJNA326480) | marine metagenome | isolation source: seawater | place: Atlantic Ocean: North West | collected 2012 | reverse complement strand
TACGATGCTTCATATGGTCTTAATTATACAAACCCTAGAGCTGGTTTAGTATGGTATACAGGTGCTGATGGCCTAGGTCCAAGAAGATATTATGGTTCCGAAGAATTTGGTATCCCTTGTTCTTCTATTGATCCCGGTTTCTTTGATTTTGACAAGCAAGATCCAGAATGGCTATATGCAGGTTCATACCCAGGCAGATATTGTGGTCATGATTATGGTGGTGACAGATTTGGTGGTACATCTCCATCAATTGTTAATGAAAGAGAAGACTTAACTGTAATGGCTACTTTTAACCACACCTTTAATAATGGTATCAACATGGAATCCAGACTTTATCAATACAATGATGAAGCTTATTACAGAAGTAGTGTAAACAGATATATTTTTATGTCTGGTGGTATTTTAGATCCAAGAAGAATTGGTGAATTTACTGCTACTTCAACAGATCCTAATAATAATGTTCCACTAGAAAGTGGTGCTTTAACAGTACCTTACTTCTTAAGATATTTCTCTGCTGAAGGTGCGCCTGCTGCAGAGGCAAGAACAGATATTGAAGAAACTCTTACAGATGCATTTATTGGTTTTTCTGGTATTACACAAAGAGGTTATGAATGGTCTGTAGGTGTTAATACTTCTGAGTATGAATATCAAACTTTTGATATGACTTTCACAGACAAGATCTATGATTACTTTGCAGGTGTTGGTGCAACTGATGCTGACGGCAATCTTTTAAGATCATCATATCAAGAGTATCTATACAGCTATGCATATGATCAAGCATTTTTAAATGCAAATGGTATTTTTGATCCGGTTTGCGGATGGCAAAATTATTTTGGTAGATCTTCTTGTTTCTTAACTGAAAGATTATTTGGTGACGTTACTCAAGATATGCTTATGTCTTGGTTAGCTGATGATGGTCAATTAGGTGAATCAGAGCAAACTACTTTTGATTTCACTCTATCAGGTGAATTTGAGCTTATGGATAAATTTGTAGGTTTTGCGTTCACGATGGAGCATCAAAAACAATCCTACGAGTTAACACCATCTGCTGGAAGACTTGACGATGATAGTGATCCTGATGCTATTGTGTTTATTCAGGGTTCTGCTATTGATGGCGGCGGCGATAGAACAAGAAAATCTGTTGGTATCGAATTTGCTGTTCCAGTAACAAATAAATTGGAAGTTAACCTTGCTTCAAGATATGACGGCTATGATGATGCATCATCTAACGTTGGCTCAAGAAGATCAAATATGATTAACTTTGCATATAGACCAAATGATGATCTTCTTATTAGAGGTTCAGCTTCTGAAACATTTAGAGCACCTGATATGAACTATCTTTTCCAGGAAGCTAGTTCTGGTTTCTATAATGGTATTCAAGACTATGTAGCATGTTACGCATATTACATAAGTGATCCTGTTTCTTATCCATATGCTGATTACAGAGATTGTGAGGTTGGCGTTGGTAGTGTTCAGGCTTTCTTAGAAGGTAATCCAACACTTCAAGAAGAAGAGGGTGAGAACTTCCAGCTAGGTTTAGTATGGTCAATTAATAACAACATGAGTTTATCTATTGATCTATATGAAGTAATACTTGAAAGAGCTGTTACAAGAGAAGATCCTTATTCAATCAACTACGCTGAAGGTAAATGTTTATATGGCGATGCTTTTGAAACATTTATGAATGATGAATTCCCAGATAGAGATTGTGATGAAGTATTGGGTAAAGTTGTTAGAGGACCTGCTACAGACTCTCTATCAGGTGATCCATTACCTATTGGTCCATGGGACGAAGTATACCCAGCTTATGCTAACCAGTCATATTTAAATTATGAAGGTGCTGACTGGAACTTTGTTTATAGAAAAGAAACAGAAAACATTGGTGATTTCTATCTAAATCTTACTTCATCACACATTCTTAAGAGTGCATCTAAGTTTGATGACTATTCTGATGAAGAAGATGCTTTAGATATATATCTATATGAGCCAAGATCTCAACAGAACGTTTCATTATCATGGATCTATGAAGAGTGGCAAGTTACATTATTTGCTGATAGAACAGGTCATATGGAAGCTTATACAGTATTAAATAAAACTGAGCCTCATATTATGACTAACTTATCAGTAAGTTATGATTACAACGCTGACTTAAATTTCTATGCAAGTATTAGAAACCTTGAAGACAAAATGCCACAAAAAGATGCGGCATATGGGTTCCCTTTCTATAACAGAGGTTACTTTAGTGCTTTAGGTAGGTACATGACAGTTGGTGTTCAGTATAGATTCTAAGAAATCTTAATTTTAAAAGAGCCCGTAAAGGGCTCTTTTTTTTTGTTTATAACAAATAAATATATATAATACGCGCATGAAAAAAATTTACATTTTGCTAGGTTTTGTTCTTTCATTCAGCATCAATTCCCAAGAAATAGTTGATGAAGCAATACTCACTCAAGTTGATGCAAGTAATGAATCTATTAAATTACAGGAACAAATAAATAAACTAGATGAAGAATCTAAAAAAATATACTTTGAGTATAAAGATACATTAAATGAATACAAATCTTTAAAAAGTTATGATGATCAGCTTTCAAAAATTGTAGATCAGCAAGCTAAAGAGATTCAAAGTATATTGGCTCAAATTGACTCTCTTGATGATATCAATATAGATATTCTTCCTTTGCTTAAAAGAATGGTTGATTCTTTAAAGTTATTTATTGGTTACGATCTTCCTTTTTTATTAGATGAAAGAACTAAAAGAGTTAACGATCTTGATGTATTGATAACAAGGGCAGATGTAACAACTGCTGAAAAATTTAGAAAGATTTTTGAGGCATATCAGTTAGAAGCAGATTTTGGAAGAACTATAGAATCTTATGATGGTTTCATTGATATTGATGGTATTGAAAAAGCAGTTGAGTACTTTAGATTAGGTAGATTGGGTTTATTTTATAGAACTCCTGATGGCAAAGAAACTGGCTATTGGAATGCAAATATTAAAGATTGGCAACATGAGGGTTCTTCATTAAATGCCAACTTAAAATCAGCACTTGATATAGCGAATCGTCAATCACCTCCTAATTTTATAAACCTTCCATTAAAACCGGTAGATACTAATGAATAAATTAAAATTTATACCAATTATCTTTCTATCATTCTTACTAGTGGCTCAAGAAGAAGTTGTTGAAGAAATTTCTATCGATGAACAAAGAAATAATGCAATCAATGAATTGATTAATGTTATTAAAGCTAATAAGGGCATATATATTGATCAAGACAAAAAAAGAGTTCAAAAATTTTTAGATAGAGTTGAGGAAAGAAACAAGCTTTTGAATGATGCAAAAGTCCTTTTATCAAATGAAAAGAAAAGAAATGCACAATTAGAAAATAAATTTGAATCTAATGAGAAAACTCTTGCTGATCTAGAAGAAAAATTACAGATTAAAATAGGTGTCTTAGGTGAGTTGTTTGGTGTAACGAGGCAATACGCTGGTGAACTTGTGGCAGCTAATGAAAACTCTGTCGTATTTTACGAATATCCAGAAAGACAGAAAATACTATCAGAGATTGCGGTTGTTAAGGTCCACAACCTTTTACAACTTGAAGATCTTTGGTTAGCGTACTTTGATGAGATAGGCGCTGGCAGCAATATTAAAACATTCAATGCTCAAATTACAGACACAAATGGTGAGACTTTTTCTGGGGAAGTAACAAGATATGGTTTATTTAATATAGTTTATAAAGATAATTATTTAAAACCTGTTTCAGCGTTGAATTCATTTCAATTATTACCAAGGCAGCCTGAGGGTGCATACACTAAGACATTAAAAAAACATTCTAAAAGTGATGAATATACTAATGTTGCAGTTGACCCAACACGAGGCTTTTTACTTTCTTTATATTTAGATAAACCTAGTTGGTTTGAAAGAATTTCTCAAGGTAGATTAATTGGATTTATTATTATCCTTGTTGGTCTAATTGGTCTGGCATTTAGTATTTTTAAAATTATTAAACTTAGAGAGCATGCAGCTGTTATTGATTCTGAGTCCTCAGCCATTAATGCAAGAATGGAAACAATTATTGCTGATGCACAATCAAAAGAAGCAAAAGAAAATCTTATAGATGAATTTATTATAAATTACTCTAAAGATATTGAATGGGGTAATAATTGGGTTAAGTTTTTTGCTGCAGTAGCTCCTTTGCTTGGTCTTCTTGGTACTGTTATAGGTATGATTGAAACTTTCCAAGCAATTACGTTATTTGGTACAGGCGATCCTAAACAAATGGCAGGTGGTATTTCACAAGCACTTATAACAACAATGCTTGGATTAATTGTTGCCGCCCCATTATTAGGTTTTTATACTTATTTATCTGAGAAAGCATCAACCCTAGTTCAAATTCTAGAAGAAAAGGCTTCTTATATACTTTCTAAGGTGTAGTCATGTTTTTTGTTGAGTTAATATCAAGAGGAGGTCCAGTTTTGTACCTCCTATTTTTATTAACTTTGATAATATTCTTTGTATTAATGAACAAATATTTTTTTATATATCTCGATAAAAAAATATGGTTCTCAACTAAACTCGATGAATATGAAGCTAACTATCCACCAGATACCATAAACCTCGCTCAGGTTGAAAAAACATATCTATCTGAGTTTAAAAGACTTTCTGGATCAAATATTAAGTTATTAGATGGCCTTATAGGCATGTGCCCCATGCTAGGTTTGCTAGGAACTGTTTATGGAATGATTGAAGTTTTTGAAGTTTTATCTTTTTTAGGTACTGGTAATCCAAGAGCTATGTCTTCTGGTGTGGCTAAGGCCACAATACCTACCATGGCTAGCATGGTTATAACTTTATTTGGTTTGTATTTCAGACAAGATTTAACATCTAGAATACAAAACTCAAATTCAGATCTTAAGAATTTAATTAAAAAAAGAGGTTATTCATATTGAGACGTAAAAATAGAAGATTACAAGAAGAAGCTGGATTAGATTTAACTCCAATGATGGATATAGTTTTCATCATGCTTATTTTCTTCATTGTTACAACATCCTTTGTTAAAGAAACTGGTATTGAGGTTAATAGACCTAATGCAGATACTGCTGAAAGAGATGAAAAAGGTAATATTCTTGTAGCTATCTCACAAAACAATGAAATATGGATTGATAAAAGAAGAGTAGATTTAAAGGCTGTGAGAGCTAATATTGAAAGATTAAAGATTGAGTATCCTGAAGGATCTGTAATTATTCAAGCAGACAAAGAGGCTCGTTCTGGTCTTTTAGTTGAGACTATGGATCAAATAAGACTTGCAGGAGTTCAAAATATATCAATAGCAGCAAAGAATGATAATTGATAAACAGACTTCTATTAGGTTTATTCTTGCTTTAGTAGCATCTGGTTTCGTTTTCTTTTTAATTCAAACATTAATCAGCCAATCAGCTAATTTAGCAAAGAAGAAATCTGATCCAAATTACATTGAATTTATAAGAATTAAAGAAGATGACTCTTTACAAGAAAGGAAGCGTACAATTCCAGAAAAACCTCCTACTCCTAAAAGACCTCCCCAACCTAAAATTGAGTTAGATGAAATGAAGCCACCCCCAGTAGCTAATTTGGATTTTGATGTTCCAGACTTTTCTTTACCGACTGATTTTTCTGGTGCCTTTGTTGGTAATTTGGACTCTTTAGGAAGCGGTACTAGTCAATTAATTCCAATTGTTAAAGTTGCACCAAGATGTCCAAGAGAAGCTCAATTAAACGGCATAGACGGCCTTGTTAAACTTATGTTAAATGTAACGGCAAATGGAAGGGTCGATAGAATTAAGATTACTGAATCTAAGCCACTTAGGTTGTTTGATTCTGAAGCAATTAAAGCTGTTAGAAGATGGCAATTTAAACCAAAAACCATTGATGGAGAAGCAGTTGATCAAATGGGTGAATTATTAGTAGAATTTTCTTGTAATGTTTAAAAAGTTATTTATTTTATTAGCAATTTTTTCTGGATTAAATCTTAATGCTGCCGATGACGCTATATCTAGATTTGTATATGAATACTTAAAGCGTATAAATGAGTTTATTGAAGAAAATGATTTTGAAAACGCTGAGAGAGAACTTCAAATTTTTTCAAAAAGATATTTTCTTAATGAGCAGAGTTATGAGAGAGCATTAATTAATCAGTTATATGGAAATTTTTATGCTGTACAAGGGAAATATGATGAGGCTATAGATAAGTATGAGGCCTCATTAAGATTTAAAAAAATGCCTTTTGTTACAGGCCTAGCTGTTAAAAAAAACCTTGCCCAATGTTATTTTCAACTTTCTAATTATAAAGACACTATTAGAGTATTAGAGGCTTATATTGCTGAAGCTGAAAAGCGGGGACAATTGTATGGACCTAGAGATCTCATAATGCTAGGTATTTCATATTACCAAAATGATGAATTAGAAAAAGCCTATACAAATATAAAAAAAGCCAATTCAATATCAAATGATTACAAAGAAGATTGGCTGGGCTATGAATTAGCTATAGCTGTTAAATTAGAAAAATATAAAGAGGCAGTTGAGGTTGCACAACTTTTAGTTTTTGTTAACCCAGAAAAGAAAGAATATTGGAAACAAATAAGTGGTCTTTACTACACAACAAATGATGAAAACGAATCTTTAGCTGGTTTAGAACTTGCTTTTGAAAAGAATACCTTAACAAAAGAAAAAGAGTACTTAGATTTAGCTAGATACTATTTATACAAGGAGCTTCCACAGAAGGCTATAAAAGTTCTTGAGTTTGGAATAAATAATAATATTGTTAACGGAAACAAAAAAAATTATGAGTTATTAGCAGATTCCTACTTCTTCTTAAGAGATAGAGATATTGGGATTAACTACTTAATAAAATCATTAGAGATTGAAAGTGATCCTAATACAGCTTTTAAAATTGGTAGGTTTGCATTTGAAGAAGAAAATTGGAAGCTTGCAATAAAGTATTTAAAAGAAGCTAAGGTGCTTAACTATAATAAAGTCCCAGGCAGGCTTGATTTATTAATTGGAATATCTTTATATGAGTCGAATGAATACTCTTCAGCAATATCTTATTTCAATAAAGCTCTTGAATTTGAAGAAACCAAGACACCCGCTGAGGGCTGGCTTGCATTCATGAACGAGCTCGAAAATAGTTAATTTTTTACTAACTTTATATTTGTATAAATGTAATATCTTTACATTACTTATCTTCAAGCAAATATTTAATGTCAAATCATTTTAGGATATGATATGTAAAGTTTATTTGACACTTTATTAAATGATAATAGAAACAAAAAACCTTAAAAGATCCTTTCAAATGGGCAACCAAAGCGTTGATGCATTGGTAGATGTTTCATTTAGTGCTGAAAAAGGTGAGTTTATATCTATCATGGGTCCATCTGGATCAGGCAAAACAACGCTAATGAATATTATTGGATGTTTGGATACTCCAACAGAAGGAGAGTATTATCTAAATGGTAAATTAGTCAGCGATCTCCATGAAGTTCAATTAGCAAAGATCAGAAACAAAGATATAGGTTTTGTATTTCAGTCTTTTCATTTACTTCCTAGAAATTCTGCTTTAGATAATGTTTTATTGCCATTGAAATATGCTGGGATGAACTCAGACAAAGCCAAAGAAAGAGCTAAAAGTGTAATAGATAGAGTTGGTCTTGGGGATAGAATGAATCACTCTCCAGCAGAGCTTTCAGGAGGACAACAACAAAGAGTTGCTATAGCAAGAGCTATAGTAAACAAACCATCAATACTCTTTGCTGATGAGCCTACTGGTAATCTTGATTCAAAGACCGGCGATGAGGTGATGGGGCTTTTTAAAGAATTAAATGATCTAGGGCAAACAATTATTTTAATAACTCATGAGGATGATATTGCTCGTCAATCAAAACGAATAATTAATATTAAGGATGGTCTGATAGAATCAGATATAAATATATAAAAATGATAAATTCTAAATTAAAAATAAATCTAATTTTAATCTCAGTAGTGGTGATTGCTTCATGCGGAAGACCAGAAGCGGAAGCACCAGCTGTATATTATAAAAAACAAGAAGTAACTGCTGAAACTCTAGAGGTGTCAATTGAAGCATCAGGGATAATTGAGGCAATTTCTTCAATTGAGATAAAGTCTAAAGCCTCTGGTGAGGTTTTATTTTTAGGTGCAGAGGTTGGAGACTCTGTTAAAAAAGGTTCAATTATTGGTCAAATTGATCAAAGAACTCCAACAAATATTTTAAATCAATCTAAATCAGACCTTGAGGCTGCAAAAGTTAGGCTTGAGAACGCAAGATCTCAATTCGAAAGAGGTAAAGAGCTGCATGCTAACGGAAGTATATCTGACAAGGCTTTTGAAGATATACAGGAAAATTTTGCTCAAGCTAAATCAACATTAGTTAGAACAGAGGTTTCTTATGAAAATGCAAAAATAGCTCTTGATGATACTATAGTTAGATCACCAATATCTGGAACAATAATCTCTAGACCAGTTGAAGTTGGTCAAGTGATTTCTTCACCAACATCTGCGGTAGGTGGTGGAACTCTATTAATGACAATGGCTGATTTATCAAAAGTAAGAGTAAGAGCATTGGTTGATGAAATAGATGTAGGAAAGGTATCAATCGGACAAACTGTTTCTATAAAAGTTGCAGCATATAGGGACAAAGAGTTTTTTGGAACAGTCTCTAAAGTTGAGCCTCTTGCAAAAATAGAACAGAATGTTACTACGTTTCCTGTCTTAATAGATATTGATAATAAAGAAAATCTACTTCTTCTTGGTATGAATACAGATGTTGTAATTGAGATATTAAATAAAGATGTTTCGATGAGCGCTCCTTCAATGTCACTAAGAACAAGAAAGGATGTATATTCAGCAGCTAATATATTAAATATTCCAAAAGAAGAAGTTGATATTTTTTTAAAAAATAAAGTTAAAGGAGAAAACTTCAATAAATTTATTGTTATTAAAGATGGAAAAAAAGGACCTGCTCTAACATGGGTGCAGATTGGTGTATCTGATCTATCTAATGTTGAAATTTTAGATGGACTAAATTCCGGTGATACTGTTTATATCTTACCTAGTAAAAGTCTCTTTGATTATCAACAAAGATTTAGAGAGAGAGTTAATGCTTCATTTAGTTTTGGATAATGCTAGTTAGAGAATCTTTATCAACAGCATTAGCTTCTATTAGATCAAATGCCATTAGATCAATTCTTACAGCTTTGGCAATTATTATTGGTACAGCAGCAGTTATAGCTGTTATAGGATTAGGATCCAGTGCTAGTAAAGCATTAGATGAATCAATTGATGACCTTGGCGGCAGAACTCTATATGTAAGCCCTGGACAAAATAGAAGAGGTGCTGTTACTAAAGGGTTTATACCTCTTCAGATTAAGGACGCAGAAGCACTTGCAAAGAATAAAGACCATGATTGGGATATCTCACCAACTATCACAAGAAATCGACAAATTAAGTATTTAAATTCAAATATTAATGAGCGAGTTGGGGCATATCTACCTGTTCATTTTGAAGTTAGAGGATATGATCTTGATATTGGTAGAATTTTTAATGATAAAGATAATCTTGGAAGGAAAAGAGTTGTTGTTATTGGATCAGATGTTCCTGGAGAACTTAAGACAACTGCTAAAAATATTCTTAATAAAGAAATACTTATTGCTGGAGTTTCATATAAAGTTATAGGAGTTCTAAAAGAAGAAGGTTCTACTGGCTGGCAGAATCCAGATGATGAGTTGTATATACCTTTACTAACAGGTGCCCAAAGAGTATTCGGAACAAATAATCTTGACTCAATTAATGTTGGTATTCCAAATGATGCTAATGTTGATATGGTTATGATGACTATTGAGCAAATATTAAGAGCAAGACATGATATTGGTCCTGGTGAAGATAATGATTTTAGGATTAGTGATTACAGTCAATTTGCTGATTTAAGAAGACAGGCTACAGGCATATTTACTGCTTTGATTGCGGGTATTGCTGGAATTAGTTTAATTGTCGGTGGAATAGGTGTTATGAATATTATGCTTGTTTCAGTTACCGAGAGAACAAGAGAAATAGGTCTCAGAAAAGCACTAGGGGCTTCACATCAAGCCATAATGATGCAATTTATAATTGAAGCAGTTTTATTATGTGTTATTGGTGGGTTTATTGGAGTTGTAATAGGAAGTAGCGTACTTTTATTACTAGCCAATCTAAATGATTGGCCTTTTGCT
>MDSW01174437.1_pt1 | contig 10263 bp, 11 predicted proteins | sample 811171 | NCBI WGS metagenome assembly MDSW01 (sample SAMN05326641, study PRJNA326480) | marine metagenome | isolation source: seawater | place: Atlantic Ocean: North West | collected 2012 | reverse complement strand
GTATTGGAAATCGTAAGGTAGGAAATTAGAAAATGGTTTAAGTGTTAATGCTAAAAGTGGTATTGAACCTGTGAATACAATATTTGATCCTCCACCAAAACCATAGTCTGGAGTAGCAAAAAATGGAAGTTGAAAAAAAGGTGTGCTTTTATAAAAAACCCAACCAACCCATGTAAAAGCAAAGTCTGAAATACCACTAAAATCTAGTATCCAGTCTACATTTAAAGGATTGATTACAGAAAATGGTATTAAAATAAAAAAAAAGACGGAGCCAATCAGTAAGGTATCTATATTTTTCTTAATAAAACTAACTAGATTCTTGGACATAAAAGATAGCTCTCATCAATAGTATAGTTGAACATTCTTTGATTTAAACCATTATGTATATTTTAAGAAAACTTTAATTTATAATGAAACTAAAGATTCTGGGGCGTTAATTTGAAACCAAAAAAACTACATTTTCAAGATACTTTCTATTCAAAAATCTATAAAGAATACCTTTACAAAGGACCTCGTGGTTTTTTGTTCGATATTAACCACAAACTAATGGAGTGCTCGATAGATTCGAAAACAAATGCAGTTTGTTTAGATATAGGTGGTGGAGCCTTGCAACATTTGCCTTATATAAAAAAAGATACGATAGAAAACTACAGTGTTTATGACTATGAATATTTAAGAGATGGGTTCTTGAACTCTGACTTAGTTAAAAATGAAAAAGATATACAAATTGATTTTTTTTCAATAGAGAACAATTCTGACCTTCTTGCTAAAAAAGGAACTTTTTCTCGAATAATTGCTTCGCATGTTTTAGAACATTTAGAAAAACCTGAAGAGGCATTAATTGAGTGGGTGGAACTTTTATCAGATGACGGCATAATTTCAATCAGCATACCAGCGGACCCTGGACTTTTTTGGAAAATAGGTCAATTAATTAGCTTCAATAAATTTTCTAAACTTAATAAGTGCAACTATGAAGAATTTGAAATGTGGAACGCTAGACAGCATATCAACTCGGGGCAAAGAATAACAAGAATAATTAATTACTATTTTTCAAAAAAGAAGTCCTATGGTTTTCCTGGAATATATCCATTTTATAATTTTAATTTATTTCTATTTTTCCAATTGAAAAAATCTGACTTCAACTATTTTAGGACTGAAACATAACTAAAATTGTTACAATTTAATAATTTCTTTCAAAAGTTTTATTCTAGCATTTAAATCTTTTTTCTTAAGGGTTAACAATCTTTCTACTCCAAACTTTTCTATAGTAAATGAGGATAAAGCTGATGCGTACAACATACCTTCTAAAATACTTTTTTGATTAATATTTTTAAGGGTGTCTAAATAACTGAACAATGCACCGGCATAGCTATCACCTGCACCAGTTGGATCAACTACATCACAGAACGGATAACTTGGAATCCACTTAATAGTTTTGTTCGTCACCAGCATTGATCCTGAACTTCCTCTTTTTATAATTAAAAATTTGATTTGATATCTGTTTCTTAATACATCAAGGCAATCATTGAAAGAACTTTTTCTTGCGATTAATCTCAATTCTAGCTCATTGATTGTTAATATATTTATTCTTTTTAGTATTTTATTTAGTTCGTTTCTTTTTGAATTAATCCAAAAATTCATTGTATCCATCCCTACTATTCTTGCGTTTGGGTAAAGATCAAGAACTTTGTTCTGTAGAACTGGGTCTATATTTGCTAAAAAAAGCATTGAGCCTTTGGTGTATGATTGAGGGACTTGAGGTGAAAAGTTTTGGAAAACATTTAATCTTGTAAATTTTGTTACAGGATCTTCAGAAAACTTGTTATAGACACCTCCCCAGCTAAACGTCTTACCTTCTTCTATTGCCAAGCCTTCGGTAGCTACTTTCTTCCTGTTTAAAAGGTTTAATGTTTTTTTTGGAAAATCTTTTCCAACAACGGAAATTATTTTTGTTCTGGACTTGAAGCTAGCAGCAAGAGAAAAATATATACAAGAACCTCCTATGATTTTTTTTCTTTTTCCTCTTGGCGTTTGAATATCATCAAAAGCTGATGTTCCGACAACAATAATGCTCATGAAAGCAAATATCTCCTTATAATTGCAGACAACTTTTCTTTTGATTCATCAGATATCGAATGAATAGAGCTAATAATAGACAACCTCAATGCGCTCTCAATGTAATCATCTTTCTCGTCAGGAATATTCTTCGTAGCATTTTCAATCAACAATCTAGCGTTAGCTATATTTTCTTTCATTGTGTTTACAACTTCCTCTACAGTTACTGATTCATGATTTTTGTGCCAACAATCATAATCAGTACTTAAGGCAACTGTCGAATAACAAATTTCAGCTTCTCTTGCAAGTTTAGCTTCAGGCATGTTAGTCATACCAATTACATCTACACCCATTGTTCTATAAAAATTGCTTTCAGCTAAAGAGGAGAATTGTGGTCCTTCTATGCAAAGATATGTTCCACCAAGTTGTACGTCTAAATTTAGCTCTAAACATGAATCATATAAAACTTTTGATAGTTTTTCGCTAACGGGCTTTGCCATTGATACGTGTGCCACTATTCCTTCATCAAAGAATGTCCCTTTCCTTGATTTAGTAAAATCTATAAATTGATCTGGTATTACAATTTTTCCAGGAGGTATTTCTTCTTTCATGCTTCCCACAGCACTTACTGATATTATCCAATCTACGCCCAAAAATTTTAACGCATATATATTTGCTCTATAGTTTATTTCTGATGGACCAACCAAATGTCCTCTGCCATGACGTGACAAAAAATATATCTCAACATCACCTCTACTAACCTTTAAAATTGAATCTGATGCTGGTCCCCATGGAGTCTCTATATTAAGTTCTTCGTGTTCACCTGGATTTTCAACATCATAAAAACCACTACCACCAATAATTCCAACTTTAACCACTTCGACCTCCCTAAGGATTTAATTGATTATTAATTATACTATGATATATTTTTGAATCTATTATTCACTCAAATGAGCATCTTAGTTAACAACAACACTAAACTTATAGTTCAAGGTATCACAGGAAGCCAAGGTCTTTTTCATGCAACTCAATGTAGAGAGTATGGAACAAATGTTGTAGGAGGTGTAACTCCAGGCAAAGGAGGTACACAAGTTGAAGGATTTGATGTTTTTGATTCTGTGTCTGAGGCCAAAGACAAGACCGATGCTAACACTAGCTTAATTTTTGTTCCAGCAGCTTTTGCTCCTGATGCAATACTAGAAGCAGTAGATGCAGGAATTGAACTTGTTATTTGTATAACCGAAGGAATACCAACTAATGACATGGTAAATGTTGTAAAAGTAGTGGACAATTCTGATTCTGTTTTAATAGGACCAAACTGTCCAGGGGTAATCACACCGGGTGAAGCAAAAGTTGGAATTATGCCTGGATATATTCATAAACAAGGAAAAATTGGGATAATATCTAAAAGTGGGACTTTGACTTACGAAGCTGTATGGCAATTAACTCAGCTTGATATAGGTCAATCTAGCTGTGTTGGTATTGGCGGAGATCCAATTATTGGATCTTCTTTTATTGATGTACTTAAACTGTTTGAGGAAGACAAAGATACTGACGGGGTAATTATGATAGGAGAAATAGGTGGAACTGCAGAGCAAGATGCAGCCCTATGGATTAAAGATAATTTCACAAAGCCTGTAGCTGCTTTTATTGCAGGAGCGACTGCTCCTAAGGGAAAAAGAATGGGACATGCTGGTGCAATTGTTTCAGGCAGTTCGGGTTCAGCCGAAGAAAAGAAACAGGTATTAGAATCAGTTGGTATTAAAGTATCACCAAGTCCTGCTGAAATGGGTGAGACACTAGCTTCTCTACTCTAACTATCCATGTTTATTGATTGCCATCAAGACATAGCATACTCAATACTTTCAAACAAAAGAGATTTTAAGACAAAAAGTGAAAAGTATATGATTACTTTTGACAATTTAAAGGATTCAAACTTAGACATTATCTTTTCTACAATATTTGTTTCTCATAGAAGAGAAGAGAAACACAAAGAAGAAGCTAGCTTACAAATTGAAGAATACAATAAAATTTTTCAAAATTTTCCAGATGATTTTTATCATATCCAAAACAAAGATGAGTTGAGACAACCAAAAGGAAAAATCGGGCTGATCTTTTTGATGGAGGGAGCAGAACCAATAAGTTCTGTGGATGACGTAGATTTGTTTTATGAACTAGGATTAAGAATCTTAGGTCTTACTTGGAACAATGAAAACAAGTACGCTTTTGGGTCCGACAAGGATGGATCACTAAAAACCGAGGGGTATGAATTAATTGAAAAAATGAATGAAAAAAATATAACATTAGATTTATCTCATTTGAGTGAAAAGAGTTTTTGGGATTGTATAGAGAAGACCAATTTAATACCGATTGCTTCACATTCTAATTCATCAAAGATTAGAAAACATAAGAGAAATTTAAATGATGAACAACTTGTAGCAATTTCTGATAAAGGAGGTATCACTGGATTAGTCCTCTATAATCAATTCATAGCATCAAAACAAAAAATTGGAATGGATGAAGTATATAAACAGTTTTTGCATCTTTTAAATACCTGCGGTGAAGACCATATATCTATAGGCTCTGATATTGATGGGGCTCCAATTGAGGATTTCCCAGAGGGAATCAAAAAAGCATCTGATTTACAAAAAATCATTACTTTATTAGAATCAAAAAGAATAAAAACTTCAATAATAGAAAAATTCTCTGGAAAAAATGCTTTGAGAGTTCTAAATGAGAATTTAGTTTAGAACTCTCAATTACAAGTATTACACAAGAACTTCCTCTTAGAGTGTTATAACTTGGTCTGGCGGATTTGGTCCAAGTGCTTCATACAATTGAGGGAAACAACCTGCTCCAACTCCTTCGACTAAACCTTTGGCTTTAACGTTCCCGCTGCCACATTCCTCAAGAACACCTTCTGCTAAGCCTCTTCTTACAGCACAAGCGTCACAAACCATTAAGAGAATATTTTTTTCTTTGGCAATTTGAGATAAACGTTCTCCTACAGGATTGCCCTGTTGCAGACAATTAATGTTATCGTCAAAGAAAAACATTCCTATTACATCAACACCATGATTATCTTTTTCCAATTGGGGCAATATCATTTCTCCTAGTTGAAAAGTGCTTGACATACTAGTTTTAAAAACATATGCAATTTTCATAGCTACCTCCTTAATAAAGTATTAGATTTTGTAGTTAAATATTTAATTTATAAATCAAAATAATATGCTATCAACGCGCCTACAGTATGTTTAATTTCATTTTCTTCATCAGCTTTTTTATACCCTACGTGAAGATGCAAATTATTATTAACCAAATAACCTAAGGAAACCTGGTAGACTTTATCATCTATTGCTTCATCTTCTTCAGCAGCCTCATTAGTTTCTTGAGTATATGTACCTCCAAGATTTATTTTTTTATAAACTAAATCAATTCCTGTTGTCATATAGGATCTATCATGTAGCTCTTCTCCAGTATAGTTCTCAATTTTCATATATTCAGTAATGAGTCTCATACTAAAACTTGGAGCTATTAACGATTTATGTGCTATAGAAATAGAAGATCGTTTTTCATCGTTAGTAAGACTTTCATTGGCAGCCTTGACGCCAAGATGCTTTACAGCTTTTGCTTGCTTTGCATGACCTATTTTATAGGAAAGTCCGTCTAAGAAATTATTAGTTAATGAAAAGAAATTTTTACCTTCTAATGATATTGCATAAGATGAAAAGTCTTGAGTATTAGAAACCCCTCCATCAGATTTTTTTGTTTTTCCTCTGTCGTTTATTGTGGAATTACTTAGAGAAGTTGTATCCTTGAAAAAAGTTGAAACATTTAATTTATGTGTTCCAAAATCTTCATAATCTTGCTTTAGGATTGCTCCATATCCAAGTCTTTCTGTTATTGCGTACTCTTCGGTTTTTTGATAACCCCAAATTCCAGGAAAACTATGGTAATCAAAACCAACAGAAGGGGAAAATTTTCCACCGTAAAGAGTGAAATTGCTGTCTGTTAAATAAGATAGTATCAGTTTATTCACAAATAGCTTATGGTCTCCAAAGAATCTATCCTCTGGCCCTCTTGCTGCCTCTGAACCATGTGAATGACCAGCTGATTCTCCTTCTATTTTAATATCAGTAAGCACTGATATTTTTTTATTTAAGTTATATCCTACTTCTAAATGAGAATGAGTATGGACCTCGTCAACTTCCTCTCTTTCTTCGTGCGTATCTACAATAGAATCAGCATGTAACTTAAAACCCCCATGCAGATAAAACTTCTTATCTGAACCTGCATGACTAGAATGATCATGACCTTCATGCCCGTCTTTTGAATAAGAATATTCAGCACTTATGCCAAAGGTTAAAACCGTAAATAAAATAATTAAAAATGTTTTTCTAAACATTGATTGTGTCCTCCACTTAAAATATTTGTTATAATATAACAAATGGACTAAATTAATCAAATCTTAATAAGCTTAGAAACTGGGAAAATAATAATAAAAATTAGAACTAATATCATAATGACTGTGGGACCTGTAGGAGTATCTAATAGAATTGAAGCGAATACTCCTAAAATTACCGAGAGGACTCCTATCAACGAAGAAAAGAAAGCCATTTGAATAGGAGATTTTGAAAGCTGTTTAGCAGAAGCTGCTGGAATAATTAGCATAGAAGTTATAAGCAATATACCAACTATTTTCACACAAGTAGCTACAAAAATTATCAAGAGGGCTAAAAATACTGCTTGTATTAGATCAGTATTTACTTTTTCTGCTTTAGCTATATTTGCATCAATTGTAATTAAGACAAGCTTGTTCCATATAAAATACAATATTGTCAGAACTGATAAAGTAGCAAAAATAAACCAGATTAACTCTTCTGAGGTGACAGTTAAAATATCTCCAAATAGATATGAATCTAAATTTACCTTTTCTTTTAACAAACTTATTGAAACAATACCGATTGACAATGACGAATGAGCCAGAATTCCTAATAATGTATCGTTAGATAAAATTCTTTTGTTTTGAAGATATATAAGAAGGAATGCGAATATACTACATATAACAAAAGTCCCAATTGTTGTATTGATTCCTAGAGCTATGCCTAAAGCTATTCCAAGAAGACTGCTATGTGACAAAGAGTCACCGAAATAAGCCATTTTTTTCCAAATTACAAAGCAACCTAGTCCACCACCAATTATAGAGACACAAATTCCTGCATATAATGCATTTAGAATATATGAATCAATCATTCGAATCTCCGTCATGCTGGTGAGTATAATCGTGCTTATATACGGACATCATGTTTGCAAAATCATGTCCAAATAAAGAAATAAATTCTGGATCCTTGGTGATTGCTAAGGGTTCGCCAGAACAACAAATATGATTTGATAGGCACACAACCTTTTTGGTAGAAGACATAACCATATGCAAATCATGCGAAACCATAAGTATACTAATATCCCTTTCAGTAAAAATTTGATTTAAAAATCTATAAAAATTTAGCTGAGCTGAAACATCCAAATTTTGTGTAGGTTCGTCAAGAACAAGTAAATTTGGATTTTGAATTAAAGATCTGACTATTAATATCTTCTGAAGTTCGCCACCAGATAAATGAGAGATTTGTTTATTAAGCAAAGGGTCCACATTGAATTCAGATGAGATTTTATCAATTTCATTTTTACCAACGTTTTTATTAAGTTTTATAAAATCAAAAGCCGTAATTGGAATAGATCTCTCTGCCATAAAATTCTGCGGAACATAAGACACCTTTAAATCAGGAGAACTAACTATTGATCCATTATCGGGCTTAAAAAAACCTAGCAAGCATTTAAGCAACATGGATTTCCCAGCGCCATTTGGGCCAATAATAGTTACAAAGTCATTATGATCTATTTCTAAATTTATATTTTTAAGAATTTCTTTTTTTTCTCTAACAACAGAAATACCTTGAGATTTTAGAAGCATATTTAAATCAACTTTTTAAGCAATCATAACAGTCGCCACTGATTTCTAAGGTGATATCCTTATGCGAAAAGCGATTTACACTAAGAGTCTTTTGTATTGAATTAGTTATTGACTCATCACAACATTCTTGTACATGATTACAATTTTTACATATAATAAAATAGCATTGGTTATGCTTAAGTGGATGCACACATCCAATGTATGCATTTAAACTATTAATTTTATGAATAAAACCATTATCCATTAGAAAATCTAAAGCTCTGTAAATTGTTGGGGGTTCAGCAGAATAATTCATTTTGGAAATTTTATCTAAAAGATCATAGGCTTTTGAAGGTTTGTGGTTTTCCCAAATCAACCTTAATATAAACTTTCTAATTTCTGTAAAACGTAATCCTTTATCTTGGCAGATGAATTCTGCTTTTGACATTGCATCATCAATACATTTTTTATGATTATCACATTTCTGCATTTGAATTCCCCAAACTAGTGTTATATTATAACACTATGAAATTTAAATATGTAATTACTTTTCTATTAACCTTCCTTTTACCCATTATATCCTATAGCGCTGAAAAGAGAATTGTAGCTTCAATAAAGCCCCTGCACTCAATTGTAATGAACGTTGTTGATAATGAGGAAGTACATCTATTATTAGATGGCAACATATCACCTCATGATTATCACTTGAAACCATCTGATATGAAAAAACTTACAAATGCTGATGTTATTTTTTACATAGATGATGATTCAATTGAAACTTTTCTACATAGAGGCTTAAATGCTACAAAAGCAAAAAAAGTTTCTATAATTTCTAATAATAAAATAAAGTTTTTACCAATAAGAGAAGGTGGCATATGGGAAGAAGAAATCGCTGAGGATGGACATGAACACTCACATGGTGAATTCGATGCTCATGTATGGTTGAGCTCTAAAAATGCAATCAAGATTACCAAACAAGTAGTTAAAGAATTGTCAAACATTGACCCTTCTAAGAAAAACATATATAAAAAAAACGCCTTGGTTTTTATCAATAAAATAAAAGAAAACAAAAAAAATGTTGAAATAGAAGTCCAATCCGTTAGAAGCGAATCTTATATTGTATTTCACGATGCTTATCAATATTTTGAAAAAGAATTTAAACTGAATCCAGCTGGGTCAATTTCACTAAACCCTGAGATTCCACCTACACCAAAACGAATAAGTGAAATTAAATCAAAAATTCTTAAAGATAACGTAAAATGTGTTTTCAAAGAACCACAATTTCCTAGTAAAGTTGTACAAACAATTATTAATGATACAAATGCGAAAGAAGGAATACTGGATCCCCTAGGGTCAAATTTAGAACCTGGAAAGGAACTATATATAAATTTGATTAAAAACATCTCAAAAAATTTAAAAGAATGTCTTTCATAGGTTCTTAATATGAAAAACAAAATGAATCCATGAAACAAGTTGATGTAGCAATTATCGGAGCGGGTCCTGCAGGAATAGGTATAAGCGCCATGCTTGATGAATTAGGTGTAAAAAAACAAGTTGTTCTTGAAAGGAAAAGAATTGGGGAATCCTTCGATAAATGGCCAGAAGAGATGAGGCTTATAACCCCATCTTTTACTACTAACTTCTATGGTCATCTAGATTTAAATTCAGTTGTTTCAGCAACATCTCCAGCCTACACACTAAGAAAAGAGCATCCAACTGGTAAAGAATACGCTCGTTATTTAAGAGCAGTATCAAAATATTACAACCTACCAATTGTTGAGAATGCAAAAGTTGATGGGATAACTTATTCAAATAAATCTTTTAAAGTACAGATTGATGGAACAGAACTAATGGAATCTCGCTTCTTAATTTGGTCAGCAGGTGAGTTTCAGTATCCTAATCTAAATACCTTTAAGGGGGCTGAATTATGTTTACATAATAGTCAGGTTCGAAGTTGGCGAAAACTTGAAGGAGATGAGTTTTATATTATAGGTGGTTTTGAAAGCGGGATGGATGCGGCTATCAATTTAAGCCGTTTAGGAAAGAAGGTTAATGTATTGGATCGTCATGCTCCTTGGAACCAACACTCAACTGATCCTAGTGCAAGTTTGTCACCGTTCACTTTAGAAAGATTAAAAGAGCAAATGGATTACAATCGAATTAATCTGATTGAGAAATCAGATATTCAAAATATCAAAAAGAGAGATAATCAATATTTAATCAAAATAAAAGGAAGGTCTAAACCGTATATTAGCAAGACC
>MDSW01162778.1_pt1 | contig 10263 bp, 10 predicted proteins | sample 811171 | NCBI WGS metagenome assembly MDSW01 (sample SAMN05326641, study PRJNA326480) | marine metagenome | isolation source: seawater | place: Atlantic Ocean: North West | collected 2012 | reverse complement strand
CCTTGCCTTGATCAGGCGGTCTATTCTCTGTGGCACTATCCCTGAAGTCACCTTCGCCAGAAGTTATCTGGCACCGTGTTCCTATAGAGCCCGGACTTTCCTCTCTTGTCTATTAAACAAAAGCGACTAATCAATTGTCTGGCAGTAGCTTATTAAGGAAAAAAGACCTATAAATCAAGAGGTTTTTACACTTTATATGATAAATTTCTCGCAATAATCAAGCATTCTTGATCAGGTAAACCGTTAATTAATTCTTTCCTAAAGCGTCTTTGAAAAGCTTTAATAGCTTTATTAACAATAAATCTATTCTTAGAGTTTAAACAATATCCAATGTTAGATAAATATTTAAAAAAATTTTTATTACCTAAAGAAATTTTTTTTTTTCTAAATTTTTTTAAATATGTTGGTGAAAAATCATGCCAAATTCCTATATTTTTTTGAGATAATTTTTTCCAAGGAAATTTTTCACCTGGATCCTTTTTTCTTAAGGGAGCAATATCAGAATGACCTACTATATACTTTTTTTTAATTTTATATTTTTTTATTAAAATTTTACAAATATTAATTAAACTTGATAATTGTTTTTTCTTAAAATTTGTATAGCCAAATCTATGGCCCTTATTAACTAGCTCTATACCAATTGAATTATTATTTAAATTTTTAAAGATTGCCCAGCATGACTTTCCTGCGTGCCATGCAATTTTATTGTCTTGGACTAGTCTATAAATATTTCCGTTTTGATTTATTAAATAATGGCAGCTAACTTCAAATTTAGGATTACATAATCTTTTTATTGATTCGCGCTCAGATTGCATTCCCGTATAATGAAATACTATTGCTTTTACTGATTTTAGTGATCTTTTTTTTCTACCAAAATTTGGTGATTTTAAATCCCTTATTTTAATGTTGTTTAACATTAATCAAATCTTTATAAATACAACTTATTGTTGTCACAATTTTAACAGTTTTTTACTAACAATTTAACTATTTATTGCTAATAAATAATATATATAACATACAAAAGGCAATCTAATGATAAGAAAACTTGTATACATTTCTTTTTTTATATTTCTTCTCCAAGTAAATTATTCTAATGCAGGCACAGAAGGAAGTGAAGAACTAAGTTCAAATTCTTCAGATACTACAGCGGGAGAATGTTTTGAAGGTTTTAGTAGAGCTATGTTTAAATTTAACTATGCTTTGGATGGTGCTATTTTTGAACCTGTGGCAAAAGGTTATAGAACTTTACCTGTTGGTTTGAGAAAAGGAACAAGCAATGTAGTTGATAATTTACGTTCTTTGTTAACACTTACAAATAATGTTTTACAGGGAGACTTTCGTAAAGCCGGAGATACAGCTGGAAGGTTTGTTGTTAATTCAACAATTGGAATTTTAGGAATATGGGATCCAGCATCAAGAATGGGCTTGGAAGACCATGGTAAAGAAGATTTTGGACAAACAATAGGTGTTTGGGGATCAAACAGTGGTTGCTATTTCGTTTTACCAATTTTGGGACCAACTACAGCAAGAGATGCGATTGGTTTAGTTGGAAATATGTTTTTAGATCCTGTGTATCAAATTACACATAACACTGAAGTAGCAAATAGAACTTACTCTGAACATAATTACTGGTATTATAGATCAACAGGAGCTGTTGATTTTAGAGCAAAAAATATTGAATCTTTTGATAGCCTTGAGGAAAATTCAATCGACCTATACGCGTCTTTAAAAAGTTTATATTTACAAAATAGAAATAAAAAAATATTAAATTCTGACTCAACGGTCGAGACCCAAGATGATAGTGATTGGGAAGAAATAGATACTAATTAAGTCTAAAAAATAATTTTTATGAAAAAAAAATTTTTCATTATTGTTTTTTGTATTCTAGCTCTAACTCAAAATAGTTTTTCTTATAGTTCTGATCCAAAAATATTTATTCAAGAAATAGTTGATGAAGCAAAAAAAGTTCTGGTAGCAACTAATTCAAAAGAGTTTAAAACCAAAGCGCTATCTGAAATGGCTTTAAAAACAGTAGATATAAAGGGTGTTGCTTATTATACGTTGGGAAAATATCGAAAAGAACTAAGTGATGAACAAATGGAAAAATATCTTGAACTTTTTGAAAAATATTTTTTAAAAAGCTTTACTTCAAGATTAACTGATTATTCAGATCCAAAAATTGATGTTATTTCAGCAGATGTTTTAAATGAAAAATATACAATTGTTAAAAGTTTACTGCTAGCTACCGATAAAAAACCAGAAGTTAAAATTGAATGGAGGGTTTATACAAAAAACCCTGAAAAGCCATTAATTAGAGATTTGATTATAGAAGGTTTGAGTTTAGCCAGAACTCAAAAAGAAGAGTTTGCTTCAGTAATTCAATCAAATAATGGTGACGTTACAAAATTATTTGATACATTAAATCAATTTATATCTAAGTGACTTTATAAAATTAATTGTGGACGAAAAATCAAGAATTTTAAAAAAAGCTAGAGATGATAAATCTAGAGCTGTGTCTTTTGATGAATCTTTTGGTGGAAGCGAAAATCAGTTTAGATTTCTATTAAAATATCTTCCTGAAAAATATTTTAAAGATATTAATCTTATATTAAACAATGCTAGTCATGATTTAATTGAAAAAGACAAAATTAATGTTCTTTGGATGCATCATTTTGTAAATCAGAAAGAGTCTCAAAATTTAGGTTCAAAAGATTTTATCGACAAATTAGATTGGATTGTTTTTAATTCAAATTGGAATTTTGAAAAATATGTGTATCAATTTAAAATTCCAGAAAGTAAATCGATAGTTATTAAAAATGCTATAGAAAAAATAGATTTTGTAGAAAAACCAAAAAATAAAATAAGTTTAGTTTATCATACAACGCCATGGAGAGGATTATCCAATTTATTAAATATTTTTAAAAATTTAAATTTAGAAAATGTAGAATTAAATGTTTGCTCCTCAACAGTAATATATGGAAAAAAGTTTAACGATAATGTTGGGAAAAATTACGAAAATATTTTTAATACATGTAAAAATACAAAAAATATAAATTACCTTGGATATATAGAAAATGAAAAAGTAGTTGAGCTACTCAAAAAAATGCATATTTTTTCTTATCCAAGTATTTGGCCTGAAACAAGCTGTATTGCAGCAATAGAAGCTATGGGTGCTGGTTGTGAAATAGTTACTACAAATTTAGGTGCTTTATATGAAACGTGCTCTCCATTCGGAACTTTCGTAAATTTTGATAGAAACTTGAATAATTTAGAAAAAAAATTTGCTAACATTCTTTTAAAAAGTATTAAAAATTATTGGTCTGATGATAACCAAAAAAAATTGGAATTGCAGAGAAAAAGTATAAACTCGACTTACTCTTGGGATGTTAGATCGCTTGAATGGAAAAGTTTTTTAACAGATATAAAAAAATAAAAATATTAATTTAAAAGTTTTATAATTAATTGTTTAAAATTTCCTGATTTAAAAATAGTTCGTAAATTTTTTTTCTCAATTATCTCCATAAATTTTTTTCTTAAAATAAATATTTGTGTCATTTCTTCTCCCCACTTTTTTAAAAAGGTCTCGGTGTATAGTTTATTTCTATTATTAATTTGATCTTTTGTTTCGCCGCCATCCCAAGTTGATTTTCCATGAAAATGAAGTAAATAAGAATTAATTAAAAAATTTACTTCATATCCTTTTATTGCGCACCTAATTCTATAATCTACATCTTCTGCACCATCTACGAATGATGTGTCAAATAACCCAACATCTTTTAAAATTTGGATGGGTACTTTAAAACAAAAAAAAGGCATTAAAAGACCCTGAAAATTTTTTGAATTATTATATTTTTTATAGTGCTTTTTTGCAATTTCTTCTAATAAAAAATGATTATTATTAAAATCATCTAGGTCCATAGTTATTTTTAATTTTAATTTTCCACAATCGGATTGATAAGGAAATATTTGATTATTAACTGGTATAGAAATATTTTTAGAATCTGATTTTATAGCCTTAAACCAATATTTTGTAAAAATTATATCATTGTTTAAAAAAATTAAATTTTTATTTTCCTTTATGGCAATTTTAACAGCTTGATTTACATTTTTAGCAAAACTTAATGGGTATCTATTTTTTATTACTTCTATTTTTTCATAAATTTTAAATTGATCAATTTGACAATTGTCATTATCAATTAGTAAAAATCTATCATCATTATTAAATTCAGTATTTTTAAAAAAAGATTCTAGTGCGTGGCTAGTATAAATCTGCGATCTTTTTAAAGTTACCATTGAAAAGATATTGCCCATAAATAACAAAAATTAGTTAGGTTATATTTATTCCTTGGTGGGCCCGCCAGGATTCGAACCTGGGACCAATACATTATGAGTGTACTGCTCTAACCAGCTGAGCTACAGGCCCTTATTAAGTTTAATTATGTTTTTACTTGAGTTTATTAATTGTTTCAAGTTTCAAGATATTATGTTTCTTTTTGCGAAATGCCGGTTAGTTCACTTTTAAGAGATTTTATAGCGTCAAATCTTGAATCTATGCTTGAAATTTTTTTACTCAATTCTTTATTTCCTAAAACTTTATAAATTTTTGATATTAGTTCATAAATTTTATCTTTTTGATCAAACTCGGTTGCAATTAAAAGTGTATCAAGGGCAATATAATATAATTTATTAATGAAGAAAATTTTAGCTCTCAAATAAAGATATTCGGTATTTTTTAAAAAATCAGGCCCCAATTTTGATAATTCTGCTTGAGCTTCATTAATTTTTTTTAATTTTATAAGTCTATCAATATTTTCTAATAAGTCTTTATTCATAAAATAATTATATCTTTTATTGATTGTTGAAGTTCATTTTTAAAATTACTCCACCAAGTTTTACATTCATTGCTTTTTTTATTGATTTGCTCTTTATTCCAACCTTCAATTGTAGGTCTTGCTTCTGCCCAAATATTAGTTTTTATAAATGGATTAGATGGAAACAAGCGATCATAATAATCATAAGTACTTTCTACAACTGGAATGCAGCCACATTCTAAAGCTTCATAAACCCTGTATGTTTCAGGATGCCAGAATCCATTTGGGCATGGAATAAATTCTGTTGATGATAATATCTCGCTCATTTCATCAATAGAAATAATTTTTTGATCAAACTTTTGTGTTTTGTGACAAAAAAAAGGTTTAATTTCAGAAAGCTGAAATAGCAAATCATGCCTGCTTGATTTGTGAGGAGTGCCAGTAAAGGCCCATTTGTATTTTCTATTACTTTTATGCTTATTAATGAGTCCTGATTTATAACCAATTGGTATGCATTTTACTTTAACGTTTTTGAAATATTTACTCGCACAAAAAGTTCTCCAAATATAATTACAATTTTTATATACAGGGGATAAATCGTGGGCGCCAGATTCATCACCCAAATGAAATAAAAAAACTTTGGAGCAGAGAATATTTAATTTATTATAAAATTCAATTTTTTCTTCAACACTTGAGTCAATTATTATTAGAATGTCTTCTTTTTCTAAATCATTTTCACTATAAATTAATTTATATTTTACTTTTTGTAAAATTTCATAAATCCATTTGTCTGAACTTTTTTTATGATACTGTCCCCAGCCATAGTTATCTTCTTGTTTTTGTCTTACTTTTTTATTATTTGAGTTTGGTTTTGCTTGATTGTGAGTATTCCAAAATAATTTAATCATTGAAGATTAAAATTTTATTTTTCCAAAAAGCTTTTTAAATGTTTTGATCTACTAGGATGCTTAAGTTTTCTAAGTGCTTTTGCCTCAATTTGTCTTATTCTTTCTCTGGTAACGGAAAATTGCAAGCCTACTTCCTCTAAAGTGTGGTCAGTATTCATTCCAATTCCAAAACGCATTCGAAGAACTCTTTCTTCTCTTGGCGTAAGTGTTGCTAAAATTTTAGTTGTAGACTCTCCTAAGTTGGATCTTATTGAGGCATCTAATGGCTGCAGAGCGTTTTGGTCTTCAATGAAATCTCCAAGGCTACTATCCTCTTCGTCCCCAACCGGCGTTTCCAATGATACAGGCTCTTTAGATATTTTTAGAACCTTTCTTACTCTATCAAGTGGCATAGCTAATTTTTTCGCAAGTTCTTCTGGTGTTGCCTCTCTTCCTCTCTCGCTTAAAATTTGTCTAGAAGTTCTAACTATCTTATTAATAGTTTCAATCATATGAACTGGAATTCTAATAGTTCTAGCTTGATCAGCTATTGACCTAGTAATAGCCTGTCTAATCCACCAAGTGGCATATGTGGAAAATTTATACCCTCTTTGATATTCAAATTTATCAACTGCTTTCATAAGTCCAATATTTCCTTCTTGGATTAAATCTAAGAATTGTAAACCTCTATTTGTGTATTTTTTTGCAATAGATATTACTAATCTAAGGTTCGCCTCAACCATTTCTCTTTTAGCTATTCTTGATTCTTTTTCGCCTTTTTGTACCTTGCTAACTAATTTTTTAAAGTCAGATATGGGTAGACCAATTTTTTTACTTATTTCAACTAATCTTTCTTTTATTTCTAAATAATCTTTTCTCTTTTTTCTAAAAAAATTTTTCCAAGTATTGTTTTCTTTTAAAAAGGACTCAAAATTTGGATTAATTTCATTTCCTAAATAATATTTAAGGAATTCATCTCTAGAAATTTTGCTTTCCATCACTAATCTCATTAAGACGCCTTCCAAAGAAGTTATTTTTCTACTTTCTTGGTAATGCATTTCAAGTAAATTTTCTAATACAGAGGCATTTAGCTGAAGAGATTTTACTTTTTTAATTATTCCTTCTTGTATTTTTAAAGAATTTTTTTCTTTAGATTTTGAAAAATCTTGTGCACGTAATGCACAATTTAATTTATCTAACTGAGATTTAATTAATTTTGAATAATCTTTGCATAAAGAATTTATTGTTGAAATTATTTGTGGTTTAATTTCCTCTTCCATTGCAGCTAAAGATGGATTGAATTCATCTTGATCTACTTCTTCTACATTTTTTTCGTCCGTAGATTCTGTTGAGCCTGCTGAATCTTCATTGCTTTCACTCTTTTTTGTTTTTTGTTGTTTAATATCTTTTTCTTTTTTTTCTAACTTTTTACCTTTAGTAAAATCTGATTCATCATCATTTTCTGACTCTATATATGAAGAATCTATATCTATGATTTCTCTTACTAAAATTTCGCCACTTTCTAATTTTTCTTTCCATTCAAAAACTTTTTTAGCAGTCAATGGACTTTCAAATAAACCACCTATCATGTAATCTTTTCCTGCTTCTATTCGTTTGGCTATTGCTATTTCTCCTTCACGAGAAAGCAACTCTACTCCTCCCATTTCTCTTAAATACATTCTTATAGGATCGTCGCTTTTTTCTACGTCTTTATATTTTTCAGAATCTGAATCTGATGAAGCTGAGTCTCTTTTTTTGTTTGAACTATAGTCAGATTTTTTTTCAACTAACGAAATTTTATTATCAAAAATGTGTAAAAAAGCAGATTCAATATTGTTTTGACTAAAATGTCTTTTTCCTAATGATTTGCCCAATTCTTCATATGTGATAAAGCCTCGATGAATACCTTTGTCTAATAAACGTTTAAATGATTTAGTAATTAATTTTTCCACTTTATTTTCCGCTTTTTAATAATAGAATTGAGGAGTCATATATAATAATAAAATAAATAAAATCTATAGCTTATTTACCCTTCTTTTAACTGATTTCTAAGAGATAGAAGCTCACTATAAAGACTTTCGTTAAGATTTAACGACACTTTGTCTTCTAATTTCTCTATTTTTTTCTTAAGTTCAATTTTTCTTATTTCTTTGATAATTTCATTGAATATTAAAATTATTTCATTTTCACTTTTACTTTTATAAATTATCTTAATCGGAGCATTATCATTTATTAAATTAATCGTATTTTTAAATTTATTTTCAAAATCTTCTATTTTGATTTTTTTTCTGTCAAAAAATTTTTCTTCTAACAAATAATCAACTAATTTCTGTTTAAATTCATTAATTTCATTAAGGGAAAAAACGATTTCTGTAATCAATTCAATATTTTTTCTAAAAATATCTAAATTATTAATTACAAGGAATAAAATTGATAATTCTTTAAGCTCCCTTTCATTAAATTTATTAATTTTTTTAGAAATTTCTTTTGTTTGTGGCAAAGGATTTATGGCTTGCTTATATTTTAAATAATTATTTCTTCCATAGTTTAAACTTGGTGTAAGTTCTTTTACTTTTTGGTTAAAATAATCAAGAAAATATTTAGCTAATGTTTTATCCCTAACGGTACTGCAAAGTGATTTAATTTTTTTTTCAAAAATTGCAAGTGAGTGAGGATTACTTTTTTCTACATCTTGATAATAGGAATTATAAATAAAATTTTGAATTTCTTCTTTTTTTTGTGTCAATTTTATTAAAGATTCTTTTCCTTTTTGATTTAAATAAGAATCTGGATCTAAATTTTCTGGCAAAGTTAGGAAATAAACATTAAAATCTGGTTTCATCATTGGAAACAATCTTTCGGCTGCTCTAAGAGCTGCCTTTTTCCCACTGGCATCACCATCTAAACAAATAATTGGGCTTTTAAAAAATCTCCAAGCCAAATCTAATTGTCTTTCTGTCATCGCTGTTCCTAAATTTGCGACTGAATTTTCAACTCCAAATTTATGCATTGTTACAACATCCATATAACCTTCAACTATAAATACTTCTTCATTTTTTTGACCAAATTTTTTTGCTGAATTAATATTATATAAGTTATTACCTTTTTTATAAAATTCTGTTTCAGGTGAATTAATATATTTTGCATAATTTGTCTTGGACAAGGCTCTTCCACCTAAAGCTAAAATAGAATTATTTAAACTTTTTACTGGAAAAATAATTCTATTTCTAAATCTGTCTGTATATATTTTTTTGTTTTCATCAAAATAATAAATTCCGGAAGAATAAATTTGCTTTTCATCAAAATCTTTTTTTAATTCTTCATAAAAATTATTTTTATTTGGTGAGAATCCTATTTTAAAAAAAATAATTTCTTTTTCAAAAATTTTTCTTTTTTGTAAATATTGATTAACTTCAGAATTTTTATCTGACATTAATTCTTTGTGGCAAAGGTCAGAGTATTTTTCTAAAATAGCTTTGTAAATTTTCCACCGATTTTGTTTTTCTTCATCCTGTTTTGTAAATCTATAAGGTTCCATTCCCGCTTCTGCAGATAATATTCTTACAGCTTCTCCAAATTTATAATTTTTTGTTTTCATTAAAAAATCGAAAATATTTCCATGTTCTGCAGAGCTAAAACAATGATAAAAACCTTTTTCATCATTAACCGTAAAGGAAGGGGTTTTTTCATTTGAAAATGGTGATAGTCCAACAAATTCTTTGCCACGCTTTTTTAACTTCACAAATTTTCCGACAACTTGCGAAACTTTCAGTCTAAGTTTAATCTCATCTAAATATTCTTTGGGGTATTTCATGATCCTAAAAGTCCTTTTACAATTACATTTACTTTTGCAAAATCAATCGAATCTGAATATTTCTTTTTTAATTGACCCATAATTTTTCCCATATCTTTTATGCTTGAGGCGCCTAATGATTGAATAGTCTCTTCACAAATTTTTTTAGTTTCTGCATCGCTAAGTTGTTTTGGCAAAAACGAATCGATTACTTTTATTTCCCCTTCTTCGATATCCAATAATTCCTGTCTTCCTCCTTTTTTGTATAACTCGGCAGAATCTTGTCTTTGCTTCTTCATTTTTTTTAAAATTTTAATAATATCCTCATCCTTTGAGTTTCCTTTTTTATCCTTAGTTCTATTGGCAATATCCGAATCTTTAATAGCCGCTAAAATTAAACGGAAAGTAGAAACTAGACTTTTGTTTTTACTCTTTAGGGCAGTATTAAACTGTTCGTTTATTTTTTCTCGTAATGACATGGATTATAAAATTAATAATTTACTTTACTCGCCAATTTTCTTCAAAAGAAAAAAATTCTATCTCTGCTAGATAAAATCTTTTTCATCTCTTGCACAAAATGATGTTTTATTGTAAAAGCCTTTAACTCATGAGTTGTATTTGGTGTTAAAAACAAATTTAATTCATACTTCACAAGATAATCTTAAAAAGATTAATCCAACAGGCATTTTAGTTTTAGAAGATGGCAGTTTTTTCAAAGGAATTGGATTTGGCTATGAAAGTACTGTGACAGGAGAAGTTTGTTTTAATACCT
>MDSW01206303.1_pt1 | contig 10265 bp, 9 predicted proteins | sample 811171 | NCBI WGS metagenome assembly MDSW01 (sample SAMN05326641, study PRJNA326480) | marine metagenome | isolation source: seawater | place: Atlantic Ocean: North West | collected 2012 | reverse complement strand
TGAGCGTTTAAAAGTTTCAATCGTAAGTGATCCACAATGGTGGTCTGATTACGGTGCTGAAATTAATGAACGTTATGCAGCTTGGATGGGTAACTAAGCTTGATAATATAAGTATATTAATTTATTCTAAAGGCGAGATTTTATCTCGCCTTTTTTATTTTGGAGGTTGTTATTAATAATACACCATTACTTACTACTGATGGAGTTCCATTAAAACAAAGCTTAAAAAAAGCTGAGAGAAAAAATAAACTCAGAGCTTTTCTTTTAGTTTTTCCATTATTATTATTTATTATAGTAACATTTGTAATGCCAATCGGCGATATGTTATTAAGAAGTGTTGACGATAGCCAAATAAATACTGTGTTCCCAAAAACTTTTGAAGAATATCAAAAGTGGGATAAAGAAAAAGACGAACTCCCCCCAGAAGCTGTTTATAGAGCATTATTTGATGAATTAGCTTATGGAGAAAAAATTCCTATTGGTAGGGCTCTTACAAGAATGAATTACTCAAAATCTGGTTGGAAAAGTTTAATTAAAAAAACATCTAGAGCAATCAAAAAAGCTGTAAAAAAAGATGAGCTCCCTGATTCTTATAAGGATTTTTTAATATCTACTAATGATAAATGGGCAGACCCAACTTATTGGTATGCGATGAGCCAAATGATTAGCACAAAAACACCAATTTATTACTGGAATGCAATTGATAGAACTTATGATCAAGAAAAGAATATAATATTACAAGATGAAAAAAGACGCATGTATGTAAAAACATGGCTACGAACTTTTAAAGTTAGTGTTTATGTTACATTATTTTGTTTAATCTTAGGTTTTCCTGTTGCCCATTTACTGGCTAATTTGCCTCTTCGTTACAGTAACCTATTAATGATATTTGTATTACTTCCATTTTGGACCTCTTTACTTGTGAGAACTACTGCATGGATTGTGATGTTACAACAACAAGGCGTAATTAATGGTTTCTTAGTCTGGCTTGGCATTTTAAGCGACGAAGGTAGAATTCAGATGGTGTATAATGAAACAGGAACACTTATTGCTATGACACAAATATTATTACCTTTTATGATACTACCTCTATACAGCGTTATGAGAGTAATTCCTAAAAGTCATATGAGAGCAGCTCAAAACTTAGGAGCTAAACCGGCCACAGCATTTTGGCGAGTATATCTTCCTCAAACAATACCAGGCATGAGTGCTGGAGGACTTTTAGTTTTTGTTTTAGCAATTGGATATTTTATCACTCCTGAGTTAGTGGGAGGAAAAGATGGTAAGTTGATCGGTAGTTGGATTGCTTATCATCTTAAAACAACTTTAAATTGGGGTTTATGCGCTGCTTTAGGTGCAATTCTTCTTGGAATTATGCTTATTTTTTATTGGCTCTATAATAAAATTGTTGGCATAGATAATATAAAATTAGGATAGAATAGATATGGCATTACCAAGTTACGCAACACCAGTCCAAAGAACTTATTATTATACTTATTTATTTTTTTGTGGAGTAGTATTTTTCTTTTTAATAGCTCCTCTAATAGCAATTGTACCTATCTCTTTTAGTGTATCTCCTTTTATGGTTTTTACTGAGGGCATGTTAGCTTGGCCTCCTGATCCAGAAGCTTGGTCACTGAGATGGTATAAGAATATGATTGGGGATTGTAGTGCTGATGTTGTATCTTCAACAGTTCCTTGTTCTACAAAATGGATGAAAGGAACTGTAAATAGTTTTTTTATAGGAATTATAGCAACAGCAACAGCAACTGCTCTTGGAACTTTAGCTGCATTAGGTCTTAGTAGGCCGCATATGCCATATAAAGGAGTAATAATGGCTATACTTATCTCACCTATGATAGTTCCGTTAATTATTACTGCAGCTGGAATGTTTTTCTTTTATGCTAGAATAAATCTTGTTTACACTTTTACAGGTGTAATTTTAGCTCATGTTGCTCTAGCAACTCCTTTTGTAGTAATAACTGTAACAGCAACACTTGTAGGATTTGATATGAATATGGTAAAAGCAGCTCAAAGTTTAGGAGCAAAACCATTTAAAACTTTTTTTAAAGTAATCATGCCTCTAATTTTACCAGGCATTATATCTGGAGCTTTATTTGCCTTTATTACTTCATTTGATGAAGTGGTTATAGTTATGTTCATGGCCAGTATTGATCAATTAACAATTCCAAAGCAAATGTGGGCAGGTATTAGACAAGAAATTAGCCCTGTTATTTTGTGTATGGCTACATGTCTTGTTGCGCTATCAATATTTTTACTGACTACTGTAGAATTATTGCGAAGACGTTCGGAAAAGTTGCGTGGAATCAGTCAACGTTGATAAAATTAAAAAGTGAAAAGAATAGCTGTAGTTGGAGCAGGTATAGTTGGAATCTGCACATCATATTTTTTGCAAAAATCAGGTTTTAAAGTTACTCTTATAGATAAAGAAGATCCTGGAACTATGACTAGTTTTGGTCATGCTTGTACATTTGCAGATTATGCGAATATACCTGTTAATTCACCATCACTTTTTAAAGAGATACCATCAATGTTATTCAAAAAAAATGGTCCATTAGCAATTGATCTTTTTTATATATGTAAAAATTTGCCTTGGGCATATAAATTTTTAAAAAATTGTCGAAAAGAAAAGGTTGAAGATATTGCAAATTCATTAGCTAATTTTTTAAAACACGCTCGATTATCTTATGATAGTATATTTGAGGAAGTGGATGTATCGCAATATATTAAAAATGAAGAAAATATTTATCTTTTTGACTCTAAAAAATCTTATCAAGAATATAGTTATGCTACTTCACTAAGAAAAGAAAACAATATTGAAGTTAGAGAGTTGAACAAAAAACAGATTCATGATCTAGAACCAAACTTAGCCCCAGTTTTTTATGCAGGACAACTTTTTGTTGGATCAAGGCATACTACTAATCCTTTAGCAATTAGCAGAAAAATATTTGAAAGTTTTATTAGAAATGGAGGAGAAAGTATAAGAGAAAATGTTAAAAATCTTTCTCAAAAAGAAAACGCAATAGATATTATATTATCTAAAGAAAAATTAGAATTTGATGAAATAATTATATGTGCAGGAGCTTGGTCAAATTATATTGCAAAAATGGTTGGTGAAAATTTTCCTTTAGATACAGAAAGAGGCTATCATGTCTTATTTGAAACTGATCAACAACTTATAAACCGACCAATAGCATGGTCTGAGTCAGGATTTTATTTAATTCAGATTGAAGAAGGTATTAGGGCTGCAGGCACCGTTGAAATAGCAGGTTTAGATAAACCTCATAATTATAAACGTACAGATATGATTGAAAGACAGGCCAGAAAAATTTTACCACAATTAGGAAAAGTTAAGTCAACATGGATGGGAAGAAGACCTACTTTGCCAGATGCTCTTCCAATTATAGGTAAATCAAAAAAAAATAAAAATATCTTTTATGCTTTTGGACATCAACACATAGGCTGGACTTTGGCTGCAGTTACAGGAAGAGCGATAGACTCACTTGTTAAGGGTTCACAACCAAATTTTGATATTGCAGCATTCAATCCCACTAGATTTAATTAGAATTTGTAAGTTATCAATTTTTTTTATTTTCTATAATTGATTTCACATAATAAATCGATTATTCTATTTTTCTTCAGATATCATGCATTTATTTATTAAAAATTATGTAAAAATTACAGACTTGGTTTGTGAAAAAGTAGGTAGAGCAACAATGTATTTAGTTTTTGCTATGATGTTTATTCTTATTTTATCTTTTGTAACAAGAAATATAATTAATTTTCCCTTGATTTGGATAATTGAAATGGCTCAGTTTATAATTACAGCATATTATATTTTAGGTGGAAGTTACTCTATGATTACAAATGATCATGTTAGAATGGATTTGTTTTACTCAAAATTTTCAGAAAAAAATAAAGCTCGTATGGATGCTTTTACAAGTATTTTTTTATTTTTTTACTTAGTCACTTTGCTTTATGGATCTATATCAAGTTTAAACTACACTCTTGAGACTAACCAAAGATTATTTACTGCTTGGAGGCCATATGTTTGGCCAATTAAATCAATAATGACTTTTGGAATTCTATTAATGTTATTTCAAACTCTATCAATGTTTTTTAAAGATCTTTATCGTATTAAAGGTGAAAAAATATAATGATTGCTGATTATGTAAGCTATGAAGCCATTGCAATTATCATGTTTGTTGGCATGATGTTAATGTTGCTCACTGGCCAAAGGGTTTTTGGAGCCATAGGATTTATATCAGCAGCTGCAGCGCTTTTATTGTGGGGGGATGGCGCAATAGAAATGCCTTATACAGCTGCATGGAAACTTTTTAAATGGTATCCAATGCTGACATTGCCTCTCTTTATTTATATGGGTTTTATGATTTCAGAGTCAGGAATAGCTAACGATTTATATAAAATGTTTCATGTTTGGTTTGGCGGAATTAAGGGAGGATTGGCTATTGGTACTATGGGAATGATGGTAGCTATTTCTGCGATGAATGGATTAAGTGTTGCTGGAATGGCAATAGGCGCAACCATTGCTTTGCCTGAGATGTTACGGCGAGGTTATGATAAAAGAATGATAACAGGAGTTGTTCAAGCTGGAAGCTCCTTAGGTATACTTGTTCCTCCTAGTGTTGTTATGGTTCTTTACGGAATGATCGCAAGACAACCTGTAAGCAAACTTTGGTTAGCAGGAATTATTCCTGGCTTAATGATGGCGACTTTGTTTATATTATACATTGCAATACGATGTCGTTTACAGCCTAATCTTGGACCGTCTTTACCTAAAGAAGAAAGGGAGATTCCTTTTAAAGAAAAACTAGTTTTATTGAAAGCTGGCTTAATTCCTTTTGCAATATTTTTTACTATGACTGGCTTATTTTTGATGGGTATTGCGAGCTTAGTTGAATGTTCTGCAGTTGGAGCATTGGGAGCTACACTTGCTGCTTTGTATAAAAGAAATTTAAATAAAAAAATAATTGAAGTTACTCTTCGTAAAACATTAGGTGTCTCATGTATGTTTATGTGGATTATACTTGCAGCATTATGTTTTGGTGCTGTCTTTGATGGAATAGGAGCCGTTAATGCTATTGAATCATTATTCATTGAAAGATGGAATTTAAGTCCTTGGGGGGTACTTATAATGATGCAAGTTTCTTATATTTTTATGGGAATGTTTTTAGATGATACAGCTATGCTTGTAATTGTTGCCCCTTTATATGTTCCTTTAATTATAGCTCTAGGCTTTGATCCTATTTGGTATGGAGTATTATATACTATTACTTGTCAAATAGCTTACATGACGCCACCATTTGGCTACAACCTCTTTTTAATGAGAGCAATGGCACCTAAGGAAATTTCATTAATAGATATTTATAGATCCATAATACCTTTTGTTATAGTCATGTGTATTGGCTTAGCTTTAGTTATGATTTTCCCGGAAATTGCTACATGGCTTCCAGAATATGTTAACAAAAGATAGTTTATTTGTTTTTTTTTATTAATTTATTAGACAAACATCAAAATTTATAGTTAATTTTCTTTTATATATAAAGAGGAGGTTAATAATGGTTAAGAAAACTACTTTAACTAAGCGTCGTGATTTTATTAAAAAAGCAGGCTTAGTAACAGCTGGTGTTGGTGCAGCAACATTAGCAGCTCCATATGGTTATGCGGCAAGTAATCCAGTTAAATGGAGGCTGCAAACATATTCTGGAGCACCTTTAGGAGCTCACGTTGTTCTTCCACAAATTGAAGCATTCAATAAAGCAGCTCATGGAGAAATGGAAATAGAACTGTATTATGCAGATCAACTAGTTCCTACTGATGAATTATTTAGAGCTATGCAAGCAGGAACAATTGATGCAGTACAAAGTGATGATGCAACTATGGGATCCCCGGTAGATATATCTGTCTTTGGAGGATACTTCCCATTTGCAACACGTTTTAGTTTAGATGTCCCAGCTATGTTTAAATACTATGGTCTTGATGAAATTTGGGCAGAAGCATATGGCGAAGTAGATAATGTTACTTGGCTAAGTACAAGTGCTTGGGATCCATGTCATTTATTTACAGTAAATAAACCTATTAGATCTTTGGCTGACATGAAGGGACTAAGAGTATTTGGAGTCCCAACAGCTGGACGATTCATGGCTCAATATGGACTAATACCCGTAATTGTACCTTGGGATGATGTTGAAGTTGCAATGCAAACGGGTGAATTAGATGGAGTATGCTGGTGTGGTTTTACAGAAGCATATGAAGTTGGATGGGCCGATATTTGTAATTATGCTTTAACAAATGCCGTTACTGGTTCTTGGTTTGGTTCTTACTTTGCTAATAGTAAAAGTTGGGAAAAACTATCTCCAAAACTTCAAGAATTATTTAAAATGTCAATTGATCAATCACACTACTACCGTCAAGTTTGGTATTGGGGTGGTGAAGCAGATCTTCGTGTTAATGGCAAAAAGATGGAATTAACAAGCCTACCAGCTGATGAATGGTCTGGTGTTGTTAAAGATGCTGGCAAATTCTGGGACGATGTTGCAAGTCAAAGTCCAAGAAGTGCTAAAGTTGTTGATGCATTTAAACTTTATGCTGATACAATGGATAAAGCAGGATATCCTTACAGATAATTTTATATATTATACTCTGGCACTTAAGTGCCAGAGTTTTTTTCAAATTAACTTTCTAGGGTTTAGCAGTCACTCCACCATCAACTATAATTTCAGTGCCAGTAATATAGCTACTTTGGTCACTAAGAAGAAACATAGTCGTATTAGCAATATCATCAGGACTTCCAATTTTTTTTAAAGGAATAATTTCTGCAAGTTGTTTTTTTGCCTTAGGATTTTTTTTCCATCTATTTTGCATTGGGGTATCAACAGCGCCTGGCAAAATTATATTTGATCTTATATTGTAACTTGCAAACTGTATAGCTAAGGATTTCGACAATCTTATCATAGCAGCTTTCGAAGCCCCGTAAGCATCCTGTGGCTTTGAGTCACCTGATAAAGCATCTATTGAAGAAATATGTACCATAGATCCATGACTATTTTTTTTCATTTTAGGTATTATTATTTTAGATAAGTAAGCCATGCTTTTTAAGTTTATTTCTAAAACTCTATCCCACGTTGTAAAATCTATTTTTGTTACTGAAATATCTTTATCAAACCACAATACGCCAGTCATATTAATCAGATAATCAATAGATTTATATTTTTTATAAAAAGTATTAATTTCATCTTTAATGGCTGAATAATTAGTAACATCAATTTTTTTGAAAATTAAATTTTTATTTTTTTTTAAAAGATTTTTTGGAGGATCTTTTATATCTAACATCAAAATTTTTAAATTTTCTCCAGTTAACTTTTTTACACAACTTAGCCCCATTCCTCCACAAGCACCAGTTACGACTGCAGTTTTACCTTTAAAAGACAATTTCATATGAATTTTATAATATTAAACTAAAAACATGTAAAATAATAATTGATTTTAAAAAAATAAATAATTAAACAATATACATGCTAAAAACTATTACACCTATTGATAATTCAGTATATGTAGAAAGACCTTATTCTTCAGATATAGATATAGATAACGCTTTATCTTTATCAAAAAAAGCTTTTCAAAGTTGGAGTAATACCTCTTTAGATCAAAGAAAAAAAATAATATCATTATTTGTAAAAAATTTTTTAAAAAATAGTGATGAGATTGAAGATCAATTATGTAGACAAATGGGGCGACCTATTAGTCAATGTAGTGGAGAGATGAGAGGTTTTGAAGAAAGAGCACTTTATATGATTGAAAAATCTGATGATGCTCTAAAAAATTTAATATCTAAAAAAAATAATGAATTTGATAATTTTATTGCTAAAGAACCTTTGGGGACAATTTTTATAATAGCACCATGGAATTATCCCTACAACACATCAGTTAATTCAATAGTTCCCAGCTTATTATCAGGCAATTGTGCTATTTTAAAACACTCTTCACAAACTCCACTTTGTGCTGAGCAACTAGATAAAGCTGCAAAATCTTGCGGTTTACCCGAAGGAGTTTTTCAATTTTTACATCTTGATCATAAATCTACATCTAAAATTATTTCGGACAAAAGAATAGATCATGTTTTATTTACTGGCTCAGTGAGCGGAGGAAAAGAAGTGAAAAGATCTGTAGGTGAAAGATTTATAAATGTTGGATTAGAGCTTGGCGGCAAAGATCCTGCTTATGTGAGAAAAGATTGCAACTTAAATCATGCTATAGAAAATTTAGCTGATGGAGTTTTTTATAATTCGGGGCAGTCATGTTGTGGAATTGAAAGAATTTATGTTGATAATGAAATTTACAATAAATTTATCGAAGGACTCAAGAGCTTTACTGAAAAATATATACTTGATGATCCTCTTAAAAAAGAGACCAATCTTGGACCTGTGGTTAGAACTTCTGCAGCAAAATTCATAAGAGAACAAATTAAAGAAGCTATATCTAATGGCGCTCAAGATATTATTGATAAAAGTAATTTCAAAATAGAAAATGATAACAACTGCTATGTTAGTCCATCTGTTTTGGTTGATGTTGATCATTCTATGAAATTTATGATGGATGAAACTTTTGGTCCTTCTGTTGGAATTATGAAAGTTTCAAACGAAAATGAAGCTATAAAGTTAATGAACGATAGTCCTTATGGCTTAACAGCTTCTGTTTGGACTTCAGATAAAGAATTTGCACTATCATTTGGAAAAAAAATTAGTACTGGTACTTTTTTTATGAATAGATGTGATTACCTTGATCCTGGATTAGCATGGACAGGAGTTAAAGATACAGGAGTAGGAGTTACATTATCAGTTTTAGGATTTGATCATTTAACTAGAGCTAAAAGTTATCATTATAGAACATTGGAATAGTATTATTTATGCAAGATATGAATTGGAATTATCCTACTGCAATAAAATTTGGTTTAAATAGAATAAAAGATATTCAAAGTTATTGTGAAGAATTAAATATTAAAAATCCTTTAATAGTAACTGATCCAGGTATTTTAAAAACTGATATAATTAAAAAGATTAGCTCTTATCTCAATTTTGATTTTAATATTTTTTCTAATCTTCAAAGCAATCCTACTGGAGAAAATGTAAAAGAGGGAGTCTATGAATTTAATAAAGGAAAACATGATGGAGTTATTGCTGTAGGAGGTGGCTCAGGAATGGATACTGGAAAAGGCATAGCTTTTATGGCTGAGCAAACATTACCTTTATGGGATTTTGAAGATATTGATGATTATTGGACGCGCGCAAACTCTGAAGTAATAAAACCTATCATAGCTATACCAACAACAGCAGGCACAGGATCAGAAACTGGGAGAGCAGGGGTTTTTACTAAAGAAGATACACATGAAAAAAAAATAATTTTTCATCCAAAAATGCTTCCTTCAGTGGTAATTTTAGATCCAAATCTTACTATAAATCTCCCACCTTCTCTTACTGCTTTTACAGGAATGGACTCTTTAGCGCATAGCCTAGAGGCATATTGCTCCCCTTTTTATCATCCACTTTCTCAAGGAATTGCTATTGAAGGTATAAATTTAGTTCATAAGTATTTATTAAAAGCTTTCAATAATGGGGAAGATATAGAAGCTAGGGCCAACATGTTAGTTTCTTCTTCGATGGGATCTACTGCTTTTCAAAAAGGATTAGGAGGTATTCATTCACTTAGTCATCCGGTTGGAGCAATTTATAATACTCATCATGGCTTAACTAATGCTGTATTTATGCCTTATGTATTAAATAAAAACAAATCTGCTATTGAAGAAAAAATAATTTCTTTAAGTAGATATTTAAACTTAAATCAAAATACTTTTGATAGTTTTATGCAATGGATATTAGAATTAAGAAAAAATTTGAGGATTCCTCATACTTTAAAAGAGTTAATAAAAGAAAATTCTCGATTTAAAGAGATGAGCGTTATGGCATTTAAAGATCCTTCAACTTCTGGGAATCCTATTAAATTAAATCAAAAAGATTTTTTAAAATTATATGAAGACTCATTTGATGGGAATTTATAATTTATATAGTATCAAACTGCTTAAAAGAATTTTCAAATTTCTGTAAATTTTCTTCTGTATACTCAGCATAATTAAAATCTATTTCTGAAGTAATTTCTGAAACCATACTCCACATTGTTTCTCTTAAAAGAGAAGCACATTTCATTGCATTATATTGTTTAATTAAAAG
>MDSW01195364.1_pt1 | contig 10265 bp, 8 predicted proteins | sample 811171 | NCBI WGS metagenome assembly MDSW01 (sample SAMN05326641, study PRJNA326480) | marine metagenome | isolation source: seawater | place: Atlantic Ocean: North West | collected 2012 | reverse complement strand
GGAAGAAGTCCCGCTGAATGCATTGGGACTTCTTCGACCTAGAGGGTAGCTGTTATGTATATCTTCTATTAAAGAGAGAAAACAGCAGGAGCTCGTAGGCCTCATGTCCCTTCTTTGTAGGACTTAAGTCCTATAAAGAAGGCCACGTGAAAGTGGCCCAAATACCGACAAGGGCGTGCTTCGTATTACACCCTTACAGATCATTCCCTTGTTTTGATTGCTTCCCACGATTCTTTACAAGTCTTGGTTTGGTTTAGAGTGGAACAAGATTTATGCTCGCGTGTAGCTTCAGGAAGGGAATAATTATGGATACCGCAGATGATAATTTGGAGGACCTTGTTAGTTGTGCGCTCAGCCCAGAGCGCGAAAAGGAGCTATTGGATGCTCAACGTGAGTGCGTGTTTAGTTGGACAAATAAAAAAGGTGAAGCTGTTGGCGTGATCGTCTCGTATCTGAACCATGATGGGAAGATTTGGATGACTTGCGCAGAGAAGCGGGCAAGAGTGTCGGCAATACGGCGGTTTCCTCGCGCCTCCGTATGCATAACAAGCTCAGGTACAAAGCTAGGGACGGGGAAAACAGTCACGTATAAGGGCGATTGCATAGTTCACAAGGATCGTGAAGTACTTGATTGGTTTTTTTATGCTTTCGCTTCAGATAGAAGAAAAGATCCAGAAGGAGTCCAAGCGTACATCGACCATTTGGATTCGCCCGGAAGAGTTGTGATTGAATTTGTTCCTGATTGGACCCTGAGTTTCGATAGTGAAGTTCTTTGGGAGCGAGCTCCGAAAGCTGCTACCGATAAAGATGATCCTAGGAATATAGGAGTTTCTTAAAGCCGTCTTTGTTGGCGACTTATCCATGTGAGGTCCGGTATCTTGCTCGACCGAATCAGTATAATCGATAGTTAGTCCCGCTCTTCTTTGAGGTGGTTGTTTCATTGGGTGAAGAACTAACTAAGCCAAGTTTACCGGTCGACGAAATGGTCCTCTGGCCTCCAGATCCTCAGAAGAAGAAAGGAAGGGGTCGTGATTGGATTAATATTTGTGTCGTTCTCGCATTGGTGGTCACTGCTGGGGTCTTTGCTTTCGCTGCTTGGAACGATGCAGATAGTCGTTTTCAGGAGTTTGAAAAGTATATTAAGCAGTACAAGACCGAAATATACTATTTCATTCCAATTGGATCTGGTTTCGCAGCAGCATGTTTTTTAGCTGCAAGACGCTGGAGCCGGAAGCTATTACCGATTTCTGTTTTCACCCTACTGATTTTCGGTATAGCTGTTGGTGGTGGCGTATTCAATAAGCAAAATAGCCATAAATTTGGGACGAATCCAGATGGGCCAATCAGTCTGGAGGAAATAGCGTTAAATAGTCCTCAAATCAATGCTCGAGAGACGTATCTGACCTATATGCGATTGAAAGAATTTCTGGATGACAAAAAGGTCTTCGTCCACCGGAATACCTCATACAAACTTTATTTGAATGGCTTCAGCGATACGGATGTAGAAATAGATTGGGATTTTGATACTACGAGGGTGCCGTTTGATCGTATGACTGGAATGGAAATACTTTTGGAAGGTCCGATTTATAAGGACCGTCGCCTACTTCTTTTCGGTAACGGTGATTCATATCACTTCTATACCACTCCACAAACTGATTATTTGGTAGCGGACTCATGACGCGAGAAATAATTTTTGCCTGTGTGCTTTCTTTCGGCGGTTTTGGATGTTTGTCATGGAACGGTTTTCCCAAAAGATCTCCTGTGCTATCGGCTGTGCTTTCCCTTCCCGTTGGGGCGGCGGTATACACATTCGGGAGTGCTCTGGCATACTCCTTGAGTGTAAATAGATCTGATATCGGACTCTATTTGATGATAGCGATTGCTTTGTCGGGACTTTGTACAGGGCTAAAGAACAGAAAAATAAGCTTCCGAGAGATCATCACAATGCTCTTGTCTTTTTGCCTTGTTGCAGTGCTAATGATTTTATTGAGAGCCGTTGTTGCTCCAATCTTTACATACGACTCATACAGAATAGTTGTTGTTGGGCAGGCATTTGGTTCGTCAGTCTTTTCGTTCGGTTCTACTGGGTTGGCAAGTTTTCCTCTCATGATTACGAATTTCCAAGCAGGTGGAGACCTCTTTAATCTAGATTATGTCGTGTACCTTCCAGTTGTAACAGGCGTGCTCGCGACTGTTGGTGCAACGATAATCATCTCCGATACGGTTTCAACGTCAAAAAATCAGAGACTCGTATCTTCATTAATAGCGTTCATCGTCATGGGGTCTTTCTGGGCCGTAACTTACATGCTTCGGAGCCAGTTGGGGTACTTAAATAGTCATCTGTTGATGGCGGGGTATTACACGTTAGGATTCGCATTCTGTCTTCGTTTTGGTAGGGAACCAAAAACGAGTTTAGACCTGAGCCTTTGCTCTCTTCTTATTGGTGTGGTTGCGTTTATTCGACTAGAGGGCTTGCTGTTTGTCTCTCTTTTACTTTTTGCTCTTATGTCCTTTGAGGCCCTAACAAGGCGACAACTCCTGTTGGTGAGTGCAGTTACTTTAATAATCCCAGGACTATGGTACGCAAGGCTGGCAATTGAAGGGGTATCTGGAACAACAATTATCACACCACGTAACACTATTATTATGCTTCTAGTAGCCGCTTCGCCCTCCGTTATCAACTTCTGGAAGGCAACTCGAGGGGTAGCGCGATTGATCCCACATCTTTCTGTGATCGGATTAGCAGCTATCTTTTGTGTCTATCTGTTGACTAAAGATACAGCAGTTGAGAGTAGCTTGAAGTTGATCTCTAACTCTATCGCTACAGGTTATTGGGGGGCGTTCTGGTGGACATTTGGACCGTTGGTCACCCTTCTAACCATTTTCGGACCACGTTTAAAAAGAGAAGGTGTTTGGATGCAGGTTCTCGGAGGGGGTTTTCTACTTATTCTTCTGCTTGGGGTAATCCGTAGCTCCCCATTCAGAATAGGGTGGGGAGACTCTGGAAACCGAATGCTTGTTCATCTTGCTCCGCTTGCGGTACTGTATACCTTGGTTAAGGTCCGTGCCTGTTTCGGAAAGTTTGATGAGATTCCAGATGGGCAACTGTCAATGGAACCTAGTGAGGAGACTAAGTAGACTTATGAGAGACGATATGGCCATAATTAAAGAATTTCCCTATGAATCTGCGTTAGTAACCGGCGGCTCAGGGTTTGTTGGGAGCCATGTATGCGATGCATTAGTGCAGGCCGGAGTGAGAACTATCAGCGTCGACGATTACATCGCGGGAAAATCTGAGAACCTCTTGCAGCTACGCGATTATGATAACTTTTCTGAAATCTCATGCGATATAACCGATATGGATGCTCTTGGTGGACTGGTCAAAGACATCGATGTTATTTTCCACCAAGCTGCATCGAAGAAAACAGTTTGTCTGCGTGATCCACGCAGAGATTTACTAGTTAATGGGGGCGGGACTTTCAACCTGCTTGAGCTTGCAAGAGACCGTGGAGTAAAAAAGTTCGTGCATGCTTCCACGGGGTCAGTTTATGGTGAAGCCATTTATTCCCCTCAAGATGAGAATCATCCTGTTGCGCCTACGTCGTACTATGGGGTCAGTAAGCTCGCTGGTGAGAGTTATGTTAATGCTTTCAATAAACTTTACGATTTAGATACAACGATCCTTCGTTATTTCCATGTCTATGGCCCTCGCCAAGAAGATGGCGAGTTTGGGGGCGTAGTTGCGATATTTATGCGCAAAATTCTCGAGGGGCTTCCTTTGCTTATCTTCGGAGACGGGACACAAGAGAGGTCATTTACAAATGTAAGTGACGTTGTTGAGGCTAATCTTCTTTCTGCTTGTATACCAGAGGCTTCTGGGAAGATTTATAATTGTGCTTCAGGAATTAGTGTTACGGTCCGAGAATTAGCAGAACAAGTTGCTGCAATCGCTGGAGTTGCCGATGCAAAGATCGAATATGGGGATTGGACACCGGGCGATATACGGAAATTTAATATTGACAACAGCAAGATATGCGCCGATCTTGGAATGGAATTTGAGAAAGAATTTACGCAGGGGTTAGAGAAAACATGGGAATGGTTTAAAGGCAGAGCAAATTAATGTTGCGGCCGCTTAGAAGAGACAGAGTTATGGCTTATGTATAAGGGTCAGAACGTCAACGTAATCGTTCCTGCTTACAACGAAGAAGAACTTATCCAAACGATGCTGTCTGGAGTTCCTGAGTTTATTGATGGGGTTATCGTCATTGATGATTGCAGCTCTGACGCGACCAATAGTCTAGTAGAAGCAGCTGCCGTCCAGGATCAACGTATTCAGCTGATAACCCATCCTGAGAATATGGGCCTAGGGCAATCTCTTATCGACGGATATCTCGCAAGTTTAGAAACAGTTGCGGATATTACAGTTGTAATGGCGGGAGATAACCAAATGGACCCTGCTGACTTGCCGACTTTATTAGACACTCTGATTGATGGTGGAAATGACTACGTAAAGGGAAATCGTCTTTTGCATGCCGATGTTCATACGATGCCCAGATATAGGTATTTAGGAAACTCGCTACTTACATTACTCACAAAGTTTGCTACAGGATACTACGCCCTGATGGACCCTCAATGCGGGTATACAGCCATAAAGAATTCGGCGCTTTCGAAGATACCAATCGAAAAAATGACCAAGGGCTATGGTTACAATGCTGATATTTTAACAATGCTCAACATTCAGCAATTTTCAGTATCAGATTGCGAAGTGCGCCCCGTATACGAAACTGAGATCAGCAGCATTAAAGTTAGTAGATATATTCCTAGAATCGTCTGGCTGCTCACTAAGTTATTTATTCGCCGGCTCTGGTGGCGTCATGTAATTCTAGATTTCCACCCTTTGGTCTTGTTCTACACCTTTGGTATTTCGTTGGTCGCTCTCGTTTCCGTCCCTCTTTCGGTAAGGTTTGTTTACGTTTATGCTCAGACAGGAGAGCTGCCTAAGACGACTGCGATTTTGTGCGTCGTATCTTTAATGACCGCTATCCAATCTATTCTTTTCGCTATGTGGATGGACATGGAGTATGGATTCCGACGTCGCGCTTTTCATGGAGTCGGGAATTGATAATGAATGGAACAAATAATCCAAACCTTCCTTCTCTAGCATGCCCAGACTGTCTTAAGATTTTAAAATCAACTAACGAAGAAAAAAGTCTTGCATGCCACAACTGTGGGTATAGCTTTGATAATCCTGCTGGGGTTGCACAGTTGATTGGGGAGAAGTCAGAAATTAATTTTTCGGAGTTGCAGGTACAAGATGAAGTGAGTTCGCTTTATGAAAATGTCAGATATACGGTTGATACGTCTGTTAGGTATCATCATGAATCGCTAGTTGATGTCATTGGGTTCGCAGACCCCAGAGGAGATATCCTCGAAGTGGGCTGTGGGAACGGATCATTTCTTGAGATGCTTTCCAGTCAAGATGAAGTCAGATCCCTCTCTGCGATTGACCTATCCAATGAAATGTTGAAATATGCTAATTCCCGGATGTGTTCGGACGAAAGGGCCGTTCCGTGGCGAATCACAAGGGCGGATGGAGAGCGACTCCCGTTTCAAGATGCCTCTTTTGATTGTGTCTTCGCACGGGGGCTGCTACATCATCTTCCGAATCCAGAAAGAGGGGCAGCTGAGATAGCAAGAATTCTAAAACCTGAGGGGACAGCAGTATTAGTAGACCCTTACAGGAATTTGATCTCTGCTATACCTAGACTGCTCAGCCGAAGAACATCCCATTTCGATGATGATCACAAAAATTTTTCGCTGCGTGAGCTCAAGAAATTTTTTTCGGGATCGCTAGAAATCCAAGATGTTAAATTCTGGGGGTATGTCGCCTACCCTTTATTAGGTTTTCCAGATGTTTTGAGTTTCAACTGGCTGCCTCTGGAAAGGCTATATCAGCCATTAGTTAACTTCGATAACGCAGTTTCGAAGATTCCTTTAATCAATAGGTTCAGTTGGGGGATTACAGTGAAAGTCTCTCGAAGTAGGGATAGGTAGGATCTATTCCATGTTTCAGAACTTTCTATCGCTAGCCGTCGGATCTTAGTATGTGCGGTTTATTAGGTGTTGTGAGTACAGGTGATACGTATCTCGCCGGCGATGACATTAAAATCCTCATCGAAATTGGGAAGAAAGCCCAACGTAGGGGAGTCGATGCTAGCGGTTTAGTACTTATGGAAGCTGACTACAATCTTCAGATAGTTAAAGCTAATCACGGCTTCGGCAAGATGGTACGAACCAGTCAAGGGCGATCATTGCTTCGGCGAGCTCGTATGAATTCCTCGTATAGCCTTTTCGGCCATAGTCGATTGGAAACTCATGGATATTCAGGGTCTTCTAGTAATAACCAGCCAGTTATTATTGGAGACTGGGTGGTTGTCCATAATGGCGTTATTACCAATGCATCGTCTCTGCGCTCAGAGATCGATGTAGATGATCTTGGAATCGAAACGGATACTGCTGCCATCGCTCTTCTCCTAGAGGAGTGGGACAAAAATGGAAGAAAAGACAGCGTTGACCAAGTTTTTGAAAGGCTACAAGGCGAATACAGTGTGATTGCTGCTTCTACTTCCGGAGAAATTGTATGCCGGACAAACGTAGGGAATTTGTATAGTGCCGAATCAGATTCAGGAACTGTTTTCTTAGCAAGTGAGCCCCGACAGTTCCCTGATAAGTTAGCGGAGACTTGCAAACAAATTGAATTGAATAGCTCCATGAGTTTACGAAATCCTGCCGAGGAACGTGGGACTATTGCTGTTCTCGATGTAAGTAGGCAAGAAGTAGGTATGGAAGGAGCCCAAGGTCTCCATCTAACAGATGATCAGCTTGACTCTAGTTTCTCTAAGCATATGACAGCGATAGCAGGGCAGGCGCAGGAAAAGGCAAGAAGTCTATTACGTTGTACGAAATGTGTGCTTCCCGCAACATTTCCGGGTATCAGCTTTGATGAGAGCGGTGTTTGTTCCATATGTAATGACTTTCAGCTGCCTAAGTACCCGGGTGTAGAGGAATTTGCTTCAGATTTGGAACAGAAACTTCCATCTAATAGACAGGTTCTCGTTTGTCTAAGCGGAGGGCGCGACAGCTCGTATATTCTTCATTTGACTCATTCTCTTGGATTTAATCCAATCGCATATACCTATGACTGGGGGATGGTGACTACCGCCGCTAGAGAGAATATGTCTCGAATGTGCGGAGATCTTGGAGTGGAACATATCGTTGTTTCTCCGGATATTCGAAAGAACCGCACCCGAATTAAACGAGCACTAACTGCTTGGTTAAAAAATCCGAAACTTGAAACAATACCCATATTAATGGCTGGGGATAAGCCATATTTTAGGTGGGGTCGTGAGGTAGCTCGTGAAAGGGGAAACCTGCCGGTGCTTCTTGCTGACCACCCGATGGAGACTACTGGCTTTAAAGCAATGCTTGCCGGTGCGAATCCTTCGCTTGATCATGCCCAAGGAAGTTCGTATCGACTTGGTGTAACCAATATGGCTAGGATGGTCTTTTCCTATGGAGCGCATGCAATTCAATCGCCTGGTCTTATACCTTCACTCGCTAAAGAAGGGCTGACCGGATTTGTCGACTACTACGTTAGGGGGCACAAAAATTTTCTTCGACCATTTTCTTACATTCCATGGGAAGAGGAGGTAATCGAGCGAACTTTAAGATCAGAGTATGATTGGAGCTCGGGCGATGATCGGTCAGTTACAGCTTGGAGAATGGGTGATGGAACCGCCCCATTCTACAATCTTATGTATCTGATAGGGATAGGAATGACGGAGCATGATACTTTAAGGTCGAATCAAATCCGCTTTGGGCTTATGGATAGAGCTGAAGCCATTGAAAGAGTTGATCTCGATAATAGCTTTAACGCACTCGGACTTGCTTCATATTTTACGACAGTTGGGATTGACCTAAAGTGGGCAAGTGATCACATACAGCGGTTTGCAAGAACTTATAGATGACGTGGACTCTCCCCGAATTGTTGGAATTATGAATGTGGGGCTTTAGTGCCGAAGTTAACGATTGCTAGATCAGATTTTGGTTGGACCTTCTCAGCATTTGCTGCCGTTGGTTTGTCCGGCTTGGCCATTAATCAAGTTATCGCCACTCAACTCGGGGTAACAGCCCTAGGCCGATACAACATGCTCTTGGCTGTAGTAATTATTGGTGGCCAAATCGGGGCGATGGGGATCCATAGCTCGGTTCTCTTTCATACGCCTAAAGCCCGTTCAGATGGGACTCTCACCTCAGAAGTGGTATGTAGCGGTGTTTTGGCAACAATCGTTACTTCTACAGTTTCAACGTTGTCAATTTACATTGGCGGAGAAGTGATCCTTCGTTCAGTAGATAACTTTTATTATCTCGATGGTCTTCGAGCCGTTGCTATTGGGTTGTTTCTATTCCCTATCAATAAAACACTGCTCGCCCACATTAACGGCCTCCAAAGAATCCCGACTTTTTCTATTCTTTTCTCAGGCCGATTCATTCTTTTAGCTGTGTCGGCTGCTGTTGCCACGTATAACGTTGATAATGATCAATTTCTCCCTTGGACTATCACAATCGCTGAGGGGGCGATTTTTGTTGGTTTGATCCTTGCAAATCGATCCGAGATTGCTGGATTAAGTCAATGGCGTAATTTCCGGAAAATGTTTAATCGTCATCTTCATTACGGACGGAAAGGTTTCTTAGGAACTACGCTACTGGATCTAAACACTCGTCTCGATATTATTCTGCTTGGATTAATTTCAGGCACTAGATCTGTAGGGGTGTATAGCATCGCTAGCCTATTTGCTGAAGGTTTATATCAAGCGGCTATGGTCCCTCGATATAACTTTGATCCAGTTGTAACGAGTTTGTTCGTCCAAGACAAGATAGGAGAGCTTCAAGAGACTATCGCTAAAGCAAAACGCAGAATCTACCTTGTGGCGCTTCCCGTGGTGGCTATATGCAATCTGTTATACCCCATCATTGTTGAATTCTTATTTTCGAAAGAGCTATCAGATGAAAGTTGGCCTGTTTTCTTAATCCTTAGTCTCGGAGTAGGTCTTAGCGCGGGGTACATACCATTTACAAATATATTACAGCAATCAGGATTTCCCGGCCATCAATCACTGCTCCTCGTAGCGATGACTATTACAAATCTTGCTCTTAACATAGCGCTGATACCATTCTTCGATGTGAAGGGAGCCGCTATAGCAACAGCCGTAAGTTGGGTTTCCATAATCGTGTATCTTCGGAAATTATCAAACCCTATTTTAGGGTTTAAAGTTTAAGAATTCGTCAGAGAAGTCACTGAGTTTGCCCGCTAATGAGAGAAAGCCATAGTAGAGATAAAAAACATCCGACCCATATATCTTTTATATCTGGTTTTGGAGTTCAAAGTTACGCAGCCCTCTTTGTTATAGCGGAGAAAGTGAAAACCCCCGACCAAAGTGGTATGGCGGGGGCTTCCGGTTACGGTTCACAAAGTTGAAGCTGCGAAGCGTAGAGTTTTATTCTACGGCCATCGATGCATTTGAGACACAAAAGTAAGCTTCAATACAAAAGTAGTTCTACAAGCTTTTCACTTAAATAGTTGAATCCAGTAATGTGGGTCGGGAATCGAACTAGTTCATGGGAGCCGCCATATGGGTGAGCGCAAAAAGAAAAAAGATTACACGGATGTCAGCGACGTAGGAATAAGCGACGAGAAACGCGAACGCCTATATGCTGCACAGACCGAATGCTGTGTTAACTGGACGAATCGCCATGGATGGCCAGTTGGAGTCCTCCATCGATTCGTATGGCATCAAGAGCGATTCTGGGTGACGTGCATGGGGCACCGCAAAAGGGTACCGGCTTTGGCTGCTCGGCCAGAAAGCTCAGTTGTTGTTTCCAGCGAAGGAACATGGTTGGGTGGGGACATAACCACAACAGCGAAAACTCTTGCCGTTATCCACGAGGATGACGAAGTAATCAAAGAATGGTTCTATCCCATGCTGGCAGCGCGACTTCGCGCCGGTGACCCAGAGGGACAAGCTGAATTTACCCGCCGGAATGACACACCAGGAAGGGTCGTCATCGAACTCATCCCTCAACAATGGATAACATACGATGGGCCACAGCTTGAATCAGACCTGCGAGGAATTCCCTATAACCCTCGGCTCGCAAAACGGTCACGTAACGTAACCACTCCACCCGACGGGTGGGAAATGCAATTC
>MDSW01114081.1_pt1 | contig 10265 bp, 9 predicted proteins | sample 811171 | NCBI WGS metagenome assembly MDSW01 (sample SAMN05326641, study PRJNA326480) | marine metagenome | isolation source: seawater | place: Atlantic Ocean: North West | collected 2012 | reverse complement strand
ATTTGAGGTAAGCGGGTTTCCAGTAGATGGTGGTAGACTCCATTCGGAGAAAGCAAGTCTAAACCGCCCTCTAACATCACCCATGCTGCATCGTTTTCTTGACCGATGGATACGCCTGAGGCATAGGCCACCATTGTCGTGATTAAGGCCCAAAGGAATGTGAAAAGGAACCAAAGTCCAACACCAAAAGAGATTGCAGAGCCTTGTTCTCTGGTATAGGATGAGGCGAGGATGGTAAACAGGACATACCAAAGAAGAATCAATGCAGTTGAAACAAAATAGACTGAAACATCAGCGAATGAGGGCCAATCTCCCATTCGATAGCGGACCAGAAGAACGGAGATGAACAACAAAATCCAAGTTGGAATCAAGATGGCTTGCCAAGAGCCTAAAATCATCGCAATGGCTTGGTGGGAGCGGGGCATTGGTTGTGACAGTCGAAGTTCGAGTACGCCGCTTGCACGTTCTCGACTCACTGAATCATATGCCAGCAATACGGCACACATGGTCGCTCCAAAAACGACACCAAGGCTGGCATAGAACAACACTTCCATCGCGCTGTCTGGTTGATGGCCTCCTGGAAGGACAATGTCTGGATCTGAGAAACCCCAAGCCATTCCGGGAATGAATAAGAGCAGGATTGGGAGCATAATATACATCCGTGTAGAAAACAATCGCTCATCTCTGAAGCGTTTTGTAAACGCCATGATTCTAGAAAAGTCACTCATCCTCTTCACCTCGAAATGTGCGAAGTGGCATTACTGATGTAGAAGATACTTCTAACCCAACATCTTCTATAGATTGTCCTGTTGCTGCACACAGCATTTCAATAACGTTTGGAGAACGGTCAAGCCATGAAGTAATTTCGATACCATCATCCACTAATTTCTTCAGTAAACCGTCTTGATTCTTTTCAAGAACAGCCCGCCAGTTGTTATCGAATTGTTCTACTTTGATTGCTTTTTCATCGTTCAGATAGGTGGTAAAGTCCGGAGCATCTCCTTTTCCAGAGAGTTCTGTTTTCTTTTCCAAGTTTAATTGTAAAGCGACTTCATCCATTGTTCCTTCTGCAAGAATTTGACCTCGGTGCATGAGGGCCAATCGGTCAATGATTTCAACCAGCCCTTCGACTTGATGAGAGGAAATGACAATTGAAACGCCTTTCTCAGTAAGTTTTCGCAGAAGGAGTACAAATGCTGCAGCAGCCACCGGATCAAGCCCGTTAAGCGGTTCATCGAGCAGTAAAATTGTTGGCGAGCCCAGAAGGGCTGCTGCAAGAGTAAGGCGTTGTCGCATACCTTGACTCAATTCACCCAAACGCGAATCAACTCGGCTCTGTAAACCGACCAACTTCAGTAATCCGTCGATTCGAGATTCACTGCTTCCTCGCATTTCTCCAATTTCCAAGAGAGCGTTGCGAACCGTTTTTCTCCCCTGCCATCGAACTTGTTCGGGCATGTGACCTATTCTTTCTCTCAAATCAGTATCTGAAAGCGTAACAAAAGAATCCTTTACCAGCTCCTGAACTGAACCATCCTGCAACGGCAATACTCCTGCCATCATGCGCAAGAGTGTTGTTTTTCCAGCACCGTTGGGCCCGACAAGGCCCAAAATGGAACCTTGTTTCAATTCGAGATTGGCAGAAAAGATGCCTTGGCCACGTATTCTCTTCCATGGTTTGAAGGTTGATGGAGCGTGCAAGGAGTGCCGGTATGTGGCATCCTTTAGCCGTAAAATCACCTCTCCCATACTTTGGCCACACCGTTAGGGTTTGACAATCTACCGTTTGAAGAGAGTTCAAACCCCAAGACTCTTGATAGCCAACTCTCCTCCATGAGTTGAATCCAAGATGCTAGGATATATCCTGCCCACGCTTTTCCTCGGTTTGTCAATCGTGTTCGTAGTTGTTTTTGAACATCGAAAGCTCGAGGAAGGGGAAGAATTTGATTGGAGAACTGGATTCGGGCCTATGGGTTTTGAAGCACTCATTCTCACCATTGTCTTGTTGTGGTTTTTACCTGGGGGTATACTCCTCATTGGCCCAGTGATGCTTATCCTTTCTGTGTTGAGCCCCGCAGGTCGTTTGGCATGGAAAGAATACCGACGTCCTCGAGTTTTGGTTAGCATTGGTTTTGTTGTGATGATTTTTGCTGGAGGCTTTACACCGGTCTCAACACCGACCTCGCCCTCTGAATGGGGTCAGCCCATCTTCACTGAAAATCCAAATGCGCCGCTTTATCCGGCTGGAGAACAGTATACATGGCTCGTTTTACCTGAACAAATTGGTGATACTGATTTGGAAATCATTCAATCACTGAAATTACGTTTGCCCTTTCAGTATGGGCCTATAGGGGCTGAGGCTACTGCATTTTCTCTAGCATCGTTGTTCAATATGGAGCAAGGGCGATTGAATCAAGCGATTGAATTACTTGACCAAAAAGTGACACTGCCCGGTTCTCTTGATGTGGATGAGATGAAATTGCAACCTATTCCAGCCGATTCAACCCATCACTATATCTCAAGTGAGAATTCGATTGATGAAGTGGTCAGCGTGCGATTGTATGAATTGCGTAGCCTTTCAATCGGAGCGGATGAAAATGGATTTAAAGTCGGGGAAGTACTCTGTGTTGCGACCAGCAATTGGGGTGGCGAATTGGATGTTTTAGTCATTGTTCGGCCCATTGGCCACACCGGCCTTTCCAGTGATCGATACGCGTATTCTTTAGCCATTGATTGGCTTTCTGCTTGAGCAGCACCCTCTTTTTTACGGAGTCTGTGTATGAATAGAAAAGAGATTTAGGGTGGCCGAAACTTTATGTATGGCTGGTATTTAGGGCGGCCTAAACCCGTAGGTCTTAACATGAAAACACGAAAACTAAAATCAACATTGCTTATCTTCCTCTTTGCCACAGCTTCACTCGCTGGATGTCTCGGTGGTGAATCAGAAACCCAGACTGAATTAGATGAACTCGTTATCGCTTACAGTATCAAGGATGATTACACGAATGTCGATGAAAATCCTCAACGTCTCTCAGATTATTTGAGTGAAGAACTCGACATGGATGTTTCGCTTTATCCAATTGATTCAGAGGGTGCTGCTCTCCAAGCCCTTCGCTTTGGAAATGCAGACATCGCCTTCATGGACGGCGGTGCAGCATGGGTTGGTTGGCAACAATATGGCCTCGATGCTATTGCTGCTGACCAAAAATCTGACGGCAGAACGTACTACAGCGCTCATGCTGTGGTTCTAAAGGACTCAGATATTGCAGCAGCGCACTTGGATGATGATCCTTCCACTGACCCGTTCTCGCTGATGGCAGGTAAGACTTCATGCCATACAGGCTGGCTCAAATCGGCAGGGATGCTCTTGCCAATGGGCTTCCTTATCGGAAACGGATATGCCAACGTTATCGGTGATGCCAACGATGTCGAATCATTGCGCTCAACCATTACCAACTTCTTCAGCGAAGATGCAAGTATTCCAGATTCGGGAACTCCTTACTATTCTTACAGCGGAGCAGTCAAGTGTCTCACCGAAGGTGCAGGCGACGTTGCCTTTGCCAAGGACTCGACAATTGCTTCTTACTGTGGAAACGAGGATGTAACCGCCAACGAAGCATGGTGTTTGCCAGAATCTGATTATATCTTGCTGCCTTCGTATGGAAATGCTCCTTCACATCCAGTGATGTACAACCCCTCTACTGCCGATGCAGACACAATGGCACTCGTTCAAAACGCACTTGTGGCTATGAAGGATTCAACAGAGGGACAATCTATTCTCAGTGATGTTCTCAACACGCCAGCAATTTCTGCTACCAATGCCTCACAGCATCTTACTTCATATGGTAATTTGATTGAAGATGTGCCTGGTATTTCAGCATACTATGATACAAAATTCACAATTAATGATTCGGTATCCCCAACCATTTCCAACATTCGAATTGCATTCGAAATGAAAGATGATTATGAAAACCCTGCTGAAAACCCACAAGTCTTGGCAGACTTCATTGCTGAACAAACAGGCGTCACAGTTACCCTTTACCCAGTTTCCTCCGAAGGAGCCATCATTGAAGCATTGCGCTTCGGTAACGCAGACATTGCCTTCATGGACGGCGGTGCGGCTTGGGTCGGTTGGAAAGAATACGGCCTTGCTGCAATGGCAGCTGACCTGAAATCAGACGGCCGTACTCACTACGACGCACACGCAGTTGTTCTCAACGGTTCAGATATTGCAAACGCCTACCTTGACGATGATGATTCAACTGATCCGTTTGCCATGATGGCAGGAAAGACTTCCTGTCACACAGGTTGGCTCAAATCTGCAGGTATGCTTCTTCCAATGGGTCATCTCATCTCACAAGGATACGCTCCAGTAGTTGGTCCACAGGATGATATTGAATCTCTTCGTGACACCATTACTTCGTTCTTCAATGAAAACGCCAGCATTCCGGAATCAGGCACTCCATACTACTCCTATTCTGGCGCAGTGAAGTGTTTGACTGAAGGAGTCGGTGATGTTGCTTTTGCTAAAGATTCCACCGTTTCTTCTTACTGTGGTAAAGAGGATGCCAGCGAGAACGCAGATTGGTGTTTGCCAGAATCAGAATACATTCTTCTGCCCTCATACGGTTCAGCACCTTCACACCCAGTGATGTATAACCCTGAAACACTTGATGTTCAAACTCGAACAGCAATTCTCAATGCTATGTTGGCCTTGAACGATGAGATGTATGTCGAAGACTACCCAATCCAAGGCCAGAACTACACCGGCTGCTACTCGATGATTTCTCAACAAGTCGATACGACTTCACCGCAATCTGCGTGTGGTGATCAGATCTTGAGTAACGTGCTGAATACTGGAGGCTTGGTTGAAGTAAATTCTCAAGAGCATCTTGGCAGCTACAGCAGTCTCATCAGTGCTATACCTGGCATTTCATCATACTTCGATTCAAAGTATGAGATTGCGGAGTAATTTCAGATCGTCTTCCTTGACGAAACCGTCGGCGAAGCCATCCAATCTTCTCACCCAACTGTATTGGATTGCTTCGTCGGCATCTTTGAGGTCCAAAAATGATATCTACGCACCAGATTTTCGGCGCATGGTCGCAATTTCAAAGCCCACCGTTTGAAAAAGCCTAGCCTGCAGGCACAACAGAGGGGATGCAATGAGTGAAGAGGTCATCCTGTCTCTGAATGGCTTGGTCATTGGATACGACCATCCGCTTGTGAAGCCGATTACCCTTGATGTTCATAGTGGCGAAATCATCGCTATACTCGGCCCTTCAGGTATTGGAAAGACCACCTTGGTTCGAACCATTGCCGGACTTGTTCGTCCTTTGGAGGGAAGTTTTGAACTTCGAGTAAAACGTCGTGGTGGACTTGGTTACATTCCTCAACGACTTGGACTTGTTCGACATGCTACCGTTGCCCATAATGTGTCTCTTGGAGCTCGCCTCAATGTTGGCTGGTCAAAGACCATGTTCAAAGAACGCAAGGAAAAAACCTACGATGCAATACGTAAACTTGGCATCGAAGAAAAAGCATCTGAGCCAGTCCGCCGCCTATCTGGCGGCCAACAACGTAGAGTCGCCACCGCTCGCACCCTTGCACAACGTCCACAACTTATGCTGGCTGATGAATTCCTCGGTGAACTCGACCAAACCAACGTCAATATTGTTCTTGGCGCTGTTCATGAATTGGTCGAAAACGGCACTGCAGTCATTATGATTGAACATCATGAGGATAACGCATTCGACTTTGCTACCCGTATTTGGGAAATTCGAAATGAGCGATTCTTTGACATGAGTATCGAGGAATGGAAACAACAACAATCGAAGGGGGAGGAGGAATGAAATACCGTTTGTTTGGAATTCTGTTATTCCTTCTCTTTTTGGCTTGGACTACACTTGATGGTTTAGTCGAAGGCGATTGGGGGCGATTGGAGGGTGGATTGTCCAACCTCGCAGTGTTCTTTGAAGAGAGCATGTGGCCACCAAATTGGAGTGTTCTTGAAGCTCGTTCATATCCTGTTTGTGAACAAGACATCGAATTCTTTTGCTCAGTTGGATATCTTGGCATGATGGAAACGCTAAAAATCGCTTTTGTGTCTACCATTCTCGGTTTTGTTGGAGCAATTTCACTTTCTTCCTTGGCCGCAAGAAACTTGATGCCTCTCTATATTTCTCTCCCTGTTCGCATTTTTCTTTCAGCAGTTCGAAGTCTACCGAGCCTGATTTGGGCTATCTTGTTTGTCATCGTGATTGGTTTCGGTCCACTTTCAGGAGTGCTCGCAATGACGTTCTACACCGTTGGATATCTTGGGAAATTGCAATATGAGGTGTTTGAAGGGATGCCAAATGATCCTCTTGAAGCCGGTCGAGCCATGGGGCTTCATCGCTCAAGCATACTCCTCAATATCGTGATTCCAGAAAACAGCAACCATCTGTTGAGTCAGTTGATGTTCATGTTCGAATACAATGTCCGTCATGGAACAGTGATTGGAATTGTTGGTGCAGGGGGAATTGGCTACTACATCCATACCTATCTCAAGTTCCTTCAATACGACAAGGTCTTTGCTTTGCTCATCATCATCTTTGTTGTCGTGGTTTTGATTGACCTGTTGTCGTTAGCAATACGTTCATTTGTCAACGAGGAGGGAGATGTTCGAAAACCAACATGGTTGAACATGTTGATACAGGCGCGTAAGAGAAAGTCATTAGATGGACTAGCCGCAACGCCTCCTCAACTCCTTTGGCCCCGATGGTATAGGTGAAGTTTCCTCATCACTCAGCGGCGATATGCAATGACCCATCCTTGTAATACACTTGAATGCGGTCAGGGACTTTACGAGTTAATGCTGCGACAGCTTCGTAAACAACGTCTTCCTTGACTTTGAATGACTTTGCAGCTTTTGGCGTAGACCATGCGACGGTTTCAAAATCTGATTGTCGAATCCATTCAAAGATTCGAGCCTCAAGTTCAGTTAATTCCTCCGCCATGAACATCGCAGAGCGACTACCCTCAAAACAGCACCGCTTCAATTTCAGTAGAAATCCTAAGGATTCATTGAATGGCGACCATTCTTCTGCAACACTCTTCTGCATCTATGAAACCGTCAAGTAAGGTATTGAGCGCCTTTGTAAACGGAATTTCAATTCCTAAATCCTCTGCTCTTTCTCCGAACATTCGCGCAGCACGAACTCCTTCAGCAACCATGTGCATTTCTTCAAGTGCTTGCTCCAGAGTAAGGCCAGTTCCTAACTTCTCGCCCATCGATCTGTTCCTTCCATGAGGCGAAGTTGCGGTCACGTACAAATCGCCGAGACCTGCTGGGCCAAAGGCGACTTCTGCTTTGGCACCTAATTGAGGTAAGAGGATACAACCTTCTTTGAATCCAGCCATAAAAATGGCTGCCTTGAGATTATCTCCTCCAAGCGTTCCAATTTGCTTCAAACCATCAACGAGACCGCATGCAAGTGCGACGACATTTTTGAACGCCCCCCACAATTCTGCTCCTCCAGGGTCTGCAGCAGGATGCAATATGAAAGTTTGAGTTGTCAATGTCGTAGCGAGTTTTTGTGCCACTGATACATCTTCACTGGCGACAAGAGCAGTTGTCATCACTCCACCTGCAGCCTCTGGAGCGATGGTTGGACCAGTGACGACTGCCAAAGTGTTGTTTTTACCCGCATCGTTCAACTTTTGTTGAATCGCTTCGGAAATGAGTTTATTTCCATCAGCCAAACCCTTTGCTAAATCCAGCAAGACGTGGCCTGGTCGAAGGTGAGGGATGATTTGGTCGACTACACCGAGAATAACCGATGAAGGAACTGCGAGTACGATGATTTCGACTCCTTCCAATGCTTCTTCAATATGCATGGTTGCTTCAAGCCCTTCTACAGGATGGTTCGGGAGATACTTGGCATTGACAGAATCCATGGTAATCGATTCATAGACTTCTTGTTCTATCGTCCAACCTTTGACATTATGGTTGTCCGCTAACCACATACGTGCAATCGCAGTACCCCAATTTCCTAAACCTAAAATCGCAATGTGAGCCATAGAGAACAAGCGGAACGCTGTCCACTTCACTTATCTTAATTGCCACTCCGTGATGGGGTGATGATGCTGTTTTGAAAGGTAAACAATGGCTTCAAAATCAAAAGAGGTCATCATCATCGTCTTCATCGAGGTCGAAAACATTGTCCTCTTCTTTGGTTTCAGCTTTCTTTGCAGGAGCCTTCTTCTTTGCAGGTGCCTTCTTCTTTGCAGGTGCTTTTTCAGCAGGCTTTTCTTGAGTAGGTTCTTCTTTTACCTCTTCTTCAGCCGCATCTTCACGAAGTTTTGCCTGCTCTTGTTCACGAGCGGCCAATGCAGCAGGAGTTGTTCCAGTTTGTGCTGCGAGTGCTCTGCGACGGTCTTCGCGTGCTTTGCGTTCAAGTTGGCGGTGACGGGATTTTTCGATACTCTGAAGCATATACATTGCATCGTGTTCCAAGAGTGGAGAATCCGAGATGAGGGTGATGTCCAACCATCCACCGTCTTCAACGATAAATTCAGCGAGTGGTTCAAAGTTCAAATCTGATTTCTTGATTTGAGTGTAATGCATAGCGTTACCAGAACGGTGCTCAACACCAGAGAAGTGGCAGTAAAACTCCTTTGTTCCGATGGTTTCACGCACTTCGTCAAACAATTCACCGTAGTCTTCGGAAGTTCTCATTTTTCCATGGCCACGAGCGTGAATGTGGGCGATGTTGAGAACTGGAATCGTACCTTCAACGTGATTAACAACTTCCAAGACTTCTTCAAGACTGCCCCACAGTTCTTGACGACCTGATGTTTCTACGCCGATTTTGGATGGGGTTCCGTCTTTAATCCAAGGGAATACTGGGAACTCGTCTTCATCATCGTGCCAGATTTCGTGAACTCGGTCAACGATTCCTGCAAAGACATTGGCAACTTGTTCATTGGCAGCGCTACCAGGATGCATACCGCCATAATGTCCGGCGTGAAGAGTGATATGCCGTGCATTGATGGTTCGAGCAGCTTGAAGTGTTGTTTCTATTTTGGTCATCGAGCGTCCACGTTCAACTCGGTTTCCGAGCAGTTCAGAATAGTATGGCCCGTGAATATTCATTTCGAATTCAGTTTTGTTCGCCAAAACGCCTGCTTGCCAGTATTGCTCAAAATGTTGAGGAGCGACCATACGAACGGTTTGGACCTCCATGGTTTCAAGTCCAAGAGAGATAATATCGTCCATTCCTTCAACGATAGTACGACCTTTACATGACAAAGGCACGCCAGCAGGTCCGAGTTTAATTGGCATAATTCACATCCCCGCAGGAACAACCCAAGGGTCTTCCTATGATAACCCCTTTCGCTTGGCTGTCCGCCAAAATTGTATTTTTTTCTCGCTCCATCGTAAGGAAATTGCATACGACCCTTGATGAACTCCCGTAACGGGGGAGTAACATGGACGAACATGTTGAGGCTGCAATTCACGCTTTCCAAAATGGGATGCCCGTATGTCTTTTTGACTCTGAGAAAAGGGAGGGGGAGACCGATTTACTGTTTCCTGCTCAACATGCTAAGCCAGCAACAATGCGACAACTTCGAATGGATTGTGGAGGACTCTTATTTCTGGCAATCGGGCATGAAATTGGTGAGTTATTTTCCCTGCCATTCCTTCAAGACCTCCACACCCAAAATTCACTTACCGAACAGTATCCGGTTCTCGGTCATCTGGTGACCAATGATTTACGATATGACGCTCGTTCTGCATTCACGCTTTCCTTGAACCATCGTGAAACATATACCGGTATTACCGATCATGACCGAGCTCTAACAACACAACGTTTTGCGTTGCTTTCTTCGGAATTAATCGAAAAAGGAATTTCTGGAAAGGATGCCCAAGAGGCTTTAGGAAAAGAGTTCCGTACCCCTGGCCACATACCTGTTTGTCGCGAGACTGAAGGTGGACTGAACCGAAGACAAGGCCACACTGAATTGGCAGTAGGACTTGCACGTCTTGCGGGAATGACGCCTGTTGTGATTGGAGCAGAGATGTTACAAAGCGATGGCGACTATGCTCTTTCAGTCGAAGATGCTCGAGTTTGGGCACAACAACGCGGTATTCCTTTCCTTGAAGGCGCCCAATTAATCGAGGCATTAAATTCTTGAAATACAAGTAGAATTCAAGCCGGTAAAACCTTGAGGGACAATACTTTCACAGCAACAGGTGAGCATATGAAGCGGGTGATGGCGGT
>MDSW01029043.1_pt1 | contig 10265 bp, 8 predicted proteins | sample 811171 | NCBI WGS metagenome assembly MDSW01 (sample SAMN05326641, study PRJNA326480) | marine metagenome | isolation source: seawater | place: Atlantic Ocean: North West | collected 2012 | reverse complement strand
GTAGCGGTCAGTACTTCAAATTGGATGACCTCTATGTGGAGTGAGAGAAAAGTTAGATGCCGACTTGGTTGAGTCATTGGGCTATCGTTTCGTATAGAGAGGTTTAGCTCAGGGGCTCGCGCATTTTTAAGGTTCGGGTGATTCTCCCTTAGAGTCGTCCTATAAGTTTGTAGCGAAAGAAATTCTCAAAAGCCGTGGTATTAATCATCTAGAGAAATCGACGTGACTGCTTGTCGGAAAATCGTCAAACCATTGCCATAATTAATCACGAAAATGACTGCAGAAACGATCGTACCGATCACCGCCGTCCCCCCCATTAAAACTTTCAATTCACTTGGGACATTTGTTCCGGATAATGTAAGTATTGTCGCCAAAACAAATATCGTAAATGGAAGGATGAGTAAAACACAAAATGCGGTCCGGGCTCTTTTCATCTTCGCAGCGACACTCGCGGATTGGATGAAAATCGCAAGCCGTATCCAGCCGGTGAGAAAAAGTATTAAGCAGATCAAAGGTGTAATACCGAAAAGAAATGTCGTGAGAAGACTCAGTCTGATGTCTATAGGCAGAAATGGAATTAGCGTAGGGCCAACGTTGCTGAGTATTCCTAAAACGAATGAAATCACAAATAGTTGTTTTGCTCCGCTACGTTCAGGAGAGAAGAGTAACATAACGTTTCCAATGAATGTGCAGATTCCCCCGACGGCTCCGATCCCAATAATCACAAATAAGAAAGAACCTCCTTCCCTTGGAGTAAGTTGTAATCCGCCGGCGATAACTCCACAGATAAACAAGATTATAATCGTGCAAATACTAAACAAGAGAAAGCCTGCACCCTTACGACAGCGATATAACTGAGAGATTTCAAACGCTGAATACTCGTGGCCTGAATTCAGTTGATTTGAGTTGTTCTCAGCGTCTAGTGGTGCTTGATAGGGATTGTTCATGCGGTCTCCAAAAAATGTCTTAGGCTAAATCACTGTAGATGTAGTTACGTGAATAGGTGCGGAAACACGTAGGCCGGGGCGCAAGAAATAAGCAAAAGACAAAAAATGGATGGCCTGATTGGCAAGGCTTCTTCGGGCGTTATTCTGTGGCAGGCGAATCACACCTGCTTCGCCCCTCGATCGACTTGCGTTGGTTCATACCCAAGCGGTACAGCTTGACTAGTCAATTAATTTGGGGGCTGGTCTGGGAGGTGCCGGATTTGGATTGGGTTTAGGAGGAGGCGGCTTCGCGCCGAATAGTAAACTCCCTCCCAGATGGGTTGTATATACCCACTCGTCACTTTGAGGTTCCCAACCGGCAAGAATTCCACGTTTATCAGCCGCCTTTCTGGCGGCCATGTAGATTTCGAAACTATCCGGATATACAAAGAAACGCATATAAAACCTATTACGATCAAAATTATCGAGAAACCCGCTAAATCGTGATCTCGCTCCAAGTACCTCCTGAAGAGCGATTCCTTTCGTCGCTCGCGGAGTAAAGGAAATGCGAGGATAGATTCCCGAGCGTATCAAATGAGATACAAAGTATTCTCCCGTCGGTGGTTTTCGATTGACTAATGGAAGTAATACTTCATGATCCACTCCCAGTTCAGGTCCGCGGAACAGCTGTCGTTGTTGAACGATGGACTCGATTGCCTCACGCATCACTTTTCGGTCCTGTTCATTAAAGAACAGCGGGTAAATTTTGTTTGCTTTGCATAAAAGAACAAACTGTTTCGCCCCCTCCGGAACCGAACGTGGATTGGGCAATGTCAAACTTTCATTCGGGGCAATCGGTATCCCTTTATAATCACTTAACAACGCTTTGAGCATGGCCTCATCTTCCAGATTCTTGGAGATCTCTTTTGAGAGTCGCTCCTTCTCCTTTTCCTGCGATTCCATCGAGGCCACAATTTCTTCCGCCGTCTTACGTTCCTCCGTCAGTTTCACTGAAACAAGCTGAGTTTCTGTTTTAGTATCCTGCAGTTTTGAAGTAGTGCTCTCTAGCTGTTGTCGCAACTTCGCAAGTTCGACCTGCCGCGCTGATTGCGTGTTGAGATCTTTAAACCGTTCCTCTAACTGCTGTTCCAGAGCAAGACTGGAAGTGTATTGCTCTTCCAGTATTTGCACAGACTCTTGAGAACCTTTTTCCGATTGAGCGATCCGATCCACGGCGTCTTTTACACCTAATTGGGTCGCAATCAAAACCATGACTAATATCCCAACGACATTGGTCATCGTATCCAGTAATGAATCGAGGCCGTCTCCATCGTCTTCTTCGAGGTTACTGTGTGACTTCATTCTTATACTCTACTATCCTGGCCATCCGTCCTTGAAAACAACTTATCACTTGTCGAAGTTAGTGAAATCAAGACGACCATCACCTACCACCGGGAGTTTCCCGTATCTCACACTGTTTTGATCACACATGCGTTTTGCCAGCCGATAACTTTGCAAACCGTCGTGCCTTAAAAGAAAAGTGATTGCGTTGCCCGGTTTATTAACCACCGTCTGTAACAATTCCTTGAACAACGAATGGCTTAGGATTTCCGCTTGGCGAATGCGGGTCGACTCACTCGCACCGTGTAGCACGATGGCGCCGTCAGTACATTCCACAAAGTGAGGTTTCACATTGAGCCCCGTCCCTCCGGGCAGCACCTTAACACTTCCCTCTGTTTCGGCTTTTTTGACCGCCACCTCTTTTTGCAATGCGTTTACGCGCTTCTGCAATTCACCATGCTCTAGTCTTAAGTCAGCCAGAGTTTCGATAGAATCCGGAGGAATTTCAGGTACTACGATCTCGACTTTTATCAGTATGTCCAGTTCCTTCTGACTTTCCTCGAGTTCTTTTAGTAACGCTTCTAATTCTATTTTTGTTTTTACGATCTCGTTCTCGCGATTTTCGGCATTTGCCAACAATGCCAGGTCCTCGTCGGATAAGGACAGACGAATGGTACGGATTTTCTCCTCCTGTTTTTCAATGCTTGCCCTTAGCTCCTCGGATCGGATAGCATTGGCGACGATTTGCTTACTGTCACCCTGATTCATCTGATCTAAAGTGATCGCTGCAATCATTAACGTCAAAACACCGATGATCGCAGCGATGATACTCAGAAATGGGAATAGCGACACGTCATTATCCGAGTCGTCATCAACCGATTTTCGCATGCTTATCTCCTCTTACGTCTGGAGTCAGATCGAGAGAACCAACCTTTACGGCGTTTGGGTTGATGAGCAACGATGTCCTGCTTGTGCTGCTGCAATTGTGCCTTGAGAGCATTCGTGGTTTCGCTTGCCTGCTTGGTAAGACTAGCCATTGTGGACGTAAGAGTACTGAGGTTGTTTTGCATTTCGGCACTGATCTGTGCAGCAGCGCGAATTTGTCCGGCGATCGCAATTGCATTTTCAGCACTTTGCTTTTGGAATTGCTTCAGTTCGTTTGTTCCCAGGCTTTCCATTAAGGCTTCCTTTAAAAGGCTAGGCGTGTTTCCCAGCGAGAGTCCCTGCGTCCCTCTTTCGGCGCCCCCTTCTTTACCGTCATTTAAGCGTCTTAACAGATTTTCGTTACAGTATTCGTCGATCAGTGTGACCAGTGAACCTTCATTGCGCTGCAGAGCTGACGTGGGAATTTTCACCAACATGCTCATGATTAATGCCAGGAGTGTCGTATCAAAAGCGGTCCCTAGACCACCAAATACGCTTTTCATTGACGAGGTGACCGCCGACACATCCGAGGCATTTTCTAAAGTTGCGGATAGCCCGCTTACCGCAGTACTGACCCCCATGACCGTTCCAATGAACCCCAGAATAGGCATCGCCCAGATGAATACCTTAATGATCGCGTAACTACTATTTACATTGGCGACGTCAATGCCAGACTGTGATTCCATCATGGTCACTGTCTCAGCCGCACTCTTTCGAACCCGAAAGTGTTCGATCCCCCGAATTACTCGATTGACCAACATGGTCTCACGGCAGTTACGCGGTATGTTGTTGATATGTTCCACAAAACCATCTAACGACTCCAACGTGATTTCCTCAGAGACCGTGGCCGGAAGCACATCCATAATGAATGCATTCTTCTGATTAGATAATTTCCTTTGCTTGAGAAGTAGAATGGCAAACGACCAAAACATTAACAAAGTTGTCGGGAAGTTAATCCCAACACTATCCCAGAACATCGTACCCAGGCGGTAGCCCATTTGCTGAAGAGGGAGCAGGAGAAGGAAGACAATCACCGCCGCCGAGATCCCAATGATGGCACTTTTAAGTAGACTAACATTACTTCCATCGGAAGCGAATTTTATAGATGCTGAGCGGTGGGGACGTGATTTGGTTTGACGACTACGCCCTGATACACGTTCCTCACTTCCTTTGATTGTCGGGGTATCGTTAATTTGAGGCGTAGGGACCCTCATAATCGTTTTGCAATAAGGGCAACTACAATTCTTGCCTGCAAGTTCATCCGGAACTTTGAGTGGTTGTTGGCATGATGAACATAAAAGGCTAATGGGCATAGGAGTGAACCGTTAGAAAGGTAACCGAAGAGTATTTATCGATCATTTTATATTCGTTCCCAGTCCATTTGAACGTGAAATATCGGCTTGTTCGTGGGGAATCTAATATAGCCTGCGGGAAAAAGCCCCGTCTAATAAGGACATCGCCTTCAGTCGCAAGATTGTTTTTGCTTTTGAAGGATGGTTCCGCATTTCAAAGAGGTCGAAAAAAACCATGCATCAAGGGGTCGATGTACAGCAAGAACGGTGCTGCTAACCGGAGAACGAAGCTTGGAACGTTTTTTGGCGTAACGGCTTTCAGATGACTCTTTGATAACGCTTAAAAAACAGTCACTCGGAATTTTCACTAGGGCTAAGATCCGTCTAAACCAACCTCTATACGAGTTAGGAACGGTAGAAAGTTAGACAAATACTGATAGATCTACAACTTCGGTGGTATCCAATTGGGAATCCCTTTTGTTTCGAGTTGCTTTTGATATCTTACTGCCTGTGGTTGTTCCTGAGCATAGGGCACGTTTTCATTGACCATAAGTGGTAGCGTTTCTTCCCACCAACGATCGTATGCTTTTCTTAGTTCGGCTACGATCTCTGGATATTGATCAAAGACATTTGTACTTTCATACGGATCGTTTGAAATATCATATAATTCTGCATTGTTCACGAAACGCCACCGTTGCGTTCGCACGGCAAAAGATTCCAATTTGCTGGCATTTGGATCGGTATCCTTTTCCCAACGACCCTTATGAATAAATAGCTTTCTGTCATTCCATAAAGCCTTTGGATTTTCAAGCAAAGGCACAAGTGTGCGTCCGTCAATTTTCTGAATATGTTTTGGTATCTTCACCCCGGCCAACTCACAAAATGTCCGGTACAAATCAATATGTGCAGTTAATGACGGGATATCAACGCCTGATTTAAGAGTGTTTTTCCAATACCAGAATGATGGAACATGAGTACCTCCTTCATGCGGTGTTCCTTTTCCCGTTTTGAATCCTGCGCTAAAGATAGGTGTTTGTACTCCGTTTAGCTTTCCGCTTTTACCTGCCTGGCCGTTGTCGGTCATGAAGATCACAAGTGTGTTTTCCAGGCTCCCCCATTCCTCAAGTTTAGTCATCAGAAACCCGAAGTTATCATCGATATTTTCGATCATTCCATACCGCCCTTGAATGCGGTCTTCCCAGCCCTGATCTGCAAATCGCTTCTCATATTTTGCTGGCGCTATCATAGGTCCATGAGGCGCGTTGAGCGTAATATATGCAAAGAACGGTGTCTTCGATTGGTATTTCTGTTTTATCCAACCAAGGGCGGCTTGAAAGAAGACGTCCGTACAAAATCCTTGCGTCTTAACAATCGTGTCATTATGTAAGATCACATTGTCAAAATAACGGCCGTCCGAGATTCGATTAGGGGGAAAATCAGCACAACTTCCCGGATAGGATTGCCCAATACCTCCGGCTCCGTGAATAAAGGTCTCACTAAACCCGCGGTTGTAGGGTTGATAGGCATCTTCATCTCCTAAATGCCATTTCCCAAAGATTCCTGTTTCGTAACCAGCATTTTGTAACAGTTGTGGAAACGTGGTTGTAGAAAGCGCCATGCGTTCACGTTCTTTAATTGTGTGTGTAACGCCATTACGAAATTCGTGACGTCCGCTGAAAATTGCAGACCGCGTGGGAGCACAGGTTGGGCTCACATGAAAATCGGTAAAACGGGTCGATAAGGAATAGAATTTGTCCAGATGCGGAGTTCTTAAAACTTTATTCCCCATGCACGATAGATCACCCATTCCCTGATCATCAGTTAAGACGAGTATGATATTTGGCCTTGTTCCTGCTAATGAATTGTTATCTTCTGATCGCAGAGAACACGTGATGAATAACAAAAATAATACGCAATAGAATTTCATTGTATGTAATGCACTTTTTAGTTTTTATTGTCTGCTAATCCGTTAACACCCGTTGTAATTAAGTGATGCAGATCATCGGTAAGTTTAAGATGAGTGTTCAATGAAAGGCTTTTCCATCACCAGGATACCAGACATGTCCTCATGCCTGTATCAGACGGCAAAAAACGGGCCAGCATTTATCGAGCAGCTACTTGCTGACAAACTTCATAGAGTCGGTCGAGGTATGCTTTGCATTCATCAGGACACATCGTTAGTGGTGGGCTGATACGTAGGACTTTACCTGCTAACGCACCAAGTAAGTGAATCGCCAAGGCGCCATCTTTCCCCAGATAACATTCCTCAATAATCTGATTGGCGATCACAGCCCCTTTCCGTTCTCCGATATCAGCACACTCGATACCCCAGACACAGCCTTCGCCCCGGACTTTGCTGATCGCTCCGGTCTCTTTCAGCCGAATGAGACCGGTTTCGATAATACCTGCAAGATGGGATCCCTTTTGAAGTGTATTCGTGGTTTCGAATTCGTCGAGTGTAGCAACGACCGCCGCACTCGATAGCGGGTTGGCACTCCATGTATCGGAGGCCTCACCATAGCCTAAACTTTCAAATACGTCATTGCGTCCAACAGCGGCACTAACAGGAACACCATTGCCTAAGCCTTTACCCAGCAGAACAACATCGGGCTCGAGTTCATAATGACTAAATGCGTACATCGGACCAGTTCGCCCGAAGTTCGATTGGATTTCATCCAGAATGAATACAAGATTGTGTTCACGACAGAATGCTTGCAGCAACTGCAAGTATTCTTTCTGTGGATGATAGGAGCCACCCCCGCCCAGATACGGCTCTGTAATAACGCAGCACAGCCGATCACCATGTTTATCCCAAAGTGTATCCAGCTCCTGCTGATATGGTTTCAGATCAATCGGTTGTTTACGGGTTTCAACATCGTCGCATTCGGATTTAGGGAAGCTGATGAATCTTACTCGTTCATCGCGTTCTTTATCTTCTTCGCTTCCGGTAACAGCTCCAGCCAAACCCTTCTTACCATGGAAGCCATGACGAGTGGCAATGATCATATCTTTGCCGGGTTGATACTTTATGGCAGCCCATAAAGCTTTTTGAACGGCTTCACTACCACTGGCAGACCACATAATCTGATTGATTCTGTTGCCGCCTGGAGCAGCTTGCAAATTAGCAAGCAGCCGCTCATTCGATTGGGATTCAATTTCGGTAATTGCGTTGTAAGCAGTTAATGGAACACTGTTGGCATATTCGCCGCCTTCTTTAATGGCCTCTAAGCCCAGATAGCCTACAACTCGATTCCACCAGGCTACCGGGTTGTGCCCTAGATTGGCTACTAAGACGCCTGAAGTAAAGTCCGCGAGCTTACGTCCTTCAGGAGTGTAGTGGTAGCTACCAGCACTATGACTGATAACACACTGACTTGGTGTAAAAGTTCGAATGGCAAATGGTTCCTGTTGTAGGATTTTTGCACGGACACTATTCGATTTATCTTCCCCGTCGAATTGAATGGGTTGTATGTCAGTCATGATTGAAACCAAATGTTTACTAAGTGAACGGGTTTTGTGATTAAAGATAGTTGGAAGATAGTTTTAAACCTGATGTTTATATAGTACGATACCTTCGGCCTGTCCCGGAATATATAGAACTAACCCACCTCCGGATTCATTGACCCGAACAACACAGTCAGGATGGCCCGACACATGTTGGTCAAGGATGGCCTCCATTGCCTGTACCGCTGCGACGGTCTGACGATCACTGGCGATATCATTATAGAACCCAGCGGAGAGCTGGTCGATTCGTTCGTCACGCGACCTATCATCGGTGCCATGCTCGACATAAGCGACTTCCCGTGCAAACTCCTCCAGCACTTCGATACCATAACCACGTTGAGTTCTCCGCCCATCGGGTTCCATGAATGTACCGTTGTAATGATTGTTCATGGAGTTCTTAATCGAGAGGGGTGTTTTTTCTTCGACCGTACACTCGACACCGCGTTTGCGACTGTGCCCATTCCAGATGCCGTTGTCAAAGCGGAACTGGACTTCCTGCTCCACATAGCCAGGGAAATTGTCGGGTGTTACCCAACTGGTATGTATATCAAAGGCGGCTTCCCGTCCACTTTCATATCCATAGACCAGTCGTAATTGTGTTGAATCCCAGGTGTGACCGTCAGCTTCACCGACGATTCCGCGCTGGCCACTACAACTTATGCTTTTAAGTTTCCCACCAAAGGTGAAGTCGATCAGTTTAATGTAATGCACTGCCACGTACGTACCGGGGTTACGCCCCTGAATCCATTCAGCAAACTGCGAACCGGAAATTTGTTTGGGTTCCAGTAATGTACAATAGCCGGTGTTAATGTGTTGCAGAATATTGTCTGCTACAAAAGTTCGTAGTTTTTTGTGATCAGGGTCGAACAGTTTGTGATAAACGACTTTGCACAACACCTGTTTGTTGCGAGCAGCAGCGATGACTGAATCGAGCTGTTGCATGGAGAGCACAGACGGCTTTTCAATGATCACGTGCTTACCAGCATCAATGGCTGCCATGGTTGCCTCGTAATGTCGGTCATCCGGAGTGGCGACGCAGACAAAATCGACATCATGATTTAGTAGCTGGCCAATACTATCCGGTTCTATATAGCTGGCGAAATCGTTGATTTGATTACCCGCCGCGTCTTTGTATCTTGCAGCACGGCCCCCTGTGCGGCTGGCAACCGCCGCTATTTCCAGCTTGATCACACCAGTCCGCGGATCATAAATGCCCTCTTGATATGCATTCTCAAAGAAGGGGCGGTAAGTCTCATCAAAGATCATACCCATACCTACCATGCCACCTTTAAGTTTTCGAATGGCTACGGTTGAATCAGACATTGAATCAGTGCTTTCTTGGTGTAGTACGTGTGTCCGCCTGTTGGAATATCATTTTCGCAAATAAATTGTAACGTTTCATTACTGCGAGCTTCGCGGGTGAAAATAAAACAGAGATTTCTGGCTTCCGCAAGCGTTTGGTTTGCAGTCACTAAGTTCCTTTCGCCGCTCCAAACCATTCAATTTGTTTGCGAGGGCAAAAATGGTAGCCCAGTTGCTGGCAGAGAGGTTTTAACCAGATTTCCGTTTGGTGTAGTTCATCGGGCGTTCTACCTTGTGGCATAAGGTAGATCTGTGACGATGAAATTGTTGGGAACTGGCGAAGATACTCGTCGATTTCTTGGAGATCGCTTTCGTTGTCAACGACGAATTTGATCTGGCAATGGTAGCCACCCAACAGCTGCCTTATCACATGGGGAGCAAAACGACTTCGTTCGTGGCGCCGGTGCCAGCGAGGATGGTCCGTAGCATCCGGTGCGCTATTGTTTGTCTTAGGGCTGATTGACATCAGGTCACACTCAACCGGCAGAAAGAGGGTGCCGGCCGTTTCGATCGTAATATGATAATTCTCAGCTCGCAGTCGATTACACAAAGGAATCAGCTCAGCAAAAAGCATAGGCTCTCCGCCTGTCAGGACGACGTGACGACAGTCCCAGCCAGAGACCCGTTCCATGATTTCATTGACGCTGTAGTCGTCCCCTTCGGGATTCCAGGAGGCATAAGGTGTATCACAAAACCAGCAACGCAAGTTACAGCCGCTAGCTCGGATAAAGATACTCTCCGCGCCCGTCAGGACACCCTCGCCCTGAATGGATCGATAGATTTCAGCGATTTTCAAGAAGTAATACCCCCCTTACGACGATAGATTCATCATGACACAATGGAAGTCTAGCGAATAGGAGTAAAACAATCATGACATTATCCCACACCCCCGAATCACGTCAGCAGATCCTGGAAG
>MDSW01120923.1_pt1 | contig 10266 bp, 9 predicted proteins | sample 811171 | NCBI WGS metagenome assembly MDSW01 (sample SAMN05326641, study PRJNA326480) | marine metagenome | isolation source: seawater | place: Atlantic Ocean: North West | collected 2012 | reverse complement strand
TTTTCTTTGGGAAGAAAAAAAATTTACAATCTTTTTGGTATAATAAATTCTACTATAGATAATGATCCTTTTTATCGTATCATTGATTTTAATATTAGTGACTCTCATGAAATGTATAAAAATGATGATGATTGTAATTTATTAAAACATATTTTATTAAAATTTAAAGAAGAATCACATAATCGTAATCATATACCTATAATACTATTAATGCCTCAGATTGTTGATTTAAAAAAAATTGATAAAAATAAAAAAAATCCATATGGATCATTTTATAAAGAAATGAGTAAAGATATGCATATTATTGATACTACTAAATTATTTCTTAATGAAGATATTAATAGTTTATATGTTGAGGACAATTATGGAGGGCATTTCTCAGAATATGGGAATAAAAAAATTGCAAATAAAGTTCATGAATATATTTATAAAAATGTTTTAAAATAAAAAAGGACATCTTGTAATGAGAAAAACATACAGAAGGCAAAGTAACAAAGATTATTGGCACAAAAGATGGGATGATATACCAGCAGATTTACCTATGGTAAATAATGAAGTTTATCCTTTAAAATATGCAGAAATAACAATAAAAAATAAAAATGGCAATATTCTTGAAGCAGGGTGCGGTGCTGGTAGAATTTTAAGATACTATCATGAAAACAACTATAATATAATTGGAATTGATTTTATCAAAGTAGCAATTGATAAATTAAAAGCAATTGATAATGATTTAAATGTTCAAGTTGGGAATATTTCAGATTTGCAATTCAAAGATTCTTATTTTGATTATATTTTATCTTTTGGATTATATCATAATTTGGAAAATATGACAGATTTAGAAAATGCTATTAGTGAAACTCATCGAGTTTTAAAAAAAGAAGGATTGGTCTGTGCTTCATTTAGAGCCGATAATCTTCAAACTAAGATTACTGATTGGCTTACTGACCGAAAAGATAAAAAAAAATATTTAAATGATACCATGCTTGTTTTTCATAAAATGAATTTGACAAAGTCAGAATATATGAATTTATTTATTAAATTTGGTTTTGAAATAACGTTTACAGAAGCAGTTGTAAATATGCCCTTTTTATATAAATTTTCAATTTTTCGATCTAATAATCACAAAAAATTTGACGAAAATGTAGCTAGATCAGAAGGTTACAGATTGTCTTGGTTTGGGCAAATTTTACAGAATTTTCTCATTCGTTTTTTTCCTAATCATTTTTGCAATATATATGTACTAATAGCAAAAAAAATTTAATAACATATTAATAAATATTTTCTATAGAATAAGTCATAAAAATGTTGTTTAAAACTAAATCACAAACTTTAGAATTTCTTCAAAAAAAATTATCAAATAAAATAGGTATCATTCCGAAGTTATATTATTTTAAAATTTCAGATTATAAAAAAAATAAAGATTACTTTTTAAAACAAATAAAATTAAGATTTGATTCTAAAATTATTATCAGATCTTCAAGTATATTTGAAGACTCATCAAAAAAATCATTAGCAGGAAGTTTTGAGTCTATCTTAAATATTAATTCTCAAGAAAGTTATAGTGTTGAAAAATCAATCCTAGCAGTAATCAATTCTTATAAAAAAAAGTATAGTAATAAAAATGAAATATTAGTACAAGATATGATTTCCAATGTGAATATCTCTGGTGTTGCAACATCTGGTGATAAAGATAACTTATCTTCATATTATTTAATTGATTACAATAAAACTAAAGATACCACTTCAATCACTTCAGGAAACAAATTAAATGAATCATTTGTTTTTTATAAAAACTCAAAACAATTACCAAAAAATTTATACTTAAAAAAAATTATAATTTTAATTCACAAATTAATTGCCATAACAAATTTTGAATTTATTGATATTGAATTTGCTATTGATAAAAAGAAAAATTTATATTTGTTTCAATGTAGGAAAATTGTTCCTCCAAAATCAACTAAAAAAATAGATATTAATTTTGATAATGTAATAAACAAATTTCAAAACAAAATTCAGAAAATACAAAAACCATCCATAGATTTATATGGAGATTCAACATTGTTAAGTGTTATGTCTGACTGGAATCCGGCAGAAATGATTGGTGTTAAACCAAAAATATTAGCACAATCACTCTATCAAGAACTAATTACTGATGATGTATGGGCAAAAAATAGAGCATATTTAGGGTACAAAACAATTACAGGTAATCCACTTATGTTTTCAATTTTTGGCACACCTTACATAGATCTAAGAACAGATTTTAATTCTTGGATCCCTAGTAACTTATCAGATAATCTCTCTACAAAATTAGTTAACTATTATCTTTTTAAATTAAAAAGAAATCTTCATTTCCACGACAAAATTGAATTTAATATTGTATTCACATCTTATAATTTTTTAACCAAATCTAAAATTAAAGAATTAAAAAAATATAAATTTAAGACTAAAGAAATAAATTTAATTTCTAATTCATTACATAATATTACTACTAATTTAATTAAAAATTATAGTAAAAATATTCATTACCTTAATAAAATGAAGAGCATAAATAATTTAATTGAAAAAAATAACTTAGCTCCAATAGAAAAAATTAATTTTTTAGTAAAAAATATAAAAAAATATGGAACTTTTGTTTTTTCAACTTATGCTAGATGTGGCTTTGTTGCAAAAGAATTTTTAGATTCTTTTGTTGAATTGAAGATTATTAATAAAGATGAAAAAAATTTATTTCTTTCAAATATAAAAACTATATCATCTGAATTAAATAATGATTATAATCAATTAGATAAAATTAATTTTATAAAGAAGTATGGTCATATCAGGCCAAATACCTACGATATATTATCACTTAATTATAAAGATGGATATTCAATTTATTTTGATAAAAAAACAAAAAATAAGTTTAAAAGCAAAAATTTTAAATTTTCTTTAAAGCAATTAACAAAAATAAAAAATTTATTAAAAAATAATAAAATTAGATTTACCTCATATGAATTAATTGAATTTATTAAAGATAGTATAAAAAATAGGGAATATTCAAAATATATCTTTTCCAAAAGTATTGATTTAATTTTTCAAAATTTAAAATTAATCGCAAAAAGAAATAAAATACCATTAAATGATATTCCATTTATTTCTATTAAAGATATTTTAACTTCATACAATAATTTAAATTATTTAGATTTAAAAGTAGATTTAGAAAAAAAAATTGAATTAAATAAAAAAAATTTTAATTTAAATCAATTAATTAAATTACCTCAAATTATTACTAATAAGAATGATATAATTTATTATAGTCAGTTTAAAAATGAACCAAATTTTATAGGCACTAAAAAAACAACTTCAAAAGTTTATTATTTGAAAATTATGAAAAAAGTTAATTTAGATAATAAGATTGTTTGTATAGAAAATGCTGACCCAGGTTTTGATTTTATTTTTCAGTATAAAATCTCAGGAATAATTACTAAATTTGGTGGAGTTAATTCCCATATGTCTATAAGATGTTCTGAACTATCTATTCCAGGGGTTATAGGTGTTGGAGACAGATTTGATAAAATAAAAGAGAGCACTATCATACAAATAGATCCTTATAACAAAAAAATTAATATTATTTGAATGAAAATAGGAATTATACCTGCTGTACAAATTCGTTACAAAAATCAAATTGAATATGTCATAGATACAAGATGGTTTGATTTTTTAGAAAAAAAATATTCTAAAAACTTTAAATTTGAAATTCTTAATTATAATAGTCAATTTTGTCATGATTTACTAATCATTACTGGAGGTAATGACTTACTTTCCCTGAAGAACAATAATGCAAATTTAATGAGAGAAAAATTAGATAATAGATTTTTCTCACTTGCAAAAAAAAATAATATCCCCATAATTGGTATATGTCACGGAGCTATGTATATTGCTAATAAATATAATGCAAAAATTAATAAATCTAAAAATCATTTAAAGGATCATCTAATTATTCCAACATCTAATGGTAAAAAAAATAATTTGAAAATAATTAAAACTAATTCATATCATAATTTTACACTGTCTAGCTTATCAAATAAATTTGATATTTTAATGAAATCAAAAGACAATAAAATAGAATCTTTTTTATCAAAAGATAAAAAAATTTTAGGTATAATGTGGCATCCAGAAAGATTCCAAAATTTTAGAAAATTTGATTTTAATATATTTGATTTAATTAAATGAAACTTATTGTATTAGCTTCTGGAATAGGAAGTCGTTTAGAGGACTTAACTCATAACAATCCAAAATGTCTAGTGAAAATAAATGATAAAAGAATTATTGATTATATGTATGAATTATCAACTTACTTCGAAGAGACAATTATAATAGGTGGTTATAAATATGAATTATTAAATGATGTCCTTTATAATTCAAAAATTATTGTAAACGAAGAATATTTAAAGACTAATATGGTCCATAGTTTATTTAAATCTATAGATCATGTTGAGGATGATTTTATTGCAGTATATGCAGATATTATTTTTGATAATAAAATAGTTACGAATTTGATAAGTAAAAAAAATACAATTTTACCTCTAAAAATAAATTGGCTTGAATATTGGATGCAACGGATGAATATAAACGATATTAGAAAAGATGCAGAAAATTTATTAGTTAATAAAAATAAAATTATAGAAATTGGAACTAAAATAAAAGACAAAATGCCAAATTATCAATATATGGGAATCTTAAAATTTAGTTATACAGATTTCTTAAAATTAAATGTTTTTTATAAAAAAATTGAAAATCAGAGGATTGACATGACTTCTTTCTTAAATCTGACAATACATAATCAAATTATTGATATTTTCTATCAATCGACCAATGATTTTTGGCTTGAAATTGATAATAAGGCTGATCTCAATTTAGCCAAAAAGATATTAAGGCAGAAATGAAAATGATAGATTTATATAATACTAATTATATTTTAATTAATTAAAATGTTGAATTTTATATATAATCTTTCTTTTACTGAAATTTTGTTTCTGTGTATAGGATTTGTTGGTCAGGGAATATTTGCCTCAAGATTTATAGTACAATGGATTTATTCTGAAAAAAAAGGAGAAAGTACAATACCTATCATTTTTTGGTATCTTAGTATTCTAGGAGGCTTATCTTTGCTAGTTTATGCTATTTTTAGGAAAGATCCTGTAATTATTTCAGGACAACTATTTGGTATTTTGATTTATACAAGAAATTTAATTTTGATAAAAAGAAAAAAAAATATAAAAAAATAAATTAAAGTAATTTTTAAAATTGTGGATCAATTATTATACAAAGGTTATGAATTATCTGAAAAAATATTAATAGATTTTTTTTTATATGAATTAGAGCAACTTCCAGAATTTTCAAAAAGTCAACATTGGAAAAGACATATAAAATATAAAGATTTTAATAATTTACAAAAGGATTTAATAAATTTTAGAAATAATGATTTATCAGGTGGATTAGATGATAAGGATAATAATGAAAATATAAAAAAAATTTTTGATAGTTTGTTAAAAGATGTAGAATTAAATTTTATTAAAAAAATTGGAAATTATGAAAATATTGGAAATAATAAATGTTATATTAAATATAAAGATTTAATTATTGATCCTAATTTTTTATATGAAATAGATTGGCTCTCTTCTATTAGAAAAAAAAGTAAATTACTCGATGACTCAAGAATAGTATGTGATATAGGTGGAGGATATGGATCTTTAATTTCAAAAATAAAAAAATATAATCCCAAATCAACTTGTATTCTTTTAGATCTCCCTGAATCTAATTTACTATCAAGATATTTTCTTTCTAAAATATTTCCTGATAAAATTTTTTTACTTACAAAGGAAAAAAATATTGATTTTAAAAAATTTAAAGATATTGATTTTTTGATTACCTTACCTAACGTTCACTTTAAAAATTTAACTATTGATTTAGTAATTAATACAAGATCGATGATGGAGATGACTAGAAATAATATTAGTAAGTATTTTGAATTTATTCATCAAAATATATCTAATACTGGTTATTTTTTGAATATTAATGCTTATACAAAATCTACAGTTGGAGAAACTATAGAATTAGCAAAATATGATTACGATAAATTCTGGAAAGTTATAATTTCAAAAACTTCAAATTATCAAGAGCATATACATTTTTTATTAACTCAAAGATCATTTAGTGATTATGATATTGACGAAAATTTAAAAACGATCAAAGAACTAGAATTAATTGCAATAAAGAATAAACCAATTATTTTATTGCGTAAAGCAAAAGCATTAAAATATAAAAAATCAAAATTGTTTATAGTTTATTGTTTTTATTATTATCGTTTAATTTTAAATAAATTATTTATAAGAAATTAATATTTAATTTCTATAATATTTCTTCAAATTGTTCTTTATATTTTATAATTAATTTAATAAAAGGTTGTTTAATATTAAAAAATAATTATTGTAAAATTTAAAGAATTTATGAATAAGATCCAAAATTATATTCATGGTAATCAAGTAGGAAATTCTCATGATGAATTGCCTGTTTATGATCCCTCTACTGGTGAGGCAATTTCAAAAGTCATTTTGTCCAATGAGCAAGATTTTAATGAAGCAATTGAAAGTTCAAAAAAGAGTCAATTAGAATGGGCCAACACAACACCATTAAGAAGATCAAGAATTATATCTAAATATAAAAATCTAATAGAAAATAATATTGATGATTTAGCAAAATTAATTTCAAAAGAACATGGCAAAACTCTAGAGGATGCAAAAGGCTCAGTTACAAGAGGAATGGAAGTTGTAGAGTTTGCGTGCGGGATACCTCATTTATTAAAAGGAGAATTTTCTCAAGATGTTGGACCAAGTATTGATTCTTGGAATATACGTCAACCTCTAGGCATATGTGCAGGTATTACACCTTTTAATTTTCCAGCTATGGTTCCTATGTGGATGTATCCAATCGCAATTGCTTGTGGTAATTCTTTTATCTTAAAGCCTTCAGAAAAAGATCCTTCATGCTCAATTAAACTCGCTGAATTATTTTCGGAAGCTGGATTACCTGATGGAATATTTAATGTTTTGCAAGGAGATAAAAAAATTGTTGATTTAATTATAAAAAGTCCAGAAATATCAGCTATAAGTTTTGTTGGATCTACACCTATAGCAAAATATATTTATGAGCAATCTTCAAAAAACCTAAAAAGAGTTCAAGCTCTAGGTGGCGCAAAAAATCACCTAGTTGTTATGCCAGACTCAAATTTAGAAGTAGCTGTCGATGGTATAATTGGAGCAGCTTATGGATCAGCAGGAGAAAGATGTATGGCTGTTTCAGTTGCTGTAGCTGTTGGAGATATAGCAGATAATCTTATAGATAAAATACATTCTAGAGCTCAAAGTTTAAAAGTTGCCCCATGGACTGATCCAGAATCTGAAATGGGACCAGTAATATCAAAAGAACATAAAGATAAAATAGAAAATTATATTGAAACAGGAATTAAAGAAGGGGCAAAAATTATTTTAGATGGAAGAAATTTTAATATTCAAGGTTATGAAAAAGGATATTTTTTAGGTCCAACTCTATTTGATAACGTTTCCAAAGATATGCAAATTTATAAAGATGAGATTTTTGGACCTGTACTATCCGTTATAAGAGCAAAAAATTATGAGGAAGCAATTGAACTAGTCAATAGTCATCAATTTGGCAATGGAACTAGTCTTTATACATCTGATGGAGAAATTGCTAGAAACTTTACTACAAAAGTAAAAATTGGAATGGTTGGGATAAATGTTCCTATTCCTGTACCGATGGCTTTTCATAGTTTTGGAGGTTGGAAACAATCTTTATTTGGAGATCATTCAATGCATGGTAAAGAAGGAGTTAATTTTTATACTAAGTTAAAAACCATTACCAGTAGATGGCCAAAGAGCATTAAGAATGGTCCTGAGTTTTCAATACCAACTCATTGATGAAAGTTTTAATTACAGGTTCCGCAGGTTTTATTGGATTTCATATATCAAAAAAATTTTTGGAAAATAAATTTGAAGTTATAGGTATTGATAATTTTGATAATTATTATGATGTAAATCTTAAAAAGAAAAGAAATAAAATTTTATTAGGTTTTAAAAAATTTAAATTTTATAAAAAAGATATTGTAAAATTAAATGAAATTAAAAAAATTTTTGATAATAATAAAATAGATTTAGTTATTCATTTGGCTGCCCAAGCAGGAGTAAGACACTCTTTAGAGAATCCAAAAAAATATATAGATACTAATTTAGTTGGCTTTTTTAATTTGATTAGCTTGTCAAAAGATAAAAAGATTAAACACTTTACTTATGCTTCAACAAGTTCTGTGTATGGCGACTCTAAAAAATTCCCCCTTAAGGAAAAAAATAACACAGACAATCCATTATCTTTATATGCCGCAACAAAAAAATCTAACGAATTAATTGCTCATTCGTACAGTGCTAATTATAATCTACCAACAACTGGATTAAGATTTTTTACAGTATTTGGACCCTATGGAAGACCAGATATGGCACTTTTTAAATTTACTAAAAATATATTAAATAATAAATTTTTGGATTTATTTAATCATGGAAAGCATCAAAGAGATTTTACTTATATAGATGATGTAGTAGAATCATTATATAAAATAGTTTTTAAAATTCCAAAAAAAACAATACCTTTTGAAATTTTTAATATTAGCAGTAACAATCCTCATAAACTTAAATATTTTTTAAAAATAATAGAAAAAAAATTAGGAAAGAAATCAAAAATTAATAAATTAGGGTTACAAATTGGTGATGTATATAAAACTCATGGCTCTAATAGTAAATTAATAAAAAAAATTAAATATAAACCAAAGAATGATATTGTCGATGGAATAAATAAATTTATAAATTGGTATAAAGACTTTTACAAATAATATGTCATCAAAAATCAAACATGAATCTGCATGTCCTTTATGTAAAGAAAATAGTTATAAATTAATTTATAATCAGGTTAGAAGCTCGGGTAATTTAACTGAATATGATTTAGGTCAAAATTTAAAGAACTTGGATATTGTGCTTTGTAGATTTTGTGGTTTTTTATATAGAAAAGAATTGTGGACTGATAATGAGCAAAAAGATTATTTTACTAATGAATATAAGCAAGTTTACAAAAAAAAATTAATAAAAAACCCTCATTTATATAAAAAAATTACACAAAGAAAATATATGGAAAATATTCAATATGTTAAAAAATATATAAAAAAAAGCAATATTCTTAAAAAAGATTTTTATACTGAAGATGAGGCTAGAAATGAAATTGTAATCAATATTTTATCAAAACACATAAATTTAAAAGAGAAATCAATATTAGATATTGGCTGTGGAGCAGGAGGTTTTTTAAAACAAATAAGAAGGTTTAATATGAAAAAAATAATTGGTATAGAACCATCTCAAGAACATATAGATAATTTAATGAAAAATTCATTTTCAGGAGTAGAATATTTTCAAGGCACATTAAAAGATTTTGTAGAAAAAAATTTTCAAAAATTCGATATAATTGTATTAAATGGAGTAATAAAGCATTTTAATTTTCCAGTTGAAAATTTAAAATACTGCAATGATTTATTAAAACAAGATGGATTGTTATATTTCAATAATGGATTAGAAGAACCCAATTTTTTAATCAATGTGAAGAAAAGAGTATCTATAGTTGCTCAAAATTATTTTACATTTAAAACTTATCTTTCGCTTTTCAAAAAAACAAATTTTGAAAAAATATATTTTCAATCAAATAATCATCAAGCTGATTTTGTTTTAAAAAAAATTAATAATATCAACATTTCTAATATCCGGATAAATAAATTTGAATATAACTTATTAATATTAAAATATGCTATTAATAAATATATGCCAGAATTTTTTTTCTTATTAAATAATTTTTTATATAGATTTATCCGTAAATATTTTAGCGCTAATAAAAATATTAGATACTTAAGTTTCAATATTCTTAAAAAATAAGATGAAATTAAAAAAAATTTTATTTGTTTTAAGGAAAATTAATTATTACGGAGCATCATCAAATAGCTTAGATCTCATTATAAATCTTAATAATAATAAATATCAGAAGAAATTAATAATAGAAGATCTAGAAATCCATGATTTTAATTCAAATTATTATTATAAAGAAATGATAAAACAATCCATCAGTATAGTTTTTCTAAACAAGTTTTTCCCAGTATTTAATACTTTTTCATTAAAATTA
>MDSW01025233.1_pt1 | contig 10266 bp, 7 predicted proteins | sample 811171 | NCBI WGS metagenome assembly MDSW01 (sample SAMN05326641, study PRJNA326480) | marine metagenome | isolation source: seawater | place: Atlantic Ocean: North West | collected 2012 | reverse complement strand
TTCATCACCATCGCCTTTCTTGAAAGCCTTGGACAAACCTTCTGCGATAGTCTTACGCATTGACCAAAGAGTGTAAACTCCTCCTACAACCATTGCACCAACTCCTGCATAACGAATTTGTGTACCCCAAACTTCCTTGTAGTCATAAACTCCAATTTTATCTAACATTCCAGTGCCATCAGGGAACCCATTGAAAAGACCGTAAATTGGAACTAATATTGCAAATCCAACAACACCTCCAAGGAAAATAAATGATGCAATTCTTAGACCTACAATGTAACCAACAGATAGTAGAGCTAGTGATAACTCACCTCCTGCATAGAAGCGAGTTCCCAAAGCCTCACCCACTCCTTCCAACTTAGCATGTGTTGCTTTGAAACCCTTGACCATCCAACCATATGTCGCTCCGATCAGAAGAGCGTAAACAATTGCAATTAGACCCGAGCCACCTTTTTCTCCAGCAACTAATACTTCACGACAGGCTACGCCTTCAGGATAAGGCAACGCTTCTTCAACGATGAATAGTCGTCTCAATGCTATCGTGAACATTGTACCAAGCAAACCTCCAAGTATTGCTATCAAGAATGTATCAACCCATTGAATATCTTCCCAGATACCCAGTACTAACAATGCTGGAACAGTAAAAATAACTCCTGCTGCCAAAGATTCCCCAGCACTAGCCATGGTTTGTACAGAGTTATTCTCAAGGATTGTGACATCTTTGAATTTGAAACCGCGTAGGATTAGCATGCTCATTACTGCCGCAGGTATTGAAGCAGAAACAGTCATTCCGACATACAGTCCAAGATAAGCGTTAGCAGCAGTCATTACTCCGCCTAGAAGAATACCGATTACAATCACTCTAACAGTGAGTTCTTGTATATTCATATGAGCAGGAATCCATGGGTCTCCCTCTCCGCTCATATCTCTCCGACCAGCAACTTATTTGTCAAATAATCGGATAATTTGTAATGGAAAACCCACCCGTATAATGATAAGATATGTATTATCACGGAAGTATAGCGCATGGTTGGCGGTGTTATGTCAGATAAGTTATGGCACACTAAAAGTGGAGATGAGGTAATATCCGAATTTGGTACACCTTTGGGTGGACTATCAAATAAAGAAGCAGAAATCCGTCTCGATAAATATGGTGAAAATAAATTACGTGAGCCTGAAAAGACTTCAGCATTTATGCGATTTCTTTCACAATATCACGATCCTCTAAATTATTTATTGATTGGCGCAGGATTACTAGCCCTAGCAACCCATCCTGACCAACCAGGTGATGCAATTTTCATTGCCATTGTTCTAACTTTGAATGCATTTTTCGGATTCTGGCAAGAGAATAAGGCTGAACAAGAAATGGGTGCTCTTAAACAAATGACAATCTCAAGATGTATCGTTTGTAGAGATGGGATGGAGATGGAAATTAATACATCCCAGTTAGTTCCAGGAGACATTGTAAAGATTGAGGAAGGGCTGAATGTCCCTGCTGACCTACGTGTTAGTGAGGCATGGCAATGCAAGGTGGATGAATCAACTTTGACAGGCGAATCTATGCCTGCAAAGGTTAGCGAGGATGCACTCCCACCTGAAACACTCCTGGCCGATAGGAAAAACATGCTTTACATGGGTACTACAATCTCAACTGGAAGAGCGGTTGGAATTGTTACTGCTACAGGAATGGAAACTGAACTTGGCAAGATTGCTAATGATATAGCTGAAGCAGAAACCCCAAAGACTCCTCTAGAGCACAAATTAGAATCACTAGGCAAATTCCTTGGATTTATCGCTTTGATAGTTGCTGCGCTAATTGTATCCATAGGACTAATTCTAGAGTATGTTGATGGAGGTGATTTGTGGAAGGAAGCGAAATTCCAGTTCCTAGTTGCGATAGCAATTTTCGTTGCTATTGTTCCAGAAGGCTTGCCAATAATCCTGGTAACTACGCTCGCCATTGGTATGCGCAATATGGCTCGCCATAAGGCAATCATACGACGAATGAAAGCCGTAGAAACTTTAGGTTCGACTACTGTAATTTGTACAGATAAAACAGGGACTTTAACTAAGAATCAAATGACTGTAAGGCAGTTGATGTTACCAGATAGAACATTTGGTATTACTGGTGAAGGTTTCTTGCCAGAGGGGACTTTGACCATTAATGATGAGGAACTAAATGATGAAGAGATGTCAGAAATGCAGCGAGGACTAGGATTTAGGCTAGCAGCGGCTTGTTTATCTCTTTGCCACAACTCACAAATAGCCGAAATTGATAGCCAGTGGACTGCAATTGGCGATCCTACAGATAGTGCATGTGCGGTTCTCGGATACAAGATAAACGGGTCTGTTTCGAAGTTCGCTCAAAGACATCCAAGGAAGCATGAGTTCTTCTTCAACACAGATAGAAAGCGAATGTCAGTTGTCCATGAATACGAAGGAGAAGATTGGATTTTTGCCAAAGGTGGCGCTGGCGGTTTCAGGAAATTAGTAAAGTGGAAAGTAAGAGATGGTGAAGTTGTACCAATTGAAGATGGAGATTTCGAATATGCTTCAGAAGCAAATCGTTTAATGGCTAGTAAAGCAATGAGAGTTATTGCATTATGTGCTAGAAAGGTGGAACCTGATGATGATATCACAGATATGGTTGCAATGGAAGACAATCTGATTTTCTTGGGCATGGTGGGAATTATGGATCCACCTCGAGCAGAGGTTTATGATGCCATACAAAGATGTCAGAAGGCTGGAATTTCAGTCAAGATGATTACTGGTGACCAACAGATGACTGCTCAGGCAATTGGTGAGGACTTGAATATCACTAAACCACATATTGATTCAGTAGGTGGAGATAGACTCGAAGAATTAGATGATGAAGCAATGAGAGACATTGCTGCAGGAACCGCTATCTTCAGTAGAGTCACTCCAGAGCAAAAAATGCGTATCGTAACTGCATTGCAGGATGAAGGCGAAGTTGTAGCAATGACAGGTGATGGAGTAAATGACGCTCCAGCTTTATCCAGAGCTAATATTGGAATTTCAATGGGCATTGCAGGAACTGATGTTGCTAAAGACGCTTCTGACATGGTATTACAGGATGATAATTTTGCCAATATCGTTAATGCCGTAGAAGAAGGAAGGAAGATTTACGCAAACATTCGAAATTTCGTACGGTATCAAGTTTCAACTAACGTAGCAGCAGTGGCCTTACTATTGTTAGCAAATGTAGTGTTCGGATGGCCACTGCCTCTTACTGCAACTCAAATTCTTGTCATTAACATCCTGATGGATGGCCCACCTGCTGTTGCTTTGGGTGTCGAAGGTAAGCATGCCAACGTGATGAATAGGCCTCCTCGCGCTGTGGATGAATCGCTTCCTAATTTACTCGATCTGCTGTTGATTTTCTATCTAGGTGCAGTCATGGTTACTGGAACACTCATTGTTTACTATCTGGCCCTACAAAATGGTTCAGAAGCATATGCACGAACAATGTGCTTCAGTGTTTTCATAGTATTCCAATTATTCAATGTGATGAATTGTAGAAGCAATGAACACAGTGTTTTCAAACTAGGTTTGTTCTCTAACAGAGCAATATATCTCGCGGTGTTCCTTTCAATCATGCTGTTATTGTTGGTTGTACAAGGTGCCGATTTCATAATACCATTTACTTCATTTGAGATTGGAGAATTACTCTCAACAATTCCTCTAGAACAGAAAGATTGGTTCGTCATTGTACTAGTTGCCAGTACTGTATTCATGGTTGAAGAATTCCGTAAGTTAATGCGCTCTACGGGCATATTCCGCGTTAGGACCAATAAGCGCGCTTAAACGCTAATTCAAAAACAACTAGTCTGACGGGTTAGCATGGCAGACGGAGAGGCGCCTAATTGGCAAAGCACTCTGCCTGTCTTACTGTCGCAAGATAATTGGCCTAGAGATTTGGCACATATAGTCGACAAGTTATCTCAAAACATTCCATTGTCTCTCGATGATGGCAAGTTTCTTTTCCATTACAAGAACTTGGATATTATCGGCCACCTCGCATCTATTGTAAAGCGAGCTAGATTTGAGAACAAGGTATTCTTCAATGTGAACGTACACATTAACCAAACCAATATCTGCACACTGGCATGCAAATTTTGTGCCTTTAGACGCGGTAGGCGTGCGGAAGATGCTTACCAGTTGGAAGTGGAAGATTACATAGAAGATCTACGGAATTATTCCGAACATGTAGATGAAGTTCATTCAGTAGGTGGCCTCCATCCAGAATGGGGTATAGAGCACTATACAGAATTGTTCAGTAGGACACGTAAAGAATTCCCTCATGTTCATATCAAAGCATTGACAGCAGTAGAAGTAAAACACATCGCCAAATTATCCAATTTGTCCATTGATGAAACCTTGGCACGCTTGAAAGATTCAGGTTTAGGTTCTCTCCCTGGCGGTGGTGCCGAGATTCTTGATGATGAGGTGCGTGAAGTGATATGTCGAGGAAAGGAATCTTCTGAAGAATATTTAGATATTCATAGAATTGCACATAGACTAGGTATTCCAACTAATTGTACCATGTTATACGGTACAATTGAATCGATTGAACATCGTGTAATGCACATGATTAAACTCAGAGAATTACAAGATGAAACTGCAGGTTTCCAATGTTTTGTCCCATACCCGTTTTTACCAGATGATTCTCGATTGCCAGAAGCTCAATTGGCTACAGGTACTGAGGTATTACGAGTCATTGCAGTATCGCGCCTTATGCTGAATAATATACCACACATCAAAGCATATAGGATGAATTTGGGTGATGAAATATCTGAATTAGCGTTACAATTTGGAGCAGATGATATCGATGGGACTGTACAGAAGGAATCGATAATGCACTTGGCTGGTTCTACAGCGCCATTAGATCATGACAAAGTCCAACTTGCAAAGATTGTATCAAATTCAGGTTCAATTCCAATTCAAAGGAATACAACTTATTCTTCCTTTGTCGAGTATATCCCTCCTACAATTCCGGAAAGAAGGAGTCTCCGTATGGCGGTAGGTGATTGAATGACTTGGGAGAAAACAATAGGTAGAGTTTCGTTCATCAATTGTGAACCATTATTTCATGGGCTTGAAGATTCATGGAATATCCTGCCAGCACCACCTTCATGGCTCACTGGACATTTAATTCGTCGCGACTGCATCTTGGCTCCAATACCGGCTGCAGATTATGCTAAAAATTCTGACAAACTAGTTCTAGTTCCCGACCTTTCGATTTCAAGCAAAGGTGAAGTAGGTAGCGTACTACTTTTTGGTAGTAAAGAAATTTCAGATATGGAATCGATAGCTTTGCCTTCCGATTCAGCAACTTCTGTTACATTGCTCAAATTCTTGATTAAACATAGAAAACTTGAGCCCAATTACATCGAAATGGGTCCTGACCTATCTGGGATGCTTGCCGAGTGTGACGGATGCCTACTCATTGGGGACAGGGCTCTTGAAGCAGCCAGAGATCATCCCGAATTGATTAAACTGGATCTCGGTAAGGAATGGAAGGAAGTGAGTGGACATCCAATGGTTTTCGGCGTGTTTGCCGCACGTAAGGATTCAGACATTAGGAGCGTAAAGTCTGCTTATACTGCATTGATTCAAAGATTAATAGCGTTTGAAACAAACTCTTCAGTTAGAAACGAAGTAATCAAAACTAGCAGCAAAAAATCCTCTCAAAGTGTCGACCGTCTTGAAAGATACTTTGGAGAAGTCATTAACCGAATGGACCCCGAAGATATGACTGGTCTGAAACAATTTCTAAATTCTGCCTGTCAGATGAAAGATGAGATTAGAATGGCCTGGTAATCACTCTTCTTTCAGGAAATCATTTACGATATTTTCCTGCATTTTCTCTTCGTCAATCTTTTTTTCTGAACTCGGTTTCTTTTTTCTCTTGACCGGTTTCCTCTTTTTCTTTTTCTCAGGTTCAGGTTTAGGCACTTCTTCCTTAGCCGTTTTTACCTTCCGTTTTCTGATTACTGGCTCGGAAGTCTTAACCACTTTTTTCTTTACAGCAACTACGGGCTTATCAGCCGAAGAACTTGTTTTTGTCTCAACAGAATCAAGGCGCTTTCGCTTTGTTTTCATTATTGGTCCGTCTTTGTTCAATTCTTGATTAGAGACACGTTTTTTCTTTACTAACGATTCATTTTCAGTACTGGTGCTGTACATTTTTCGCTTACTTGGAGGAGGCGTCCTTTTCGGTTTTTTCTGCGTAACTTCTTGGATTTCATCATCCAATAAATCAGATATATCTTCTGATTCATCATCAAGATCCTCTTCGTATTCATCAAAAACCTCATCCTCGACATTGAAGTCAATCTTGTTCTGATGTCGCATCCAAATAGTCACAAGTCCAGTGGCAAGTCCCAGATAAATTATGAACGCAATTGGATGCATTGCCCAATCTATGGCATTCTCAATGACTGTCGGTTCCTTAATTTCAATTTCTTCAATAGTTACTGAAACCGCATTATCTCCATTGTTCCACCACAGTGGAATAGTTTCAGTTTTTACATTATCTCCAGAAAATATAACGGCAACAGGATGAGCTGGTGCTAACCACGAAATCGACCCATCTGTAGGCAATGGTTGTTCATTCATTGTGATTTCTAGTGGTAGAGATATTTTGCTTGCATATTCGAAACTTGTAACTATTGTAAATGTAATCTGAGTAGTGGAATCTCCATCTCGTACCATTTCCATCCCGCCTGTGACAAAGCAACTTATCGTAGCATCACCTAATTCACCATTTGATAATGTGATGGATTCTCTCCATCGGTCAATGATATCTTCATGGTCCATATTTTCACACATGGCATTAGCGAAAAGTTCGGTTTCGTGCGCACTTAGCACCTGATCTTTCGCTATTGCGTTTCTAGACAAGTTACGGATATTGCTCGAATCTTCTGATGGTAATGAAATTCGGTCTAGTACTACGAATTTATCTCCGAGTGTGAGTTCAATATTTCTGATTTTTGAGAGGTCTGGATAACGTGAACAAGGAGTCCCTTCTGGTGCATCGCATCCAATATCATCGTCCCAATCGTCTATGATTCCGTCTCCATCATCATCATCATCTATGTTGTCTGGAATCGAATCACCATCTAAATCAGAACCGGGTTCATTTAATCCGTTGGCAACAATATCACGAAGGTAAATCGCAACTTCTCCTGTTCCACCTGCTACGAAGAGTTTCTGAATACGACTGTATTCGTCCTCAATAAATGCAACATCTTCCACATTATGGAAAAAGTTAGTACGTTGCAATTCATTAAAATTAGCGTAATCGTAAGTAATAATTCCTTTGAAAGAGTTGGATTCTACTGAAACATGCATTCTTGTTCCAGAATATGAAAACAATATTTCCTTGGCCCCTGGTACATCATTTACATGTTTTTCTAAGCCATCAAATGTTCTAGAAGTGATTGTCCCGTCTTCACCTAGAAGAACAATATCAAGTCCATCAGGTGAGAATTTACAGTCAAGCAAACCTTCTCCATACTCTATGTATGAACCTTGTTTTTGGCCTTGCATATTCCAAATAGCCCACCTTCCGGATTCGTCTCCGGTAACAATATACTCTCCATCTGGTCGATAATCAATGCATGTAACATCTACAACATGAACGCCATGAAGTGTATTCTTTATTGTGAGGTCTGGATAGCGGTATTGTTCAACCACCTCGCCCTCATAACCATGTGCAGATATGACCGTGCCATCAATACTCCAAGATATATCTCGGAATCGGTCATCAGCTAGAACACCACTATCCATAACATCTAATGTATCGACATCGATCAGTTTAATCGACTCTCGAATTTGAGCTGTGGAACGTTTGTTTATGGCTAAAACAGAACCATTTGGATTGAACTCCATACCTGCGATATCTTCATCAAAACTGATTTTTCCAATTTCCTCAAATGTACTAGTGTTGAACAATAGAATGTCTTGGCCATGGTATGAAGCAAGAATGGTTCCATCTTGATTCAGGGCAATCAAATCTCCATCGTTACCATCATTCGAAGACCAAGTGGAATCCAGATATGTTAATCCAGATGGTATGGCTGAGGCGAACGGAATCAATAACAGACTACATAGCGTAACTGCTAGAGTCAACTCAGTTTTCTTCATACTCGCCCAGTTGGTCCTAGAAATCATCAATCTTGAAAGGCTAACGGATGAATTTGCGATATTTTACGGTTTTATGTACCGAAATTTAATCCCGAGAATATACCACTATTCAAAAACCCGAATCGTTACGACACTTCATGTCCGATGTTGTTGAGGTTAAGTCCTGCTGCGACGCCGAACAAGAAGTATTGAGCTCCATGGACTTCACTTGGTCAGATCGAGAAGTATGGGGTAAGTCTGCTTACAATACCATGTGGTGCTTGATTGGATGTTCAATCGGCGATTTGGGTACTATCGCAGCATTCCAATTTGTTTTCACAGATTCAGGTTGGTCAACGATGAACATAATGATGCTTGCAATGTTCAACGGAATTATGACTTCAATAATTCTTGAAACCATCATATTGTCCAAACAAATGATATTGAAGGAGGCATTCAAAGTAGCAATAGGAATGTCTTTGATTTCCATGGTTGGTATGGAAACTGCAATGAATATCGTCGACTATCTACTGACTGGTGGCGCCATGTTGACTTGGTGGGTCATTCCAATTATGCTATTTGCTGGATTCATAACTCCTTGGCCGTATAATTACTGGCGATTGAAAAAATATGGCAAAGCATGCCATTGAGGTGTAATCATGAGTGAAATTTTACCTGTTGATGAAGATGGAAACCTAATTGTCCGAATTGGCCATTCCCCCGATCCAGATGACGCATTTATGTTCTATGCTATGACTACCAATGCATTCCCTACTCCGGGATATAACTTCGTTCATGAGCTTCAAGATATTGAGACCTTAAATCACAGGGCCATGAATAAAGAATTGGAAGTGTCTGCAGTTAGTATCCACGCTTATCCGGACATTGCAGATGATTACGCGCTAATGAATTGCGGAGCCTCAATGGGCGAAGGATATGGCCCGATGATTGTTGCAATGAGTGGCGTAACAGAAGAAGAAGCTAAATCTAATCCTATTGCAGTACCTGGTCTCAAAACCAGTGCTTATCTTGGAATTAAACTATGTTGGGGTGATTTGAATTATGAAGTCGTACCTTTTGATGAAATCATACCGCGAATCCTTGACGGCACATACAAATCCGGCTTAATTATTCACGAGGGGCAGTTGACTTATGTCGACCATAATTTAGACGTCTTAGTAGATTTAGGAGTATGGTGGAATCAGAAAACAGGAGGACTTCCAATGCCTTTAGGAGGAAATGTAGTTCGTCGAGATCTTGGAAAACAAATCATGGAAGATGTCACAATGTACACAAAGATGAGTATAGAACACTCAATTGCAAACCCTGATGTCGCCTTACAGTTTGCTAAAAAGTGGGGCAGAGGTATAGACGATGATACCAATCGCGAATTCGTTACAATGTATGTCAATGAGCGAACTATTGACTACAAAGCAGAAGGTAGAGAATCCATCAGAATGTTTTTGCGAGAAGGCCAAGATATTGGATTAATCGATTCTGATTTTGATATTAGTAGCGTGCAATTCATCGGATCTGACGAGAGTTGATTTCATGAGTGTCGCAGACAGAGTACCTGGCGTTTCTGAATATGGTTCAGTAGATCCAGCACCACCATCTGTTGAAACTGATGTGCAATCATTACGTGAGGTTCTTTTGGATGAAAACTGCAAGATGTTTCAAAGAATGCGGGCAGTGTTTTCTTTGCGAAATAACCGCTCTAGTGAAGCAGTAAGCGCATTGTGTGAAGGTTTTGATGCAAGCAGCGCTCTCTTGAGACATGAATTGGCTTATGTTCTAGGTCAAATGCAAGATAGACTCGCAACTCCTACTCTCATCAGGGTGTTAAGTGATGAATCTGAACATGTCATGGTTCGGCATGAAGCTGCAGAAGCACTAGGGGCGATCGGTGACCGTAGCGCTAGACCAATTTTACAGCAATTTTTGACAGACCCTCTCCCCGAAGTTTCAGAGTCGTGTGAAGTTGCACTGGATTTGCTAGCACTGTGCGATGAACCAAAAGAAATTGATTGGTGATACGCCACATTCAAAGACTTCTTCCATTACGCCAAATCAAGTGAGACCCATGCCAAACGAACATGTTGAACTCGCACAGACTCC
>MDSW01000195.1_pt1 | contig 10267 bp, 6 predicted proteins | sample 811171 | NCBI WGS metagenome assembly MDSW01 (sample SAMN05326641, study PRJNA326480) | marine metagenome | isolation source: seawater | place: Atlantic Ocean: North West | collected 2012 | reverse complement strand
GAGCGTCATACTGCTCCCCTGCCTGATGAGCCTCTTCGGCCTACTGCCAAAGCAGGAACCCGCAATACAAGCAGAATAGGCCGATACGGAGCCTTAATGCGCGAACACCCCGCTCGCAGGACATGGCACCGATATGGCCGTTCAACAGAAAGAAGTCGGGGGCCCCGAAGGCGAAGCCTGCGGAGGAGAAGAAAGTGGTGAGCTACGAGAGGGATCGGGGGGACTCCCAGAAGGAGAAGCTGGAGGACAGGACGCACCTGGAGGACAAGAGGTTCAAGGACGCGATGAAGCTTCTCAAGGGAGACTAACGATACGAGATTTTAGAGATAAAAATCATTGATGATTTAATAAACCTCGGACCTTCAAGTGAAACTGTGTCAGAGACGGATTATCTACTCGTAACTCCAGAATCGGAGAAACAAGACTTTCCCTCGCCGTTGATAGAGTATGAGATTGATTCTGAAACCAATGAAGTAGTGAAGACAATCAGGATTGGCGCTAGAGATAAGATTACTAGGATTCCCATCGTAAAGCAACCCGAAAAGGGACAAACACCGCTAGATGTTTATGACTCAAATTGGATTTGCTTAAAATCAAAGATGAAAACTCTAAACCCCACAGCAAAAGTGAGAATTTGTGATCTTTTCTCAGGATGCGGAGGAATTAGCTTAGGATTGGAAGAGGCATGTAGGTCGATGGGTATCGAGATGGAGGCCGCCCTAGCATGGGATGTATTAGAGGGCGCAAAGAGAACTTATGAGAGAAATTTCTCCCCCCTTTTCTTTCGAGAAGACCCCATTGAGAGGGCCATAGATGGGGCTATTGGAGCACCCCAGACCCCTTCAGAAACGAAACTTCTTTCAGAAATCGGACAGATAGATATTGTTGTTGGAGGCCCACCATGTCAAGGCCATTCAGATCTTAACAACCACAGCAGAAGGGACGACTCTCGCAACGAATTATACATGAGGATGACACGATTCATAGAGATCACACGTCCCAAGATAGCAATCATAGAGAATGTCTTGACAGTACGCAGAGCAAAAAGCGAGGTAGTTCAAAGGACTATAGAATTCTTGCGTGAGTTGGGGTATGGTGTAGATCAGAAAGCAATCAAAGCAATAGATCTCGGTGTCCCACAGGATCGTAGAAGGCACTTCACAATTGCAACCCTCGGTAAGAATCCCCCAATCGACAAAATAATGTCCAAAAGAATAGATACACCAAGACCAGTTATGTGGGGAATAACAGATTTAGAAGAAGTCAAAGGAACCACAACTTTCGATACTCCAGCAAGGCACCAGGTCCAGAACAAAGAGAGAATCGCCTGGCTCTTTGGCGAAGGATGGGAGGAATGGGAGATCGAGGAATTCAACACCAGTGGCGATCCAGATAACCCCGAGGCCCATAACCTCCCAAATCATAGAAGGCCGAAATGCCATCAGAATGGTCACAATTATCCAGCAGTTTATGGCAGAATGTACTCAAACCTGCCTTCGCCCACTATTACTACTGGTTTTGGCTCCACAGGACAAGGCAGATTTGTCCATCCACACAAACAGAGAAGCCTGACCCCCCATGAGGCGGCACGTGTACAAGGATTTCCAGATTATTTTGACTTCACCACAGAGACAGGGAGAGTGAGCCTGCAAACCCTCATAGGAAACGCAGTTCCACCAATGATGGCAGAGCATATCATGTTACATCTCCTAACATTGTTTGATGAATGGAGCTGATTTCGTGAAAAAATTTACACGTATACATGTCTACAGTCAGACAACCAACTGCAGAGGAGGTCGTTGAGAGTGAAAGTGGAGGATAAAGAGGGCGAGTTCGATGTTAATGACGACCCAGTTGGTAAATTGGAAGCCTTACATGATGAGGATTACAGGATACAGCATGTTCTAGCTGACCTAGTGGATAACTCCATCGATGCCAACAGTTCACTCGTGATGGTAGATTTTGATGACTGCGATTATCCAGGGGAGCAAAAAGAGTACCCTTTCCTCGATGGACCAGGACATTACATTCTCATCAAAGATAATGGCGATGGAATTCCTACTGACCGTATTTTCAAGGCTCTTTCCAGGGGGCATCGAAGAGACTACGATGAGTGGGAGCTAGGGCACTTCGGTGTAGGACTCAAGGACTCCTCATTCTCACAGGCATACGAAATCACACTCTTCTCGAAACACAAGGAAGAGGGAGGGAAGGTAAACATCCTCCGGTACTCTTCTTGCGCGGTTAAAGCAAGGGAGAGAGATATACATCTGGTTCCTGAAGGAATGATTGGAGAATTCTCTTGGATGACCAAAACCACTGGTTACCTCAGGGCAATGGAGTATATCCAATCAATCGACAATGGAACAGTAGTGTTGCTGGAGGGGCTCCACAAGATACAGGGACAGGCCGGCACGGATGACCAAACCTCCATAGTGCACAAGGACAAGGTAAAGAGATCATGTGAGGACTATCTCAGACTAGCTTTTGAGTACTACATAAGGGATGGAGGATATGACATACCACTCAGTGAGCCAGATTATCAGACAGGTAAGATGTACAAACATAAACAGGTTAAAATAGAGTTCAATGATGAAATTTTGAAACCCCTCGACCCATTTTACAGGGATCTAGAAGATAACAAGTCCAACTACGGTACCCTCACTTGGGAAGGCTCAATAAGAACCCCAGTAGAAAACTCCAAGGGAAAGAAAAAAGGCCAAGACGTTAATATCAAAATATACCTAATCCCCAATAAGAAAAATCCTGCATACCTTGAGAGAACCGAGCCCGATGAACTTGCACTACAATCTGCCTTGGGAGTAGGGGCATATTTCCTGCAGGGTTTCTTCTTCTATCGGAACGGAAGGCTTCTGGACGCAGCAGGGAAAAATCCATGGAAAGGAGTCTACAAAGACATAGACAACCAAAAGACGCACATCCGTTGGGAAATACACCTTCCCCCCGGGAGAACCGTGGGACAGGCCAAGAAGAGCGAGTTCAGAATAACCAAATCAAAGGGCAACGTGAAGATTGAGCCTCGGATTGTCAAAGAGTTGGAAAAAATAGCTGGAAGCACCGCGAAGCAGGTTTGGCACTCCCAAGATCCCGACAAGCCACTTGGTATGGGGGCCAGAGGCAGGATCAGACTCAACAAAGACAGTGGCGAGAAGTCGAATAAGCAGAGGTTTGGAGCCTGCTCCTTGTGCGGTGACTACAAACACGATACAAAGAGCCACAAATGCTCTCTCTGTGGAAAAGAAGGCTCTGAGAAAATATGCTGTAGTCCTGTAGCCGATCCAATCCCAGTAAGCCGACCTATCTCAACGAAGTCCAAAGGAGCCGATAAGCCCACCAAACCATTCAGCGTAGATGACAATGGAGGGCGACAGACAACCTTACTTGAATTCGTGATGGTGAACAAGGTTGATACAGGTGAACCAGTACAGATTTCTTACATCGATGATACCTCATTGAAGATTGACTTCAATGAAAATCACCATCTTTATCAAAAAATCTTAGATAAGCTCAGGGAGATATTACCACCCGAAGAAGATTGATCACCGTGAGGAATTTTTTTGCAATTACCATTCAGAGAGGAGTACCGTAATGCCGCCTCCGAATTTATGAAGCACAAGAGCCCTGGGAAAATCAAGAGAAAATACCGTCGTAGCCCACATATTGAATCTATCATGAGACACATAACTGGACAAGTCGAGGTGAAGGCCTCAGAAATCCCTCCCAGTGATGATGAATGGTTCAAAATAACTGAGGACGCAGAGTACTGGCCAGCATATCTAGAGCTTCTAAATGACCCAGAGAGAAAGAACATGCAAGGCCCAGCTGTATCTATTGATATCAGTACTACAAATATCCTAAACAGACTATTCGACCCTGAATCAATAGAAGAAAACCAATCAAATCAGCGATATGGAATGGTAGTCGGCTATGTCCAATCAGGCAAGACCGCTCACTACACTGGCCTGATTGCGAAGGCAGCAGACTCAGGTTACAAACTGATCGTCGTTCTGTCTGGACTCTACAATGATCTCAGGGAGCAGACACAGGCTAGGTTGTGTAAGGAGCTAACAGGAGTCCTGGAGGACCCAAAAGGTTGCGACCTTAGCGATGTAGTTTATTCAAGACCTTGGCACCATCCTACTCAACCAGGAATTGGTAAGGATTTTCATGAGATGGCGGAGTATCGGAATCTCAGCATGATAACTGACAAGAGACCGACTCTTGTCGTTACTAAGAAGAATAAGAGCCCACTTCAAGCATTAATTGAGTGGGTCATGGGACTCTCACCCAGTGAGAGAGCGAAAATACCCCTTCTGCTGATTGATGACGAGTGTGATTACGCATCACTAAACACAAACGCTCCCAAACCAGGAGATACCATGGAAAGGGACCCAAATAGAATCAATGCCCTTCTCAGGGAATTTCTATCTCTCTTTGAAAATCGGGCATATATCGGATACACCGCGAGCCCGTTTGCGAACGTATTCATCCATCCTGATGGTGATGGGACCCGTTTCAAGACCCTCTACCCCCGTGATTTTGTCATCTCCCTCCCTCCTCCCTCAGGATATCAAGGATTTGCATCGCTTTTTCCAACTGAGGGGGAGCATAAGGGACCCATTAGAATAGTTCCAGAAAGAGATCAAGAGAAATTGAACTCTCCGAACTTAGAAGCCGATATTGTAAGAACACTTACCGATGACCCATACGCAGATCCGACAGCAGATATGGATGAATATCCTCAGCTGAAGAAGGCATTTGCCTCATACGTTATCTCTGGCTCCATTAGGACATTAAGAGGACAAGGAGACAAACATCACTCAATGTTGATCCATACCAAACACACCAAGAAATCTATGAAACCGATACAAAAACTAGTAGCATCAGCATCTACAGTCTGGAGAGAATCCCTAAAAAGACGAGATCCAAATGTGCTACATGGGCACCATTTAGATGTATACGAATATATCATGAATTACTACATCGATGAGTATTGTAGGGAAATAGATAATCCTCCTCCATGGGAACAAGTTCATGAAGGAATTAGGATATTCTTCAGAAAAGGGATCAGGGTATTGGAAATAAACTCTGATACGAGTGCAAACTCAAAGAGGGATGAGAACCAACTTATTCATGAACTCAATTATGATCAATACAAAGAAGGCTCAAACGTGATAGCAATCGGAGGGAATAGACTTTCTAGAGGGTTGACTTTGGAGGGCCTATGCGTCAGCTACTTCATCAGAAGAAGTACGGAGCCCAAGGCGGATACGATGATGCAAATGGGGAGATGGTTTGGTTACAGATCTGGGTACACCGACTTAATTCGTATTTTTACTACAGCCAGCTTGAATGAGCAATTCGACCTCATTCGACAAATGGAAGAGTTTCTAAGAAGTGAGATAGATCGTTTGGAGGCGGCTGGGAAAACTCCTGACGACTTCGCTCTGAGAGTAATGAGAACTAAGGAAGTACTGCCTACTTCTGATTTGAAGATGAAAAATGTGAGAGTAACAGGGCAGTCATTTGACTGTGAAATACTGCCAAAGCAGGGAAAGTTCAATTTTGATCGGAAGGAGGAACTATCAGAGAATCTTCAACACATCGAAAGACAAATTCTGCTCCTATCTGGAGAGCCAACAAAAAAGGGCGGTAGCTGGGTATGGAAGAACGTATCTCTGGAATGGGCTCAGGAGGCCATAGAAGGGATGAAGCTCCCAAAAGATCCATTTCAACTTATTGAATTAAAGAGGTACTTCCAAAGACGAAAAGTAGCAGCAAGGGGGGAACTATCACAGTGGAGTGTAGCGTTGATAGGGTTGAATCCGAAGTACCTTGAGAAGACAAAGGCCTCGAAATACTCCTTCGGAGGAAGAGAGATATTCATGTCCAAGCGTACGAGGTTGAAGGGGAAGAACAACGTTGGTTTTTTTCCAGCTCCAGACGATTTTGTAATCGATCTCGATGAGCCAGTCAGCAATTTCAAGCAGAATGGAAAACTTCGTTATAATATAATGTTTGAAAAAAGACCAAAGAACCAGCCTTTGATGTTAATTTACGTATTTGACAAAAACTCTAAGGCCTCCTCTGCAAATAGAGAAGACCTGTTTCCAGAAGGAGCAGATTCCGAGCATGTCGTCGCGATTTCCATTGTTCTTCCAACAGCAGAAATTTCCTCGGAAGAAAGGACCGCGGAACAGAAAATGTGGTCCAATGCATTTAGACAAACGATGCGAGACCTAGAGACAGATTTGGAGGAGGAGTAAATATGAATCAAAGTACAAGCGAACTTTGGGATGACGTTGAATTACAATTAGAACTATCCGAGGAATTTTACGATCCAGAGACTCCTAAATTCTACACTCTCAAAGGATTTCCTGGTATCAGGCTTTCATACGAAGAGGGTTTTGACATCCTCTCGATCTCGAACTCAGAAGAGGGCGCCCATGACTGGAGAGTAGTAGTGGAGGTATTGTCTATTCAAAGACGTGAGATAACTGGATTGGGCGACGACTTTGTAGGAACGGCTTTACAGATCAAGTACGATACCGGAGAAAGAAAGAGAATGGTCCCCTTCCTCACCGATGTTATTCTGCTCACTGGATCAGGAGTCCTCACGGATGAGGCGTTTGAGGCCACATTGGAAGACTGGAGAGGACGATTCAGATCAATCCCCCTTCGCCTTAACAGAGAAAAACAGAAAGGCCTCTTTGGAGAACTTTGTGTTTTGAGAAAATTGATTTCTGCGAAGGGCCCCAAAATCGCAAAAACATGGAAAGGCCCTGCAAGATCACTACATGACTTCACCGCTTCTGATTGGCATATTGAGGTGAAGACTTCGACGACAAATCCTGGGCGTCTTAAGATACATCCATTGGAGCAGCTTGAGCCTATCATGGAAAATTTCTACCTCGTTATGGTCGAGATCTCTGTAGGAGAAGGTCTCTCTCTACCTAGAATCGTGGAAGAATTAAGGGAGGCGGTCAGACTGAATGCTGGTGCAGCAGATCACATTGAAAAGATGCTATCCACAGAAGGTTACAGAGATTCAGATGCCGACAAATACAATACTGAATATGCCCTTGAAGCTTTTCATTCAATCCGGATTACAAGTGATACTCCGGTTTTACATAGGATCGCAATTGATCCTCAAGTAGCATGTATTCATGGACTTAGATGGACCCTCAAAACAGAAGCTCTAGATTTCTCAAAAATCGAAGATATTTTTTGGAGTAAACTATGAAACCAAAGACGTGGTATTACTATGAAATCTGAAGTCTATGAATGGATAAATTTCAAGCTATCATCGAAAGGATATATCAGAGCAGACGAAGACAGAGAAGACTTCGTTCTATCAACCGGGGCGGGGGCAACTAAGTTCAGTAATTGGATGAAAAAGGCAGGTTGCCGATTCGATCATCAGACTCAGAAATGGACTCGACTGCAGGATACAGTCGAAAGAAGAGATGATGGTTACACTCCTCCATCAAATCCAACGACCCATGCCCCCCTTCTTAATTACAGGGAGATATGGGATAAACTACAGACATCCCCCTCAAGAAAGATAGCATCCGAAGAATTGGATATCAGTTACAATAAGATTAGCCAGATTGATAGGAAGCTAAACCATTATTTTGAGGAGGGGGCGCTAGATGATTGGTTGCGAGTGACAGAGATCCTGGGCTCAATACAAAGGCAAAGGAGAAGGAATTTGGGGATTCTACTGGAAGCTACTTTCGATCATAGACATGACAGACTTCTGATGGAACTAAGGCAGATTTTTGTGGAATACGTCAGAGACCCAGTCAATAACGAACCCCCCACAAATGAGGAGATCAATTGGGTATACCAAGAATTGGTCTATGAAGAAGAAAAAAATGGAAAAGAGGAAAGAAATGAAGAGAAGCCTCCCACGCCATATCAAGCAATCTCTAACATAATCGACTCAGCAGGGAGTAGAAACTTCTCTCGTTCCCAAGGAGCTTGGGGCCAGTTTGAGCATGAATGTGCAGAAATCACTGGATGTGGATGGAAGATGGGAATGTGCAGATCTTCTTCCGGAAAGGATAATGCAATCAATAGGATGTATACAACAGGTGCAATACGATCATACCCAGAGACTCTGATACATTGCCTATTCATAGATGATTATTTAGAGGAAATGACAGAAGTGTATAGAAGCGAGTTCGGCTCCAAGCTGAGGTCCTCGCCAATGATGATCCTTGTACAAAAACGAAAGCAGGAAAGCCCCTGGACAGCTACCAGGATCCTTGTACAGGATAGACACCCGCTTATGCCACTCACTAGGAACCAGATTGAGGACATGTTTCCAAATGCCGAGATAATTCGTATTATAACCGAACCACTCAACCTAACCGACGGTTGGAAGGATGCCCCCTCGGAGTCCGACAAGAATCCCGAACAAGTACAGGGGAGGACGAAGGTTGAGCACCTTACTGATCATGAGACGGAACCCCCGAACAAATCTCCCGGCCGGCCTAGAAATGAAGACAAGATGAATCAAGCAATACTACTGCTAAGGGATGGCCATACTTCATCAGAGGTAGCAGATATTGTTGGAGCCCATCAGGTAACTGTTAGGAGATGGGCGGCTAAGGCAGGAATAAAGGGCAAGAGAGGCCCTAAGGTAAAGGGGAGGGCTATGGATAAAGCAAGAATGCTACTTACAGAGGGTAAGACAATCCAAGAGACCGCCGAACAACTAGATCTGAATCCAGGCACTGTTAGAAGATGGTTGAATGACCTTTTTGTGAATGAAAGCCATGTTGAAAACGAAACATCAAATCATATTGAAGATGAGACTAAAATCCATCAAAGAGCGGATGATACGCCTTTGGAGAAAGATCTCTACTTTGAAATTTCAATGAAATCAGGAGTATATGCGGAAGCTAGAGCAACGGGATCTGAATTAGTAGTTCTGGCAGGGTCAACAGCATCCGCAAAGGATGGCCCCACATGGACAAACGGTAGGAAACTAAGAAATCAGTTGATTTCCGATGGAACTCTCATTCCATCTGCTCGAGAACCCTCTGGTATGTTTTACAAGTTCACAAGAGACTACATTTTCAGCTCACCAAGTATGGCCGCTTCGGTCGTTCGGGCACTCCAGACTAATGGCAGGACTGCATGGAAACTAAAGAACTCCAAGGAACGGTACATCGATATTTTTGGTAGAAAAAACAAACACGCCAATGCGGTCCAAGAGATAATGTCTGAGAATAAGACCCATAATCACTACACTCTGCAACAGACTCTGGAAGAAGTACTACAACTTCAGAAGCGCTACTCTTCCTCACCCACGGAGGACATGCAGGAGAGGGGGATACTAATTCGAAAAGTCGCTCCCTCGATAGTAAGGGGATGGATTTCAAAAGAAGAAGTCAATTTCTCTGAGGGCAGTGATGGAGTAGGCAGGAAGTCCCGAATACCATGGTTCAGAGTATTTCATCAAGACTACTCTCCATCTGCCACAATGGGGTGGTATCTAGTATATCTATTCGCTCTTGATGGTAGTGCTGTATATCTCTCTCTAAACCAAGGAACAACTTTCTCAACTGGAAATGATTTTGTGACAAGGGATGTTAAAGAGACCCAAGATAGAGTGGACAGGGCTCGCGCAGAAACTGTTTCCATTCTAGATGAAGGAGATAAACCAACCAATCTTTTGTGGGATATCGACTTGAGAGATGATAAGAGACTGGCCAAGGGTTATGAAAATGGAAATATATGGGCTATATCATACAAGGAGGGCCTAATCCCTGATGATCAAGAACTTAGAAAGGACTTACTAAAAATGTTGACACACCTACAAACATTGTATCAAAATTCACTCCCTCATACAGGAACGAAGAAATGGAGAGAAGAGGTCCAAACAAGATATCCCAATGCATACAAACCATGGACCTTTTCAGACGAAAGAGAACTTTCTAGATTATTTGTTGAAGGGAAAAAAATTGACTTTTTATCTAAAAAATTCGGACGAAGACCGGGTGGCATCAGATCTAGATTAATCAAAATCGGAAAGCTTCAAGAGAATTAGTTGAACCCTGCGCTAAGAGACTAAGTATGAAAGCTTCAGAATCAATATCACACTCCCATATTGTGCGGACATCCCAACTAAGACTTAGGAGAGTTTTCTCCTTCCTCTTGTCCCTCTCAACGTTCCTCTCGAACTTCTCCCTCCAGTAGTCAGTGTTGGTCTTGGGTAGTCCCATGTTACATTTCG
>MDSW01219034.1_pt1 | contig 10268 bp, 12 predicted proteins | sample 811171 | NCBI WGS metagenome assembly MDSW01 (sample SAMN05326641, study PRJNA326480) | marine metagenome | isolation source: seawater | place: Atlantic Ocean: North West | collected 2012 | reverse complement strand
GAAAATTTTATATGTGATCTTCTTTTTCCAGATCTTGACGGTGATGTTTTGCGTTTAGGTACAGCCATAATTAAATTTTAGGATTAATTACACCTTTTAGCAATGAATTAAAAGTATTTTTTTTTAAATAATCTCTATAATTTTCAAAGTATTCAGATAATAACAATGGTTTTTTTTCAATATTTAAATAATCATAAAATATTTGATTTTTAGTGTTTTTGTCCAATTTTTCCCAGTTATCAATTTTTCCTAATATTGAATAAAATGTATTAATATAATTTTTCATTTTTTTATTAATAGTCACATCACCATATCCTATCTCTCTTATGCTTAATTCTAGTTGTTTAAAAACGTAATCAAAAAGCTCTTGTAATGTGATTTTAGTCGAATCTGATTTATATTCATTTAAAAAAAAGGCAAAATGAAATAGAAAGATAACCAATCTATCAGAAAATGTGTCCTCTGAAGTAAATTCTTTATATAGAATTTTATTTCTAGTTAAATTGATTAAATTGTTATAAAAATTAATATATTTATTATTCATGATTAGAATTCTATTAATATTAATATTTTTATTTGTTGTAAATTGTAAATTAAACAGGGTTGAAAATAATCACGGAGTACCTTTTTTAGACAAAAAACAGAAAGAATTAGTTATAAATACAACAAACAAAAACGATATTATCAAAATTTTAGGTCCTCCTTCTACAAGGAGTCAATTTAACAACGATTTATGGATATATATAGAAAGAAAAAAAACAGCTAAAGGTGTACTTTCATTCGGTAAAAAAAAAATACATACCAATAATGTTTTAATTTTAGAAATAAATAACAAAGGATTACTAGCAAAAAAAGAATTTTTTGATATCAGTAATATGCAAAAAATTAAGTTTAATGAAGGGTCTACAGATGCTTCATATTCAAAAAAATCATTTGTTTATGATTTTTTGTCCAGTATGAGACAAAAAGTAAACGACCCATTAGGTGTTAGAAAAAAAAGAAAATCACAAATTAAGCAGCAATAACAGCTAAAAGTAATAATGCTACTATATTAGTAATTTTTATCATAGGATTTACCGCAGGACCCGCTGTATCTTTGTAAGGGTCTCCTACTGTGTCACCAGTAACTGCTGCCTTATGAGCCTCAGAACCTTTGCCACCAAATTTTCCATCTTCTATATATTTTTTTGCGTTATCCCATGCACCTCCACCAGCAGTCATTGAAATTGCCACAAACAAACCTGTTATTATCACACCTAACAACATTGCACCTACAGATGAAAGAGCAGCTGTTTGTCCTCCTATCGGTAAAATAATTATATATAAAACTATTGGTGATAAAACTGGTAACAAAGATGGAACAATCATTTCTTTAATTGCAGCCTTTGTCAATAAGTCAACTAGTTTTCCATAATCAGGTTTTGCTTTTCTTTTCATTATACCTGGAATTTTTTTAAATTGTCTTCTTACTTCAATAACTACTGCACCGCCAGCTCTCCCAACAGCTTGCATTCCCATAGATCCAAATAGATACGGAAGCATACCACCAATCAATAACCCAACGACAACAAATGGATTCGATAAATCAAAAGTAACAGATATACCCTCAAGTTTTGATCCTGCAACAGTTGAAAAATATTTAATATCTTCAGTATAAGCAGCGAATAATACTAAAGCACCTAAACCTGCTGAACCTATGGCATAACCTTTTGTAACGGCCTTTGTAGTATTACCAACAGCATCTAAAGCGTCAGTAGTTTTTCTTACATTTTTTGGAAGATTTGACATTTCTGCAATACCCCCTGCATTATCTGTAACTGGGCCATAAGCATCTAAAGCTACAACCATACCAGCTAAAGCTAACATAGTAGTAACAGCTATAGCTATTCCATATAGTCCAGCTATTGAATTTGTAAGTAAAATACCAGCAACTATTATTAAAGCTGGCACAGCGGTTGCTTCCATCGATACCGCCAAACCTTGTATTACGTTTGTTCCATGACCTGTTGTAGATGACTCCGCAACGCTTTTAACTGGTCTATAATTTGTACCTGTATAATATTCCGTAACCCAAATTAATAATCCAGTTATAATTAAACCTACTATCCCACATAAATATAAATCCATTCCATTAAATATTTTATTTTCAATAGAATATTCTGAAGATAAACCAATAACATAATCTGTTACTGGATATAAAACTAATAAAGAACTAATAGCTGTAACAACAAATCCTTTGTACAAAGCATTCATCACATTTTTGCTTTTACCAAGTTTAACAAAATAAGTGCCTAAAATTGAAGTTATAATACATGCTCCACCAATTGTTAACGGATAAATCATCATATTAAAATCACCATGAAAAAAAATTGAAGATAAAACCATTGTAGCAACTATTGTTACGGCATATGTTTCGAACAGATCGGCAGCCATTCCCGCACAATCACCAACGTTATCACCAACATTATCAGCTATAACAGCAGGATTTCTAGGATCATCTTCTGGGATACCAGCTTCAACTTTGCCCACCAAGTCAGCACCAACGTCAGCTCCTTTTGTAAATATACCTCCGCCAAGTCTTGCAAAAATTGATATTAATGAAGCTCCAAAACCCAATGCTACTAGAGCATTAACAATTTCTCTTTCATCAATTCCTGATTTAATTAAAACATAATAGTAAACTGCAATAGATAATAAAGCCAAACCTGCAACAAGCATTCCTGTTACTGCGCCTGATTTAAATGCTACAGAAAGTCCTTCAGATAAACCTTTTCTAGAAGCTTCAGCTGTTCTCACATTTGCTTGAACTGAAACTAACATTCCTACATATCCAGCTATACCCGATAAAGCGGCACCGATTAAATATCCTAAGCCAACCAAGGGGCTAAAAGCTAAACTAATTATAACAAGAACAACTACGCCAACTATAGCAATAGTTTTGTACTGCCTAGCCAAATAAGCTTTAGCTCCGATTTGTATAGCAGAAGCAATTTCTTGCATTTTTGAACTACCAGCACTTAAATTAAGAATGTTACGTCCTGTAAAAAATCCATAAACTATTGAAAGTAAACCGGCTGCTATTGTGTAAAGTAAGATTGTTTCTACTGATGTATTCATAATTCCTTTAAGTTGTGGTTATTTAAAAATAATTAGTTAAAGATCGGACAATACAAAAAAAGCTAAAAAACGCAATATCTAACTTTTTTAAAATTTGTGAAAATAGCCTTTATTTTTAAGCATAATTCTCTTGTTGTTGTTAGACAAAATACAAGATTTTTGTTTATCTTTTAGAATTATTCCGATTCTAGTAATTTTTAAATTAAGATTTTTAGAAATTTTTTTTATTAATAATCTTTTTGATTTTCTAGCTGTAAACATAATTTCATAATCATCGCCATTAGATATTAATTTAATTTTAGATAATTTTTTAATGCTTATAATCTTTGATAAATTTTTAGAAATTGGAATTTTATTTAGAAAAATTTTATAAGATAATTTCTGATCATTGATTAATTTATTCATATCGGCAATAAGTCCATCGGATATATCAATAGATGTATTTGCAATTTTATTAATTTTACCTATAAGTTTATATTTAATATCTGGTTTATAATATTTGAGTATAAAAAATTTTCTTAGTTTACTATTTAATTTAAGTTTTTTTTTTAAAAGCATTAAGCCAAGAAAACTATCACCAACATTTCCTGTAACATAAATATCATCATTCACCATAGCTTTATTTCTTAAAATAATATTTTTACTAAAACCGATAGTAGTTATAGTAAAGCTTAATTTATTAGAAAATACTGTATCACCACCACTTAATATTATTTTATATTTATTTTGTTCTGTCTTTAAAGATTTACTAATTTTTAATAGATTAGATTTTGTAAAAGCATCTTTGTTGCCTGATCCAGATATAAAATAGTATTTAGGATAGACTCCTTTACAAATTAAATCAGAAATTGATGATCTAATAATTTTTTTTATTACTAAATGAGGATCCTTGAAATTAATAAAATGAATTCCTTCAATATAAGTATCAACTGAAACTACCAGTTTTTTCTTTTTATCAAAAAAAAACATCATCATTTAATTTTAAAGAGCTTACTGATTGTTTTGATAAACGCTTAAAATAACTTTGTATTAAATCATATTCATTCATTAAAATTTCTAATTTTTTTAGCAATTTTATCTAATAATGCATTAAGATATTTGGATTGAGAACTTTCTATGAAAAAATTTGATGCATTTAAATATTCTTTAATTACAACTTTGGCTGACGTATTGGGTCTATACAACATTTCAAAAACAGCACATTTAATTATTACTTGAAAGACTTTGTCTAAATTTTCTAAAATTAAATCTTCATTAAGATGATTTTTAAGTTCTTCTTTTATTAATTCGTCTCTTTCTAGAGTGCCAAGTACAACATCTTTAATAAATTTTTTAAATCTGTGTTTTGAAAAATTTAAGGTTTCATTATTATTAAAATGCTTACTATACAATTTTTGAATTATTATAACTCTTGGATTTAATTTTGGACTATAAATTGAATGCATAATTATTGAGATAAAACAGAAATAACGGCATCAGCAGCCTCTTTGCCTTTTTTTTTTCTTGCCTTTGCTTGGTTCATCTTTAAACAAGTAATAATTCCATTTCCTATTGGTTTTTTGCTTTCAATTGAAAGATTCATAATTGCGTCTGTTGTTGCTTTAGAAATAAAATCAAAGTGAGGAGTTTGTCCTTTTACAACACAACCAAGAGCAATAAATGCATCATATTTTTTAAGATTTTTTGAAATAGTGACTGGTATCTCAAAAACACCTGGAACAAAAATTGTTTTAACTAAACTTGATTTTGGTAATGATTTTTTTGCATTTTTTAATAATCCTTTAGAAATTTCTTTATAATAATTTGCAACAACGATTAAATATTTTTTTTTCATTTAATAATTTCCTGTTTTATTATTTTAATATCATAACCATCCAAACCAACAACCCTTTTAGGTGATCTAGTAATTAATATCATTTTTTTTATCTTTAAATCCTTAATAATTTGAGCACCAATACCATAATTTCTTATAAGTTTATCATTACCTTTTTTATAAAAGTCTTTATTTTTATAATCTTTAAGTGTTTGTGTTACTGATTTTAAATTAGTATCTCTTATAAATATTAAAACACAGTTATTAAATTTTTTAAAATGTTTTAATGTATTGTTAAAAGAATTTGGAATTTTTTGATTAATTAAATAATTTTGAACTACGTTAGAAGATATAACTCTAACTCTAGGTACTGTTCCCTTTTTAATATTACCTTTTATTAAAGCAAAATGTTCTGAGCCATCAAGTAAATTTTCATATATCCTAATTTTATATTTATTATTGCTAAATTTGATATCAGACTGTTTTTTTAATTTTATTAATTTCTCTTTTTTAAGACGATAAGCAATTAAATCATCAATTTTTCCAATTTTTAATTTATGTTTTTTTGCGAAATTAAATAAATCTCTACCTTTCGCCATAGTGCCATTTTCATTCATAATTTCACAAATAACTGCTGAATTGTTTTTTTTAGCTAATTTGGAAATGTCAACAGATGCTTCTGTATGACCGGCTCTTACTAAAACACCGCCATCTTTTGCAATAATTGGAAATATATGTCCTGGGGATACTATATCTTTTTTATTTACATTTTTTCTGGAAGCTACTTTAATTGTTTTCGCTCTATCTGCAGCAGAAATTCCTGTTGTTATACCTTTTTTTGCCTCAATAGAAATTGTAAAAGCCGTTTGATTTCTTGATTGATTAATTGGTGACATTAAACTTAAATTTAATTTTTTTGCCTGTAGACTATCCATGGCTAAGCAAATTAAACCTCTTCCATATTTTGACATAAAATTTATATTTTTTGAATTTGTATCTGATGTTGAAATTATCAAATCACCTTCATTTTCTCTTTTTTCGTCATCAACAAGAATAAACATACCTCCTTTTTTGGCAATTTTGATTATATTCTCAATTGATGTATAATTATTTTTTTTCATCAAAATGATTTTTAACGTATTTAGATAAGATATCTATCTCAATGTTAACAACATTATTTTTTTTTAATAAAGATAAATTTGTAACTTTAAATGTGTGTGGTATAACCCAAACTTGAAAACCTTTCTTAGTTACTTTTGATATTGTAAGGGAAATTCCATTAACACATATTGACGCTTTTTCAATTAGGTTTTTTCTCTCTTTTATTGGAATTTCAAAATTAAATAAATATGACTTATCAATTTTATTAATAAATAAGATTTTACCTTTAGTGTCAACGTGTCCTTGACAAATATGACCTGATACTTTTTGACCATATTTTAAAGGTAATTCTAAATTTATTCTATCATTAATTTTTAAAAACTTAAATTTTGATCTATTAATCGTCTCTTTTGATAAATAAAATTCTAATATTTTATTTTTGACATTAACTAGAGTTAAGCATACTCCATCACAAGAAATGGAAACGCCTATATCTTTTTTGGATAATTTTAAATTTGAATTTAAAAAAATATTTATACCATTTTTTCTTTTAATTATTTTTTTAATTGTACCTTGATTATTTATTATTCCATTAAACATATTTTTTTTTGTAAAGATAAACCATATCTTTACCTTTATACAAATCTATTTTTGATTTATTTTTATAATTTTGTGATAAATAATTAAAGGAGTTAAATTCTTTATATTTAAATAGTTTTGAAAATTTTTTATTACTTTTAAATAGATAAAATTGATTAAATAATTTTTTTTTTAAAAAACTATTTGATAATTTTTCACCTGACTCAACTAATAGATTTCTACAACCTAACTTGTAAAGTTTTTTTAGTATTAAATTTAGGTTGAAAAAATTGTCATTATTTAAGCTAAATTTAATTAATGTGATGCCTTTTCTTTTAAACTTTAAAAGTTTTTCTTTATTAGCCTTATTGTAAAATATTATTGTGTTTTTTTTATTGGCACTTTTAAATATATAAGAGTTAATTTTTGTTTCTAAAAACTTATCTAAAATAATTCTTTTGGGTGAAAATTCATTTAATCTTTTTAATCTACAACTTAATTTTGGATTATCATTATTGAGTGTATTTGATGAAATCATTATTGAGTCATTTTTATATCTTAAAAAATGAGTTAATTTATCAGAGGATATGTCAGTAATTTTTTTATTATTTTCACTATAAATTAAATTATTTTTTGACATTGCAATTTTTCCCGTGACATAGGGTAATTTTTTTTTTCTGTTAAAAAAATATGGTTCATAAAAAGATAAAATATCTTTGGATAGTAAGCCTTTTTTGACTAAAATATTTTTAGATTTTAAAATATTGTAACTTTTCCCTTTTACCTTTTTATCTATATCCTCAATAGAATAATATACTTCATTAATTTTTTTGTTAATAATATATTTTGTGCAAGGTTGTGTTTTACCATAATGATTGCATGGTTCTAAAGTTACATACAGTTTTGAATTTTTTAAACTTTCATTACAATTATTAATAGCATTATATTCAGCATGTGGGACACCGTTAAAACCAGTTTGGCCTATAGATATAATTTTATCATTTTTCACAATTACACAGCCTACGGAAGGATTAACTCCAGTAAAACCATGTCTAGATCTTGCTAAACGTAATGCAAGATTCATAAAGAAACTATCTTTTTTGGTAAATTTATCTTTTCTTGTAGACATCTAACCTGTCCACAAATTGCACAAAATCTTTTTCTTCTCTAAAATTTCTATATACAGAAGCAAATCTTACATAAGCAACTGGATCCAACTCTTTCAAGCCTTCCATTACCATCGTACCAATGGTATTTGTTGATATTTCAGCTTGTCCTAATTCTTCTAAAGATCTTGAAATTTTACTTATAAATTTTTCAACAGTTTCTGTATCAATAGGTCTTTTTTTTAATGCTATATATATAGATTTTGACAATTTGTCTCTATCAAAGGTAGATTTTCGTCCATTTTTTTTTACTACGATTAACTCTCTGTATTGAACTCTTTCGAATGTTGTAAATCTATTACCACAAACACATAAGCGTCTTCTTCTTATGGCAGTTCCATCTTCAGTAGGCCTTGAGTCAACAACAGATGTTTCTCCCTTTTTGCATGATGAACAAATCATTTTACCTTAAATTCTTATAAATTGGAAATTTTGAACATAGCTCAATAACTTCTTTTCTTACTTCATCTTCAATTATTGAATTATCATTAGGATTAGACGATAGACCTTTCACAGTTTTTGTAATCAATTCTCCCACTTTTTGAAATTCTTTTAACCCAAAACCTCGCGTTGTTGCTGCCTGCGATCCTAACCTGATTCCTGAGGTTATCATTGGACTTTCACTATCAAAGGGGATACCATTTTTATTACATGTAATATTTGCACGACTTAAACTTTCAGCTGCTAAATTTCCTTTTACGTTGAAAGGTCTTAGATCAACTAGCATAAGATGTGTATCTGTACCTCCAGAATAAATTTTAAAACCATTATTCTTTAATTTTTCAGACAAAACTTTTGCATTAGCTAATACAGACTTTATATATTCTTTAAATTCAGGCTTTAGAGCCTCCTTAAATCCAGCTGCTTTTGCCGCAATAATATGCATTAATGGACCTCCTTGATATCCAGGGAATACAGCAGTATTTATTTTTTTACTTATTGCTTCATCATTAGTTAAAATAATTCCTCCTCTTGCACTTCTAAATACTTTATGTGTAGTTGAAGTTACTACATGTGCAAATTCGCATGGATTAGGATAACCTTTGCCAGCAACTAATCCTGAGAAATGCGCCATATCAACCATAAGGTATGCGCCAACACTATCAGCAATTTCTCTGAATTTTTTAAAATCTATTATCCTTGAATAAGCGCTCCCACCAGCAATTATAAGTTTTGGTTTATGTTCTAAAGCAAGTTTTTTAACATTTTCATAATCAATTAATTCTGAATCTCTATCTACTTCATAGCCAATAGGGTTAAACCATTTACCTGACATTGAAATTTTAAGCCCATGAGTTATATGACCACCAGAATTTAAACTCATTCCCATAAAAGTATCTCCTGGCTTTAATAATGCTAAAAATACAGCTCCATTTGCTTGTGCGCCTGAATGTGGTTGTGCATTTGCATATTTACAATTAAAAATTTTTTTTAATCTTTCATTGGCAAGAGTCTCTGCAACATCTACATGCTCACATCCATTATAATATCTTTTACCAGGATAACCTTCTGCATATTTATTTGTTAATACGGAACCTTGAGCCTCTAAAACAGCTTGTGATACAATATTTTCTGAAGCTATTAGTTCTATATGTTCTTGTTGTCTATTTAATTCATCAGTTATAGCTTTATGTAACTCTGGATCAGTCTTAGATAGACCGTCTTCAAAGAAACCTTGATACTGAGCATTTAAATATTTGCTTTCGCTTGACATATTTATATTTTTTTTATTCTTCTTAAGTGCCTACCACCTTCAAATTTAGTACTTAAGAAAACTCTAATTAGATTGAATGCTTTATTTTTATCAATCAATCTTTCGCCCAATGTAATGATATTTGCATTATTATGCAATCGTGATAATTTAGTATTTTTCATACTGTAGCATAATGCTGCCCTTATATTTTTCGTTTTATTGGCTGACATTGACATGCCCATACCAGAGCCGCATATAAGAATACCAAAGCTTCCTTTTTTGGAAGCTACTTTTTTAGATAGTTTTTTTGCAAAATCTGGATAATCAACTGAATTATTTGATTTGGGGCCAAGATCTATTATGACATGTTTTTTTGAAAATTTGGATATAACTCTTGTCTTCAATTTATATCCAGCATGATCTGATGCAATAAAAATTTTTTTCAAATTAATTAAATTTGTAGTCTAAAATACAGGCAACTAAATGAACTCTATTTTCTTCACCTCCATTAAAGGCATTATGATATTTTTCATTATTAGTTACCCAAACAGAGCCGTCAGCTGGCATATGATGTGCAATTTTATCTATTACCATTAAGCATCCTGGGTTAGTATAAATTGGGATATGAAGTCTAGGCTCAGGATCTCTATGCCAACTTAATGTTGATCTTGGTTCTTTTAAAAGAAGTCTAACTCTTCCTAATTTATACCTTTTTTTAAGTTCTTCATAAACTTCTTTAAAATAAGTATTTTTAAAATCATCTATAAATTCAGAATATTTACTTTCGTCAATACCAATG
>MDSW01135687.1_pt1 | contig 10268 bp, 11 predicted proteins | sample 811171 | NCBI WGS metagenome assembly MDSW01 (sample SAMN05326641, study PRJNA326480) | marine metagenome | isolation source: seawater | place: Atlantic Ocean: North West | collected 2012 | reverse complement strand
GGGTGGGGTAGGAAAAACTACTACAGTAATAAATCTTGCAGCCGGATTATCTCAACTTAATAAAAAAATTTTAGTAATCGATCTAGACCCTCAAGGAAATGCAACAACTGGACTTGGATTATCTAATATGGATAACTCAAGTGATACAATTTATGGTGTATTGAATGGAACCAGGGAAATCGAAACAGTTATAAAAAAAACACAGTTTAATAATTTAGATATCATTACTTCTAATGTGGACCTTTCAGGACTTGAGGTGGAGACAGCTGATGATAGCAATAGAGCATTTATTTTAAAGACTAAATTAGCCTCATATTTAAACAATTCTAGAGAAACATACGATTATGTATTAATTGACTGTCCCCCCTCATTGAGTCTGCTAACAGTAATGGCACTTGTATGCTCAAACTCGCTATTGGTACCTCTTCAAACTGAATTTTTTGCTCTGGAGGGTTTAACACAACTTATGAAAACAATTGAAAGAATAAAAGTAAGCTTAAATCCAGATTTAAAAATTAGGGGAATACTTTTAACTATGTATGACAAAAGAAATAAGCTTTCTTCACAAGTCGAAAAGGAAGCAAGAGATTATTTTACCGAAAAGGTTTATTCAACAGTAATACCAAGGAACGTAAGGTTGTCCGAAGCGCCTTCTCACGGAATGCCGGTTTTAATTTATGATAAATCTTGTCCTGGTAGCAAATCATATTTTAGTTTTACTGATGAATTTATAAATCAAGAGTCAACAATAGGGAGTGCTGCATAATGGATAAAATTAAAAAGGGATTAGGTAGGGGATTATCATCATTGATAGGCGAAACAAAAGTTGAACCTGAAAAAAATAGAATATCTATTAGTGATTTAGTACCCAATAAATACCAACCTAGGAAAATATTTGATGAAACTAGTTTAGAAGAATTAACTAATTCTATAAAGGAAAGAGGAATGATACAGCCAATCATTGTTAGAAGATCAAATAATCATAAATCAAAATTTGAAATTATTGCTGGTGAAAGGAGATGGCTTGCAGCACAAAGAGCTGGTCTTCACAATGTACCTGTTGTTGTCACAGAGGTAGATGATTTAAAATCTTTAGAGTTTGCCATTGTAGAAAATGTTCAAAGACACGACCTCAATCCACTTGAGGAAGCACAGGGGTATAAAAGTTTGATTGATGATTTTTCATATGACCAGGAAAAAGTATCAAAATTCATAGGCAAAAGTAGAAGTCATATAACAAATTCTCTAAGACTTTTAACTTTGCCTGATGATGTAATTAGATTAATTGAAACTCAAAAATTAACAGCTGGTCATGCTAAAATTTTAGTAGGTCTTGATAATGCAAGTTTTGCTGCAGCTAAAATTATTGAAAAAAAACTTTCAGTCAGACAAGCTGAAAATTTTGTAAAAATTTTTAAAGATAAAAAACAAAAATCAAAAATTTCAAAAGATACAAATATAATTGCATTAGAACTTTCAGTTTCAAATAAAATTGGTTTAAATGTCCAGATACAAAATAATAAAAGAAATAAGGGAAAAATAAGTTTTGAATATAAAGATTTAGATCAATTAAATAAAATTATTGATATAATAAAATCTAATTATTAGTTCTTGTAGATAGTTGATTAAAAATGAAGTCTGTAATTAGATTAATTGAGTTATCATAATTTTTTTTAATAAGAAGCTCTAAATTATTTATTTTATATAACGATTTTTTTATTTTTTCAGGATTTGAGTTTAAAATTTGTTGTTTTATAATTTCTTTTTCTTTCCAAAATATTGGAGGGTTAGCAGATGAAATAGTCAAATCTATATCTTTATTATTTTGATATTCTGTGGAAAGCTTTAGTATTTTTTTCAATTTATTGAGAAAAATTCTTGTAATTAAAATGCAATCTTCATTGCTAAAATTATTTTCAACTAAAATACTAATTGTTTTGCGTTTATTTTTAGCCAAACAGCTATCTACTAGTTCTGAAATACTGTGATTTTCAATTAGATTAGTTAATTTTGATATGCTCTCTGAGGTAATTTTTTTGCCATTTTTTGTGTAGTATTCTATTTTTTCCAATTCCATAAATAAAATTTTTCTATCCCCGTTACACTTAGTAATAATTAGATTTAAATTAGAGTTAGAAATTGGAATATTTTTTTGCTTTAAATATTCTAATGCAATTTTAGACAGGGTTATCTCAGTATCTAGATAAACAGGAATGCAAATACAATCATTATTTTTTTCAAAGAAATTTCTTAGTTTTGATTTTTTTTCCAAATTATCAGCATCAACAATTATGATTAAATCTTCAATTTTTTTATCAACAACTTCAAATAAAATTTTAAATATTTTGTCTGTTGCTCTATTTATAATAATTAATTTTTCATCCTCAAAAAATGATTTTGAGCTTAGATTTTCAAAAAAGTTATTTAAGTTATCTGTTATTTCTTTTTCTTCATAACTTGAGGTTATTGTTTTATTTTTTAATAATTCAATTTTTATTTGATTTTTAAGACCTTCATTTTTCCCATAAAGAAGAATAAATTGATTTTTTTTTAAGTCTATTTTTTTTGTTTCGTAAGATTTAATTATCATTCAAAATAGAAAGTTCAGTTGCTAATTTGTTTGAGGTCGATGAAGCAAAATTTTGTTTAGCAATTGTCTCATTTTTTTGTTCCTCAAAATCGTCATTAATATTTCTCATCACTTCTCTCTCAGCAATTTTTATTATTTTAATTAATTTATCATTTGAACTTATTTCAAATATAGAGATAAATGATAATTCATAATTTGTAGTTTTAGCAGCTTTATCTTTTGTAAGAATATTTTTTTCATACTTTGTATTAACTTTAATATTAAATCTTTTATTATTGGCATAATATTTTTTAAATTGATTTAAACTAGATTTCAAAAATTTATTTATTGTTCTATCTCCTTCAAATTCGACTGAAGAAATTGTGAAATTAACATTTTCTTTATTTAAGTATACAGGTGTGAAACCACAGTGAGAAACTAAATTGAATAGCAATATTATTAAAATTAATTTTTTATTCATTTAATTTTGAACAATTATGTTAATGAGTTTATTGGGAATAAATATTGTATTTTTTATTAATTTATTATTTATATAATTTTTCATTTTTTCGTTTTGTTTAATTTTTTCCAATACTTGTTTTTTATCCATTCCAGTTTTAAGCTTTAGAATACCTCTAGTTTTACCATTAATCTGAACAACAAAGTTAATATTATTACTAACCAAAATATTTTTATTTATTTTTGGCCATAAAATTTGATTTTCATGGTTTTTTTCCATTAAATTTTCTAGACATTCGCTTGAAAAGTGAGGAAGAACGGGACTCATTACGATTAAAATATTTACATAATTTTTAATCCAACTTTCTTTATCAATTTTATTGTCTATTAATTTAGTAATTGCAGAATAAATTTCATAAAAATTTGCTATTATTTTATTGTAACTAAAATTTTCGATGTTTTTTTGAACATTTTCAATAAATTGAGTAGTAACTATTTCCAGATCATTCTTGATGTTTTTAGGATGATCATTTTTGATTTCATTTAATATTTTTTGATTCAAAACCCATAATTTTTGTATAAATTTGAAAGATGATTTCATTCCTTCATCAGACCATTGGACGTCTTTTTCTGGTGGGCTATCAGACAATATAAAAAATCTTACTGAATCCGCCCCATAATTTTGAATTATTTTTTCCGGATCTATTGTATTTTTTTTCGATTTTGACATTGATTCTGAAGGTCCAACTTTTAATTCGTGAGTTTTATCTTCAAGAAGAAATTTTTTTCCATTTATAGAGGTTATTTCATCTGGGCTTACCCAATTGTTATTCTGATCTTTATATGTTTCATGGCAAACCATTCCTTGAGTAAACAATCCTTTAAACGGTTCTTTGATTTTAAATTTATTATTTTCCGATGAAAGTGCATGCATAAAAAATCTTGAATATAACAAGTGAAGTATTGCATGTTCTACTCCACCAATATATTGATCTACTGGCATCCAGTAATTAACTTCTTCCTCACTAAAACCATAATCTTTTTTGTTTGAAGAACAAAATCTTAAAAAATACCAAGAAGAGTCTACAAACGTATCCAAAGTATCTGTTTCTTTTGTATATTCTTTTCCATCGATAACTATTTTTTTCCATTCATTCATCTCATCAAGAGGGTTTCCAGTTGTTTCAAAACTTTTAATTTCAGGTAATTTTATTGGAAGTAAATTCTTTGGAATTTTAATAGGATTATTTTTTTCGTCATAGGCAATCGGTATTGGACATCCCCAGTATCTTTGTCTTGAAATTCCCCAATCTTTAAGCCTAAAATTAGTTTTTTTTATTCCTAATTTATTTTTTTCTAAATAATGAATAGTTTTTGGAATTGATTCTTTTGGTACTTTTAAACCATCTAAAAATTTAGAATTAAAAAGCTCACCTTCTTCAGTGTATGCTTTATCTTTTATAGTAAAATTTTCTTGATTTTCAGGTTTTACTACTGGTGTAATTTCTAAATTATATTTTTTAGCAAAATCTAAATCTCTTTGATCATGAGCTGGACATCCAAAAACTGCACCTAAGCCATAATCCATTAAAACAAAATTAGCGAAGTAAACAGGTACTTTTTTATTTTCATCTAATGGATTTATTGCAAGTAAATCTGTTTTAAAACCGAGCTTTTCAGCTATAGCCAAAGACTCTTCTGTTGTGCCTGTTTTAGAGCATTCTTCTTTGAATTTTTGAAACTCGGGATTTGAAGAATAAAATTTTGAAACAGGATGATCTACAGACAAAGCTAAAAACGACATACCAAAAAGCGTGTCAGGTCTAGTAGTGTAGCATTTTATATCTTCAATATTTTTTTTAGATAATATTTTAAAATTTACTTCACAACCAAATGATTTGCCTATCCAATTTTTTTGCATTGTTTTTACTTTATTTGGCCACTCATCTAGTTTGTCTAAACCATCAAGTAATTCATTTGAGAATTTGGTTATATTAAAAAACCATTGATTTAATTTTCTTCTTTCGACATTTGCTCCCGAACGCCATCCTTTACCATCAATAACTTGTTCATTTGCTAAAACAGTTTTATCTATAGGGTCCCAATTAACGTAGTTTTCTTTTCTATAAACAAGTCCTTTATCATATAATTCAAGAAAAAATTCTTGTTGATGTTTATAGTAATCTGATGAACAAGTAGATATCTCTCTATCCCAATCTATTGAAAGTCCTAGTTTTTTTAGTTGAGTTTTCATTGTTGAGATATTTTTTTCGGTCCAATCTTTGGGATTTAAATTATTTTGTCTTGCTGCATTTTCTGCAGGCATACCGAAGGAATCCCAACCCATAGGGTGAAGAACATTGTAATTTTGTAAAGTTTTAAATCTTGCTAGAACATCACCTATTGTATAATTTCTAACGTGACCCATATGAATTTTTCCTGATGGGTATGGAAACATCTCAAGACAATAAAATTTTTTTTTATTTTTATCTATTTTTGAAGAAAAAATTTTATTTTTTTCCCAGTATTTTTGCCATTTATTTTCAATTTCTTTGAAGTTATATCTTTCCACAAAACTACAGGACTATTTAGTTATTTTTGGAGTTTCATAAGGTTTGAAGTTTTTTTCTTTTTTTTGAACTTCATAAGTTTTTGCTCTTTTTAAAATTTTTTTCTTAAGTTCTTTAGTTAATTCACCAGAATTGAATGAGGTAGTACATTTATTATTTGTGTCACATAATTTTTTAAAAACCTTGATATCTAGAGCATCGCTTCTTATTTCATTAGTTAAAAACCTAATTGAAATTTTTATACTTTCGTTTGCGTCTTGATTATTGGAATACCAGTCAGTTATAATTATACCACCACTGTAATTGACTGAAGCAAGTGGGATAAAGTCAATGGTGTCTAAAGAAGCTCTCCAAAGTTCATTTGAACTAGCAAACTCAAAATTTCCTGATCCTTTATTGGTATTGATTGTATCCATTAGTCTAAAACCTCTTCCTTCCTCGATATTTTTTTTTACTCTTTCATCTGGATTTGGAGGATATTTTCTAGCATCAGCACCCATACCGCACGAATTTAATAATAGGGCTAAAAAGCCTAAAATAAGCAAATTATTTATCATTTTTGATGAAAACATTATCTTTTTACTGAAATTTATATATATTTTTACATATAGTTTAAAAACATATTAAAATATAGAAAAATCAATAAAAATAGTATGTTGTAAAAATACAACACTTTATAAATATTATTAGTTTTAGACTATTAATTGGAAAAAAATTCAAATTTATCAATATAACTGACCTGTTTATTATTAATAATAACAATTAAAAATAAGGAGTAATTAATATGAACAATTTAAAAAAAGTAGGGTTAACTGCATTAGCAGGTGCTTTGGTATCTGTTACAGCTAACGCTGCAGAACTATCTGTAACTGGTGGTGCTTCTATCAGCTTTGCTGGTGAAGAGCAAACTACTAAAGGTAACGGATGGTCAATGAATGATGGTCTAACTTTCTCAGCATCTGTTGAGCAAGACAATGGTTGGACTGTTACTGCTAAACAAGTAATCGATTCAAGTGATGGTAATGCTGGTGCGATTATGGATACTAGAATTCTAACTATCGATATGGGTGATTCTGGTGTTTTAACTTTTGCTGGTGACGGTGGAAGTTCAGTAATGGATGCTAAAGACGACGTAACTCCAAATGCTAACGAAGAAGCTTGGGCAGATGTTACTGGTGCTACAGCTGCTATCGGTGGAACTGGTGGAAATAACATGTTCCATTATTCAAACTCATCTTTAATGGATGGTGTTACAATAATGGCATCTTACACTCCATCTAATGGTGCAACTGAGGTAGAAAGTTCAGAAGATTACGGTATTGAATATACTGGAATTGATGGATTAACAATCGGTGCTGCATCAGGAGATCACAATACTTCAGCTACAGCTGGTGAAGATCTATCAACAATGTATGTTAAATACGTGATGGATTCAATCTCAGTTGGTTATCAAGCATCTGAAAAAGATTCAGAAACAGCTAGCTCTGACGTAGACTTTAGTGCTATCGGTATTTCATATGCTGTAAGTGAAGATATGTCAGTATCATTGAACTCATCTACGCACGAGTACGAAGATACTACTAAATCTGATCAAGAAGCGATGGGTATATCTGTATCTTACACTATGGGATCACTAAGCTTAAAAGCTAACCATAACCAAATTGATAATGTTGCTGGTACTTCTACAAGTGACAAATCTGGTTACGCGTTAACTTTAGGATTTACATTCTAATTAAGCTAAGATTTAAATTATTTAAAAGGGCCCCTATTCGGGGCCTTTTTTTTACTCAAAATAAGAAATTCCTGCAAAATCAGAGCAATTAGTTAATCTTAACAACTTTCTATTTTTTTTTGAAATACCACCCAGTGCTACAACTTGATTAGTAGTTAGTTTTGAAAGTAATTTAAATTTGTTTATTCCTAAAAAATTTTTATTTTTTTTAAATATTGAAGATATAAAAATTTTATTAACTTTTTGAATTTCTTTAATTTTAATCTCTTTAATATTATGAGCAGAACCTATGATTTTAAATTTTTTTCTATGAGAATAACTTAAATGTTTAAAATTTTTATTAAAAGAAGGAATATAAGCACCATCTAAATCAAGTTTTATTGCTAATTTAACATCATTTGATAAATAAAATCTAATTGATTTTTTTTTACAATATTTTTTTATCTCAAGAATAAGCGTTTCATCATTTTTTTTTGAAGAGTAATTTCTATAAATAATAATAGTCTGCTTATCTTGTTTGTTTATATTATTTGTATCAAATTTACTTATAAAGTAATATTTTCTCATAATATTTATATGCATAATACTGTTAAAAATTTATTAGAGATTGAAAATAATATCAAAGATTATCTAAATAAATTAAACATTAATAATTATCCAAAAATTATAGCTATCTCTAAAACTTTCAAGATTGATAAAATTATACCTCTCATTGATTATGGTCATCTTCATTTTGGTGAAAATAAAGTGCAAGAAGCAGTTGAAAAATGGTCAAGTGTAAAGATTAAAAATTCTAAAATTAAATTACATATGGTAGGCAAATTGCAAACAAATAAAGTGAAATTTGCGGTGAAAATATTTGATTACATTCATTCAGTAGATAGTGAAAAACTTGCAAAAAAAATTTTAGATGAACAAAACAAAATAAATAAAAAAATTAAAATATTTTTGCAAGTGAACATTGGTGATGAAAATCAAAAATCAGGCATTAATAAAAATAAAGTGATTCAACTAGATTCTTATTGTAAGAAAATCGGATTAGATGTAATGGGTTTAATGTGTATTCCACCGGTGAATATTGATCCAGAAAAATATTTTGAAGAAATGAATCAATTAAACAAAACTTTAGGTTTTGTTGAATTAAGTATGGGGATGTCTTCTGATTTTCTCAAAGCATCTAAACATTTAGCAACATACGTCAGAATTGGATCTAGCATCTTTGGTCAGCGATCTTAAAAAATTTTTATTTTTGAATTTTTTTTAATTAATTTGATCATAATTAAAAAATCTTTTTCTTTCAAAGCAACACATCCAGCTGTGGCTTTATAATCTTTGGTTAGATGAATAAAAATACAACTCCCTTTACCTGTAATGGTTTTTTGAAAGTTGTACTTAATTGGAATTAGTAAATCATATTTATAATCTTTTCTTCTCAATTTTTCATGTTTAACTTTTTTTTCTATTTTTATAAGTTTATTATATTTTTTTGGAAAACGTACATCATTACACCAACCCATATCTTTTTTAATTTTGATGCATTTTAATACAGTTGAAGGTTTTTCTATACGATCTTTCCTAAAATAAAGATTTTCAATTTCAAAAGTCCCTTTTGGAGTTTTATTATCTCCCTCTTTTTTATTACTTGTTGACCCTTTTTTTCCAATACAACACTTAAATTTAAATTCATTTATTTGAAGAGTGTGTTTATTTTTTACAAAAATTGTCATATTCTCTTTTTTTGTGAGCATGCAGAATTTAATAATATATAAGTTTATATCATTATATCGTATTCTTGAAGAACTTGATTTAGATTTAAATTTTAAAATCATTTTTGCAGAAACTGAGAATTCTTTAAATGAAAAAGTAAAAAATCATAATAATTGTTTGATTATATCAAATAAAAAATATTCATTTATTGGTAATCAATTTGTTTTAGAAAATACACCAATTAATATTTTTAAATTAATAGAAAAAATAAATATTGAATTTTTAAAGATACAATTTAACAGCCAATCTCACGTCAAAGTAAATAATTATACTATAGATCTAAATTCAAGAGAGATGCAAATAAATAATAGCAAGCTTAAGTTGACTGAAAAAGAAATTAATACAATTATTTATTTATCTAAATCAAACAATCCAGTAAGTATTCATGAATTGCAAGAAAATGTGTGGAGTTATCAATCTGATATTGAAACTCATACAGTTGAGACACATATATATCGATTAAGAAAAAAAATTTTAAACATTTTTAACGATAATGAATTTATTATTAGTAAAAAAAATGGCTATCAGATCAAATAAAAAAAACCCAATGGCTAAAGATTTGTTTACAAAAAAATATAAGCCAAAAATAATTAAGGCTAAAAAGGGTAAAGGAAGTTTTAAAAGAAAGAAAAGTTAAGCTTAAAGTCTTGCTCCAATTTTTTGGATAACTTTTGATGACATTTCGGTACCTTTTTTCAGACAATCTTTTGTTGATAATTTATTAATATAACCATGTAAAAATCCTGCAGCAAAAAGATCACCAGCACCTGTAAGATCCACAATTTTTAAATTTTTTTGTATATCATTTTCAAATATTTCTGCGCCGTTAATTGCAACTGCACCTTTCTCACCTCTAGTTACAACTATTAATTTATTTAGTTGTTTTGAAAAGTTTATAACTTCACTAAAATTTTTTGCATTAATTAATGAAGTAATTTCTTGTTCGTTTGCAAAGGTTATGTCTAGTTTATTTTTTACTAATTCTAAAAAATGAGGTTTATGTCTATCTACACAAAATAAATCTGAGAGTGACATTGCTACTTTATTTGCATTATTAATAGCCTTATCAAATGCTTTTTTGGGCTCTCCCTCATCCCACAAGTAGCCTTCTAAAAATATTATTTCACTTTTTTTAATTGCATCAGAATTAACGTCATTTTCATTAATTTTT
>MDSW01113492.1_pt1 | contig 10268 bp, 6 predicted proteins | sample 811171 | NCBI WGS metagenome assembly MDSW01 (sample SAMN05326641, study PRJNA326480) | marine metagenome | isolation source: seawater | place: Atlantic Ocean: North West | collected 2012 | reverse complement strand
GGGGGGGGGGGGCGAGAGGGGCGAGGGGCGAGCGCGACGCGACGACGCTTCGACGACGGCGCCGCGGTGAATATGAACCACGACTACTGACGATGACGCGCGGCGCGTCGGATACCAGACGAACGGCGCGCGCGGTGCGCCGCGAGGGTCGCGAGGTCACCGGCGCGAGGACCTCGAGAGGTCACCGGCGCGAGGACCTCTTCGACCCCGCGCGTTCGGAGCCGGGCGCGGCGGTTCGGCGCGTCACTCGGACCGGCGCCATCAGTTGTTTCGCACCCTCGGGACGAGCGTCCGGTCCCTCAGCATGACCTTCTTCCGTCGCTTCGCCATGAACTCCTCCAGCTTCCCCGCCGCCTTCAGCGCCTCGTACTTCTCCACGAGCGCGAGCTTCTTCTTCAGCGCCTTCTTCATGTGGAACGGCGCGGGTTTGCGCGCCTTGGTCGAGGGACCCGCGTCCGCCGCCGCCGCGCTCGCCGACTTCTTCGCCTTCGCGCCGGCGCCCGCCGCGCTCGCGGCCCCGGCCTTCTCCCCCGAGGGGGCTCGCCCCGCGTCGCTCGCCCTCGCCTTCGGCATCGTCCACGACCGGCGCGCGCGGGGGGGACCGAGCGCGACGTCGCGAAGCGCCGCGCGCCGCGAAATGCCACCGCGACGAATGCAGCTCTTGGAGTGTGACTCTCCCCTGGCCGCCACGCTCGTCGAGAGATCGACGCCGGCCGCGGCGGGCGAGCCGCTCACACGCGGTTCGACATCTGGCGGTGCTTGGCGCGGCATTTTCGACGCCCCAACGCGGTTCCCGTCCCCCCCTCTCGCCCCCCTCACACTTCGCCCTCGCGCGTGGAGTGGCCCGCCGGCCCGTCTCGCCCGATGCCGCGCTGGAGGGCGCCTTCGGCGCTCGCGCTCGCGCTCGCGGTGGCGTGCGCGCTCGCGCCTCGCTCCTCGGCGTTCTACCTGCCCGGGGTGGCGCCCCAGGATTACGAGCGCGACGATCTCGTGACGATAAAAGTCCGGAACCTGGACTCGATCAAGACGCAGCTCCCGTTCGATTACTACGACCTCCCGTACTGCCGCCCCCCCAAGATCGAGCACAGCGCGGAGAACCTGGGCGAGGTCCTCCGCGGGGACCGCATCGAGAACAGCCCGTACACGCTCGAGATGCGGCTCGACGAGCAGTGCAAGGTGGTGTGCACGATCGATGCGCTGAACGCGGAGCAGGCGGCGGCTTTCCAGGCCAAGATCGAGGACGAGTACCGCGTGAACATGATCCTGGACAACCTCCCCGTCGCGATGGTGCAGATGCGCGAGAAGGAGGACGGCACGCCGGTGAAGACGTACGAGCGCGGCTTCCCCGTCGGGTTTAAGGCGGCGCTGGAGGAGGGCGGGGAGGAGCGTTTCTTCCTGCACAACCACGTCCGCTTCGTCGTCCTTTACCACCGCGACGTCGACACCGACCTCGCGCGCATCGTCGGGTTCGAGTGCGAGCCGTTCAGCGTCCGGCACGAGTACGAGAGACCCCTGAGCGCGGAGAAGCCCGTGCTCGACACGTGCAATCCCGGGCGGATGCAGTACGTGTCGCACGGCCAGACCCCTCAGCTCGTGGACGCGGGCCAGGAGGTGGTGTTCACGTACGACGTCCTGTTCAAGATGTCCGACATCCGCTGGGCCTCGAGGTGGGACACGTACCTGCTCATGCTCGACGACCAGATCCACTGGTTCTCCATCGTGAACAGCATGATGATCGTCCTGTTCCTCACCGGCATGGTCGCCCTGATCATGCTCCGAACCCTCCACCGCGACATCTCGAGGTACAACCAGCTCGAGACGGCGGAGGAGGCGCAGGAGGAGAGCGGGTGGAAGCTCGTCCACGGCGACGTGTTCCGCCCCCCGGGGAACTACGACACCCTCAGCCACCTCGTCGGCACCGGGTTCCAGCTCGTCGCCATGCTCGGCGTGACCCTGGTGTTCGCGGTGCTGGGTTTCCTCTCCCCCGCCAACCGAGGCGGGTTGATGACGGCGATGGTGCTCCTGTACGTCCTCGCCGGCGTCGTCAACGGGTACGTCACCGCGCGCCTGTACAAGTACTTCCGCGGGGCGGACTGGCGAGGGAACACGCTCAGAGCGGCATTCACGTACCCCACCGTGGTGTTTTTCGTGTTCTGCGTACTCAACTCGTTCATCTGGGGTCAGCGAAGCAGCGGCGCGGTGCCCTTCGGGACGTTTTTCGTCTTGATTTTTCTTTGGTTCGGGGTGAGCGTGCCGCTCGTGTTTTTCGGGGCGTACGCCGGGCACGCGCGGGAGGCGATCGAGGACCCCACGCGGACGAACAAGATCCCGCGGCAGGTTCCCGAGCAGCCGTGGTACATGCGCGACGTCTTCGCGATCATGGTCGGCGGCGTCCTCCCCTTCGGCGCGGTGTTCATCGAGCTGTTTTTCATCCTCACGAGTCTGTGGCTGCACCAGTTTTACTACATCTTCGGGTTCCTGGCGCTGGTGTTCCTCATCCTCGCCGCGACGTGCGCGGAGATCACGATCGTGATGTGCTACTTCCAGCTGTGCGCGGAGGATTACCACTGGTGGTGGCGCGCGTTCCTCACCAGCGCGAGCTCCGCCGCGTACTTGTTCGCGTACGGCGCGTACTACTACGCGACCAAGCTCGAGGTGACAAACTACGTCAGCGGGATGATGTTCTTCGGGTACATGTTCATCGTGTCGTACTCGTTCGCGCTCATCACCGGCGCCCTAGGGTTCACCGCGTGCTTCATGTTCGTGAGGACCATCTACGGAAGCGTGAAGATCGACTGACGACGCGAGAGAGGTGTAGTACCGAGTCGTATGAAAAAATACCGAGTCGTCGTGAGTCCTCGCGTTCCGTGCGTCTCTCATAAAAATAGGACTACATCTCCTCCTCTACGTCCGCGTCCAGCATGTGCATGCTCCACATGTGCACGAGCATGTCCTGCTTCAGGCTCTGGAGGTTGAACTCCGACCTCAGCTTATCGTTCTCCTTCTCCATCTCCGCCAGCCTCGCGCGCTCCCGCTCCCTCGCCCGCTCGAGCGCCTTCTCCCTCTCCCCCGCCCGCCGAAAATCGCTCACGAGCGTCTCGCGCTCGCTCCTGAGCGTCTCGCCCTCGCGCATCGCCCGGTCGCGCTCCTCCTTCAGCCGAGCGATCTCCTCGCGGAGCGTCGCGAGCTCCATCGGGGACGCCGCGGAGGACGCCGCCGCCGCGTTTTCGCCGCCGCCGTTTTCGCCGCCGCCGGGAGTGATCACCGGCGGCGATACCGCCTCGTCCGCGACGCGCGCGCGGCTCCGTTCGCCGCGGCTTCCGGGGGTTCGCTCGAGCGCGCCGGTGGGCCCCGCGACCATCTGCGGCGGCGCCCCGGCGGTGGCCTTCGGCTGCGCGGCGACGCCCAGGGGCGCGGGTTTATCGCCGCTCGGGGCCCCGTCGTTGGCGTACTTGCTCCTGCGCGCCCTCGCGCCGCCGCCGCCGCCGCCGCCGCCCATCATGGAGACGCAGCACCCGGCGCGGGGCGGGGGGGAAGCCCACTCCTCGTCCAGCGGCGGGAGCGTCGTCTGAGAGGGGGGTCGGCGGGCGGCGTCGTGATCGCCGCCGCCGCCGCCGCCGCCGCCGCGCGTGGACGGGCGCGAGGTCGGGGCGGAGGGCGCGGGCGAGCGCGGGGGGGTGGTGAGCGCGGCGGCGGCGGCGGATCGGTTCGCCGGGGGCGCCGCCGGCTCGGGGAGGAAGTATTCTCGAAACTCGCGGCGCGTGACGACGCGGTCGGCGTCTCGGTCGAGGCGTTGGAAGACGCGCTCGAAGAGATCGCGCGAGTCCTCCTCCTCGCGCACGACCGTGCCGACGTCGAGGAGGCGGCCGACCTCGGGGTTCTTGCGCAGGGCCTGGATCGGGGGGAGGGGGGGCGGGCGGGGTCAGGGGGCGGAGTGACCGCCGCGCGCGCCGCGGACGCGCGGATCGCCGACGCCGGGGGAGGAAAAAGAGGGGACCGAGCGAGCGTTCTTCGCCCGCCTCCGGGGCGACGCGGGGGGACGCACCAGGATGAACTCCTGCACGGTGAGCGAGCCGTCGCGGTTCGCGTCGATGATGTCGAAAACCCGGTCGAGGGCGTCGACGCGGACGAGCGACGCGGAGGCGGGGGCGGGAGCCGCCATCGCGAGCGCCGAGGCGAGCGCGCGGGACGCGTCGCGGGAAGTGCCGACGACCCGCCGACGGGTCTCCGTCATCAACGGCCGGGCGGCGGGACGCGTGCTGAGTCGCAGCCATTTGATCGATGACAACGTAGTGGCGCGATGACCCCCGGATTGATGAACCAAGAATCGACGAGTCGAAAACGTCCCGTTTCCCTCCTTCCCGCCCCCGCCCTCCTCCTCTCTCAACCCCTCACCCATCTCGACGCCCTCCGCGGATGTGCCACCTCTCTAGATGTCGGTCGCTCGGCCGCGGGTCCTCAGAGGAGGTCTCCCGGGACGTCGATGGTCGATATCCTCAACGCCGTGAGCTGCTGCCTGTGCCCCTTGAGCCTCTGGTACCCCTTCCGCCGCTTCTTCTTGAACGCGAGCACCTTGGCGTCGCGGAGCTGCTCCTCCACCACCGCGCGCACGCTCGCGTTCGGCACCGCGGGCCTCCCGACGATCGTCCTCGACCGCGTCCCGACCATCAGGACGTCGTCGAGGACGATCGGCTCGTTCACCCGCGCCCCCGCGAGCTTCTCGACGAAGATGAGGTCGTCGGGGCACACCTTGTACTGCGCGCCCCCGACGCGAACGACGCCGAAGACGTCGCTCGCGGACGGTTCCGACGACGGGTCCGACGCCCCCGACGCCCCCGACGCCCCCGACGGTGCCTCCGCGGGCCGCTCGGCGGCGTCCGCGCTCGACGCGAACGATCGCGCGGGCGACGGCGCGAGGGATGCGAACGCGCGCGCGGACGAGGGATCGAGACGATGCCGAGCGACCGCCGGGGCGCGAGCGCCCGCGGGCCCCGATCCCGAGCGCGCCGCGGCGACGCGCGCCGCCGCCGTCGCGCCCTCGCTCGCGCGCGCGAAGTGCGCCAAGCACCGCCTCGCCGACGAGGCGATCTCCCTCCCCGCGGCGCGGGCGTGCATCGTGCGACGGACGCGACGCGACGCGTCGGTGTGGGCGCCCCGATCGACGCGGGTGCTGGGCTGCGCCCTAGAAATCGCACTCTCGAGACCGACTGGCGGCGACGTGCGCCGGCGCGCGACGTCGCGCGGGTTTGTTTCGCCGCCGCCGACGGCGAAAAAAAGTGGGCGGCGGCTCGCTCGCGGCGCGGCCTCCGCACACCGCCCGCGCGCGCGTCCGCGGGCGTCGGGGTGAGCGGAGGCTCGCGCTCGACGCGGTCGACACGCGCGCCTCAGCTCGCGTCGGGTCGTTCGCGCCGCCCCCCCTCGAGATCTCCGTCGCCTCGCCCCGGGGAGGGATTCCTGGCGGTGTTCGATTCCGCGCGCCGCGGCGCCGCATCGCGTTTTCACGCCCCCGCGCCGGGTCCACTCCACTCCTCCCAGGCGGGGTATTAGAGGAGCGTCCGCCCCGCCGCCCCGATGGGCCTGCTCCCCCGCCCCCCGAGGACTTCCGACCTGGACGGCCCCGTCCCCGAGTCCCTCCACGGCCTCGTTCGCAACCACGTCGCGAGCTTCGACTCGTTCGTCGAGCGCGGGCTCGCGGAGGTGGTGAAGCGCCTCCCTCGCGTCGCGTTCCAGGCCCCCGGGACGACGGACCCGGGCTCCAGGCACGAGCTCTGGTTCGAGTCCGTGACGTTGGGCAAGCCCGGCCGCGGCGAGTCCGACGGCGCCGCGGGCGCGCGCGCGAGGGACCCGCGCGTGTTCCCGCGCGAGTGCCGCGAGGCGTCCATGACGTACAAGGCTCCCATGCGCGCGACGGTGTGCTGGCGCAAGGGCGTCGGCGGCGGCGGCGACGACGACGACGACGCCTCCTCCGAGACGGTACACCGCCGCGAGTTCCGCCTCTGCGCGTTCCCCGCGATGGTCGGAAGCGCCGCGTGTCACCTCCAGGGCCTCACGAAGGCGGAGCTCGTTCGGCGCGGCGAGGAGGCGCACGAGACGGGCGGGTACTTCATCTGCAACGGCAACGAGCGCGTCGTGCGCCTGTTGATCCAGCAGCGGCGGCACTACGTCATGGCGATGCGCCGCGGCGCGTACGCCTCCCGCGGCCCCGCGTACACGGAGTTCGCGAGCGCGATCCGGTGCGTGACCCCGGACGAGCACAGCGGCGTCGTTCGCGTGCACTATCTGAACGACGGCGGCGCGCGCGTGGCGTTCGTCTACAGGCGCCAGGAGTACTTCATCCCGGCCGGGTTGATTTTCCGCGCGCTGTCCCCCGCGAGCGATCGCGAACTCGCCGACCTCGTCGCCTCCGGCGTCCCCGGTCCGGGCGGCGAGGCGTTCGCGGCGGAGCGCATCGTGATCGTGCTCGAGGAGGCCGCGAGTTTGGGCGTGCGCACGAGGGCGCAGGCGCTGGCGTACCTCGGCGAGCACTTCAGGGCGCAGCTCGACGCGGAGGCGTGGGAGACCAACGCCGAGGTCGGCGCGAGGCTCCTCTCTGAGTTTTTCTTCGTGCACCTCGTCAACGACGGGGATAAGTCCAACCTCCTCGTGTACATGCTCCAGAAGCTGTACGCGCTCGTCACGGGCGCGTGCTCGCCGGATAACCCGGACTCGACGATGCACCACGAGATTCTGCTCCCCGGTTTGCTCATGCAGACGTTCACGCGGGAGAAGCTCGGGGAGAGTCTGCGCAAGGCGCGCGACGCCATCGCGCGCGAGCTCGACGAGAAGCCGCAGGCGAGCGACCTGGACGACCCGGAGTGGTTCGGGCACGTCGCGACGCGCGCGATGGAGAAGATGGACCTCGGGCGGCTCGCGGAGTATTTCCTCGCCACGGGGAACCTCGCGAGCAAGAGCGGTTTGGGTCTGAGCCAGACGAGCGGGTTCACCATCGTCGCCGACAAGCTCAACTACGCGCGGTACGTCTCGCACTTCCGCTCGGTGCACCGCGGCGCGTACTTCGCCGAGCTCAGGACGACGACCGTGCGTAAGCTCTTACCCGAGAGCTGGGGGTTTCTGTGTCCCGTGCACACGCCCGACGGGTCCCCGTGCGGTCTCCTCATGCACCTCGCCGCGGCGTGCCGCGTGTCGATGCCGCCCGGGGGCGAGGACGAGGACTCCTCGGAGAAGGACGTCGCGGCGATTTGTAAGACCCTCGCGAGCGCGGGGGTGTTGCTGGTGACCTCGGGGCGGGCGAAAAAAGCGCCCCCCCCGCCCGCGCATCTCACCGTGATGCTCGACGGCGCGGTGTTGGGGACGGTTCGTGCGTCGGAGGCGGACGCGGTCGCCGCGGCGCTTCGCGCGGCGAAGACGGCGTCGCCGCCTCGCGCGCCGGCGGCGCTCGAGGTGGCGCTGATTCCACCGTCGCTCGGGGGCGGGGGCGGCGCGTTCCCCGGGATCTACCTGTTCACCTCCCCGAGCCGGATGGTGCGTCCGGTGCGGCAGACCGGCACGGGCCGTCTGGAGCTCGTGAGTTCGCTCGAGCAGGCGTTCATGGCGATCAAGTGCCCCGACGGCGGCGCGGGGGGCAGCGAGCGTTTCGAGTTCACGCACGAGGAAACCGGCCCCGGCGCGATGCTGAGCGCGATCGCGTCGCTGACGCCCTGGAGCGACTACAACCAGTCCCCGCGGAACATGTACCAGTGCCAGATGGGGAAGCAGACGATGGGCGTGCCCCTGCACTCGTTCAAGCACCGGCCGGACACGAAGCTGTACCGGCTGCAGACGCCGCAGCGTCCGATCGCGGCGACGGACGCGTACGATCGTTACGCGATGGACGAGTACCCGCTCGGCACAAACGCCGTCGTCGCCGTGCTCGCGTACACGGGGTACGACATGGAGGACGCGATGATCGTCAACAAGGGGTCGATGGAGCGCGGGCTCGCGCACGCGACGCTGTACAAGACGGACACGATCGCCATCCCCGCGAACGACCAGGGCGACGAGCGGTTCGGGAAGAAGCGCGAGGCGACGACGGCGGCGCGGGGAACCAAGAAACGAAACGCGTCGCGAGCCGACGGCGGCGCGTCCGCCGCGCCGGACGCGACGGTGGACGAGGACGGCGCGCCTCGGCCCGGCTCGATCGTCGAGCCCGGGAGCGCGGTGGCGAGCGTCCTGAACCGCGCGACGGGGCGCGCCCGGCTCACGAAACTGAAGGGCGCGGACCGCGCGGTGGTCGACCGCGTCGCGATCGCGCGCGCGCCGGGCGCGCGGGGGAAGCGGGAGACGAAGATGTCGGTGACGCTTCGTTTCAACCGCAACCCGATCATCGGGGATAAGTTCTCGAGCCGACACGGGCAGAAGGGCGTGCTGTCGTTCCTGTGGCCCGAGGAGGACCTTCCGTACTGCGAGCGCACGGGCGTGCGCCCGGACATCCTCATCAACCCGCACGCGTTCCCGAGCCGGATGACGATCGGCATGCTCGTCGAGAGCATGGCGAGCAAGGCGGGCGCGATGGACGGCGCGTTCGTCGACGCGAGCCCGTTCCAGGCGGCGAGGGACGGGGAACGATTCCGGCACCCCGTGGAGGAACACGGCGCGACGCTTCGAAAACACGGGTTCAACTATGCGGGGAGCGAGACGATGGTCAGCGGGTTCACGGGCGAGGCGTTCGACGTGGACATCTACGTCGGGCTCGTGTACTACCAGCGCCTGCGTCACATGGTGAGCGATAAGTTCCAGGTGAGGGCGCTCGGGCCGAACAACCCCCTGACGAACCAACCCATCAAGGGGCGCAAAGCCGGCGGCGGGATCCGGTTCGGGGAGATGGAGCGCGACTCACTGCTCGCGCACGGCGCCGCGTACCTGCTGCACGACCGTCTGCACGCGTGCAGCGACCGCCACGTCGCGGACGTGTGCTCGCACTGCGGGTCGCTGCTCGCGCCCGCGGCGACGCTGAGGGTGACGAGCGGGGGGGCGGAGGCGGCGAGTCCCGGGGGGGGGGCGGCGGCGGCGGCGGCGGGCGCGCGACCGGGGAAGATCGTGTGCCGCGTGTGCGACACCGCGGGGGGGGTCGAGCGCGTCGCGCTGCCGTACGTGTTCAAGTACCTCGCCTCGGAGCTCGCGGCGATGAACATAAGGCTGGGGCTCGAGATCGACGACCCGGGGGTGGCGTGAGCGGAGGAAAGGGCGGGGCGAGAGGAACGAACGGGGCGGCGCTGGCAGGCTCGGAAAAACGGGTGTTTTTTATACATCGACGTTTCACGCGTCGTCGTGTAACGCGTTCGCGTCGGCGTTCTCGTGCGCGTGCGATTCGTCGGCGTGGCGTCGCGCGTCACATGGCACCTGGACACCCGTGCTCGCGCAAGTACGCGCGGCAGTTGCTTTCGGCAAAGTACCACGAGTTCTGGTCCCACGGGCACCCGTTCTGATGCGCCCACCGCAGCACCTCCAGGTGGCCTCCCGAAGCCGCATACTCGCACGTCCTCTCGTCCCACGGGCACCAGTTCCGACGCGCCCACTGCAGCACCTCCAGGTGGCCTCCATACGCCGCATTCGAGCACGTGTACGCGTCCCACGGGCACCCGTTCTGATGCGCCCACTGGAGCATATTCAGGTCGCCTCTTTCCGCCGCCTTCGCACACGTAAACTGGTCGCACCCGCACCCGTTCCGACGCGCCCACTGGAGGACCTCCAGGTGGCCTCCCTCCGCCGCGTGCATGCACGTGTCCTTGTCCCACGGGCACCCGTTCTCACGCGCCCACTGCAGCACCTCCAGGTGACCTCCCTTCGCCGCGTACGCGCACGTCTGCCTGTCCCACGGGCACCCGTTCGCGCGTAAGCACGTCAGGCTCTCGATCTTGCCCCGCCCGGCGGCCAACCAAGAGAGTGCCAAGCCTCCGTCGCGCCACTTCAGGCCCTTCCCGTCGAACAGCTGTATCAGCCACTTTAGAGCCTCGACGTCCGCCTCCATCGCCGCGACGGCGAGCGGCGTCATCTCCCACCCCGCCAGTCGCTCGCGCTCCATAACCGTAAGCTCCGCCCGCGCGCTCGGCACGCGCTCCACCGCCTCGCGGCACGTCCTCCCCGCCAGCGCGAACGTCGTCTGGAACCACCCGAGCTTTCGCACCACCGCGTCGAGGATCTCGGGGGGCAGGTTGCCGAGGAAGGGCCCGAGGACGTGGCGGTCGCCGCGGAACTTGGCGCGGATCGAGCGGTCCATCGTCAACGCTCGC
>MDSW01136827.1_pt1 | contig 10269 bp, 9 predicted proteins | sample 811171 | NCBI WGS metagenome assembly MDSW01 (sample SAMN05326641, study PRJNA326480) | marine metagenome | isolation source: seawater | place: Atlantic Ocean: North West | collected 2012 | reverse complement strand
GAATCGAACCCCGGTTACCAGGATGAAAACCTGGCGTCCTAACCACTAGACGACCGGGGCCTGAGTGTTCTCAAAATTGAGGTTGCAAATTTATACTTTTTTTTAATCTTACAAAAAAATTACTCATTATTTGTTTCGTAAGAGAACTGAAAACCAAGCCTCTTTGAAGTTTTTATCTTATGATTATTGTTTATATCTATTATCTCATGCACTGAAACAATCTTTACATCATTCAAATTAGGAGCTTCTAAATCAAAATTCAAAGAATATTGCATAGCAGCATTAATAATATTATCAATATGCTCTTTGTTAATTTGCTGATTCATGAAATCATTAAATAAAAATCCTAATTCCTCATCCCCCTCAACAAAGAAATGACGATCCTTATTAACAAAGATTCTGGCAATTAGAAATCCAGAGTCATTAAATCTATTATACTTCAATGAATCAGAAAGAAAATTATAGATATTTATTAGACCACAAAAAGACCGCATCTTATCCTTTTTAACATATGATGTTTTATGAATCTGATGAGAGTTTTCAAAATCAAAGATATTTGTATGCATATGAAAAAGAAGAGTATCCCCAGAAAATTTTAACTTAGCATCAAAATCTCCAGAGTTCTCATAAGAAATGTTAACATCACTATCAGATATAGTAGCATTTAATCTACTTGCTTTAGCACCTAAAACTTCTTGAATTTCAGCAAAAACTTCTGTAGTTATTTTATAAACCTTCTGTTTTACAGAAGATTTCTCTTCTAATAATTTTACTATATTTCTTTCCAAATCCATATTAATAATTCTTAGCAAATAATACTCGCATATTAGATGGTTTTCCTGTAAACAAACACACACCAGATTCTTGTTCTGAATCTAAAGGAATACATCTTATAGTAGCCTTTGTCTGTTGTTTGATCAATTCCTCTGTCTCACTAGTACCATCCCAATGAGCATAAACAAAACCGCCATTCTCAATTAATTTAATAAACTCCTCTTTTGATTCTGCTGTAAATGTTCTACTCTCACGAAAAGCAAGCGCCTTTTTGTATAAGTTTTCCTGTATACTAGCAAGTAACTGTTCTACTTTATTATCAATATCGGCTATATCATAAATTTCTTTATCTAAAGTATCTCTTCTAGCAACCTCAATAGTCCCATTTTCTAAATCACGAAGCCCCAAAGCTAAACGTAATGGCACCCCCTTGAGTTCATATTCTGCAAATTTCCATCCTGGCTTATGAGTATCTCGATTATCAAATTTAACTGATATACCTTTTAATTCTAATGATTCTTTAACGGCTAACGCTACCTCAGAAACTTTTTCTAATTGATCATCTCCTTTGTAAATAGGAACAATGACCACTTGATAAGGAGCTAACTTTGGAGGCAAAACCAAACCATGATCATCAGAATGAGCCATAACTAAAGCTCCCATTAATCGAGTAGAAACTCCCCAAGAAGTAGCCCAAACATATTCTTGCTTCCCTTCTTTTGTAGCAAACTTAACATCAAATGCTTTTGCAAAATTTTGACCTAAAAAATGAGAAGTACCCGCTTGCAATGCTTTACCATCTTGCATTAAAGCTTCGATACAATAAGTTTCTTCAGCACCTGCAAATCTTTCTTTTTCAGATTTCAATCCTATGATCACTGGCATAGCCATAAAGTTCTGAGCAAACTCAGCGTATATATTTATCATTTGCTCAGTTTCACTAATTGCCTCCTTTTTTGTTGCATGAGCAGTATGACCTTCTTGCCATAAAAACTCGGCAGTTCGCAAAAATAATCTAGTGCGCATTTCCCACCTTACAACATTTGCCCATTGATTTACTAAAATTGGCAAATCACGATAAGATTGTATCCATTTTCGATAAGTATCCCAAATAATTGTTTCTGATGTTGGTCTTACAATAAGCTCCTCTTCTAATTTCGCGTTTGGGTCAACTATAACTCCACTGCCATCTTCTTTATTTTTTAAACGATAATGTGTAACAACAGCACATTCCTTAGCAAAGCCATCTACATGAGCTGCCTCTTTACTTAAATAAGATTTAGGAATAAAAAGAGGAAAGTAAGCATTCTCATGACCTGTTGCTTTAAACATTCTATCCAATTCTGCTTGCATTTTTTCCCAAATTGCATAGCCATAAGGTTTAATTACCATACAACCTCTTACCCCTGAGTTTTCAGCTAAATCTGCCCCCTGAACAATCTCATTATACCATTGAGAATAATCTTCCTCTCTAGATGTTAATTTTTTCGCCATTATAAATTAAAAAATGTAATTTTGTTGTATTATTTGCGTTCACTAAAATAAAAGTTGTACAAAACTAACAAATTAAACGAGCATAAGTTGTATAAGCTTCAAACAAAAAAACAAACCAAATGAAATCTTTTAATCTGCCTTTAATATTGATCTTATTTTTTTCCTCATGCATTACATCAAATCATGTGTATTATAGCGACCCTAATTATTTAGCTAGTGATGAATTTAGCACTTATGAAGAAATAACTGCAAATAACCAAGAAGAACCAGAATCATCAACTAATGATAGCACAATGGATTCACATACTGATTATACAGCTGAAAACTATTATGATTATTCCTTTTCATCTAGAATAAGGAGATTCCATAGACCAATGTATTATAGTGGATATTATGGAGGTATTTATACTGATTACTATTGGTATAATAATGACCCATTTGCTTGTGGAACAAGTATTTATTACGGATATAACTGGTACACTCCGCATTATTCTTACTACAGTTATTCTCCATATTATTATAATTATTACAGGCCTTATTATTACGGAAGTCATTACCTGTACAATCATTATCACTACAACTTACACAATACATATTATACTAATAGGAATAAGTACAATTCTTACATAACTGGACGTAGAGGTAGTTTATCGTCAAACAGTAGATCAGGAGGCGTTAATAGAAATAGAACTAATAAAATTCTTCCAAATCACAATCATAAAACTTCTACTTCAAAAATCCGAGATAATAATGTGAGAACCCAGATTAATAACAAAAATTATAACTCAAAATCTACAATAAAAACAAATAGTACTAGAGGAGAATCGAAAATTAAAGAAAATACTGATAGAAATAATACAACAATAATAAATAATAATAGTCGTTCAAATAAAAACAGAAATACAACAATCAGAACAAATTCAAATAGAACAAATAACTCCTACTATAGTCCTAAAACAAATAATAGAAGTTATAAGTCACAAAATAGAAATAACAACTCAAATAGTCGTAACAAATCCTCAAGAAGTAGAGGTAGAAATGTTAACCCAAGAAGATAAAATGATAAAAAAACTATTAATAATTGCTATTGCAATCAATACGTTAACAGCACATGCACAAAATGAAGTAGATGCGCTAAGATATGCAACACAGAACTTAAGTGGAACAGCTAGATACGCTGCTATGGGAGGTGCTTTTGGATCACTAGGTGGTGAATTTTCAGCTTTAAGTTCAAATCCTGCAGGAATTGGAATGTATCAATTTGGAGAAATTACACTTACTCCTTCCTTTAATTTAAATACTACTAAATCTTACACTAATGCTTCAAACTTATCTTCATATGAATCAAGATTATCTATAGGAAATTTAGGGCTAGTATTTACTATGCCTCAAAATAATCTTGACTGGAAAAGAATTAATCTTGCAATTGGATGGAATCAATTAGCAAATTATGATAACACAATACAAATTGAAACGATAAATAGTCAAAACTCAATAGTAGATGTAATTCTAGAAATGACTAATGGAACTATACAAGAAGATCTTACAAATCCTTACTCACTTATGGCATGGAATACTTTCTTGATTGACCCCTTAGTAAATAATAATGGAGATACTGTAAATGGAGAGTATATTTCTAACTTTTCTACAAGTCCTAAGTTACAATCAAAGGACATTACAAGAGCAGGAGATATGAAGGAATTTATTATTGCTCTTGGAGGATCTTATAAAGAAAAATTATATCTTGGAGCTACAATAGGCATTCCTACGTTCGAATATTATGAATACTCTGAATATACAGAACGTGAAACATCCGATACATCAAACAACTTACGACAAATGTTTTTTTCTGAAGAAATATCAGCATACGGCACAGGATATAATCTTAAAGTAGGACTCATCTATAGATTTTCAGAAAAAATAAAACTTGGAGGGTCAATACACACACCAACCTTCTTTAGTATTGAAGAAGATTATAATACCTCTATGACGACCCTTGCAAAAGATACTACTAGAAATGATAATATGGGCTACTTCAATCCATTTAATTATAATTTAGTTACACCTTTAAAAGCAAGTATAAGTGCTTCAACAAATTTTAAAAACCTACTAATTGGAGCAGAATATGAGCTAATTGACTACTCTACTTCTGAATATTTTACATCCGGTTTTGAGAATGAAAACATAACCATCACAAATATTTATCAAAGAACAGAAAACATTAAAATCGGAGCTGAAATAAATATCAAACCTTTTGTTTTAAGATCCGGATATTCAAAATATGGAAGTGCTTTTGCAGAAAAAGATTTTAGTGTAGAACAATTTAGTTATGGTATAGGCCTAAATAATGGCAGTTACTTTATCGATGTAGCATATGTTTTATCTCAAGGATCAGAAGAACATCCATTATATAACGAACTAATACCAATAGTAAATACTAACCACAACTTAGTATTTACATTAGGCCTTAGATACTAATTAGAGAGTCTTTCAAGGCCAGCCCTTGCCTTTTGATGAATCCCTCTCTCATAATCAAAATCTGACATTAATAGACATCTATTAAAGTAAAATTTTGCATCCCGAAAATTATTTTGCTTCTCGTAAAGTAAAGCAATCTGCAGTGCAGACATGGGAGCATAATAACTAGAAGAAAACCGACCTTTATCTAACACCTTCTTATAATGTTGAATAATCTGATTTACAGAATTATTTAGTTTTGATTTGATTCGAGCCAATCGATACCAATATTCAATTTGGTGAACTTCATCTGCAAAACAAGTATCTCCTTCAATTTTATTTAGCTCTGACAATGCTAAAGAGTAATATCCCCCATCATACAACAAACGAGTTTTTAATAGCAAATGAGGGCTAATATAATCTCTTTTGGCATCTTTAAAAGCTACTTTATCTTCATCAATCATTGAATTCCCTTCTGAAATAACTCGTTTAAAATATTTTTTTTTCTCTATGCTATCATTTGAAAGAAAAGAAATCCATGCTAATTTATGGTTAGCCGCTTTAATATAGTTTAATCCTCTAAAATTTGTTAAAAAATACTCAAATTTTTGTTTTGCATTTTCAAAATCAAGTTTATATAAATAGGTCATTGCATGCAAATAATCAAGGTAATAAAATTCAATAGATTTACTGCTGTTTGGCCTATTTTTTAAAATTGTCAAACAATAATCATTATAACCTAAATCATGTGATAGACGCGCAGCGGCAAAATTCAATAATAAATTATCTTGATACCTAACACCTATTCTATCTAGATGCTTCTTAGAAATCATATTATTATTGCCCAAATTAATTTGCAAAAAAGACAATAAAAACAACACCTCAGGTTCATACATAGCAAAATGATTATCATTTAAAATAATCTCAATTTGATTCATTCCAAGAGAAATACCCCCATTTAGTCCAGCAAAATCCAATATCCAATGCAAACTCTTAGGAACAGACCCCAGCAAGGCATTAATTAAGCCTAATCCTTTATTATTAAGAGTAAAATCAGGAAACTTCTGCTTGTTTTTTTCAAGCAACCTATATGCTTTTACAATCTCATAAACCGCAATAGAATACTGTTCAAATTTTAATCGAGAAAAAGCCCATTGTAAATTTATTTCAGCTTTAGAGTACAAATAATAGGGAGAAGTTTTATCATTCTTATCTAATAATTCAAGTCTTAAATCTTTGAGATACTCATGCGATTTAAAATAATTAAGATCCTCAGAAATAATAATTGTTAAGAAATCAATATAGTTTTTATGCAATGGGATAAATCCATTATTAGGATTTTTTGATTGTTCGTTAGCTAAAAAAATAGCGGCTTGATCAAACTCTAAATTGATAATATGAAAATAGGATTTTTCTATATTGTTGGTCATTTCAAATGACGAATAAGCCAATTGACTAAAAAATAAACATACTATCGTAAGTCGTCTCATTATAAAAAAAGGGACTCCAAAAATATGAAATCCCTTTTAAATAAATCCGTTATTAGTTATGCTTCCTGTGCTTCAAAAATACCAGCATCAATCATAATCCTTCCGCAATGTTCACAAATAATCACTTTTTTATGCATTTTAATATCCAACTGTCTTTGTGGAGGAATCTTACTAAAACACCCTCCACAAGCTTCACGCTCAACTGAAACCACAGCCAAACCATTTGCTACTTTTGATCTAATTCTTTTATAAGCAGTTAATAATCTTGCGTCAATAACCTTCTCTGCTTTTGTAGAATCAACTATTAATGATTTTTCTTCTTTCTCTGTCTCAGCAACAATCTCATTAAGTTCGGTTGATTTTAATTTTAACTCTTCTTCCCTCTCACCAATCTGTTCCTTACAGGCATTAATTATTTCAGTTTTATGAAGAACATTTGCCTCATTTTGAACTATTTTCTTTTCAGCAAGCTGAATTTCTAAATTTTGATATTCTACCTCCTTAGTTAAGGAAGTAAACTCTCGATTATTCTTAATATTTTTGAGCTGAGTCTCATACTTTTCAATAGCATCAGTAGCCAAAGAAATGGTATTTTTATTAGCCGCAATATTCTCATGTATCACTTCTAATTCATTCTCAAATTTCTCCAATCTTGTATTTAAGCCAGCAATTAAATCTTGTAAATCTTCAATCTCTAAAGGTAATTCTCCTCTTACAATTCTAATTTTATCAACTTTAGTATCAATAACTTGAAGTTGATGCAACGCTTTTAATTGCTCTTCTACAGTCCCTTTATTTTTTTGTGTTTTTTTTGCCATCTATAGGTACTTTATCGGATTAGTATTTACTTTTGATAATCGGACGGCAAATTTAGCAAAATTTTTGGTAAGTAAATCATAAATCAACTCCTTTGTAAACTGCTCACTCTCATAGTGACCTATATCAGCAATAATAAGTTCATTATCAGCATCAAAAAACTCATGATATTTAAAATCAGCTGTTATAAAAATATCTGCTTTAGCTCTTTTTGCGCTAGCAAGCAAAAAACTACCACTTCCTCCACAAATAGCAACTGTTTTGATCTGATTTTTCACTAAATTAGTATAACGAATACAATCCGTTTTCATATTTCTTTTTAGCATTTCTAAAAATGCTTCTACATCCATCGCTTTGGTCAATTGGCCCACAACTCCAGATCCAACATTTTCATATGCATTATCTAAAATATAAATTTGATAAGCAATATCCTCATAAGGATGAACACTTTTCATGGCAGATAGAAGTTCCTTTTCTATATATTTTGGAAAAATCACTTCTATTTTTTCTTCTTTTTCTATATGTCGCTTTCCAAGCTCTCCTACATAAGGGCTACACCCTTCATTTGCCCTAAAAGTACCTTTGCCAATAGAAGTAAAACTACACTCATTATAATTACCTATAGTTCCTGCTCCTGAATTAAAAAGTGTATTCCTTAATTTCTCAGCATGTGAGATAGGACAATAAACCACTAACTGTCTTAAGAAATCTTTTTTAGGCCCAAGTATTGTGCAATTTTTAACTCCTAATCTTTCAGCAATATTAGCACTAACACCATTTGAAGCATTATCTAAATTAGTATGCATAGCATAGATAGCAATATTATTTTTTATTGCTTTTATAATAGTTCTTTCAATATAATTACTGCCATTTATTTTTTTGAGACCATTAAATATAATCGGATGATGAGCTATAATAAAATCACAACCATTTTCTATTGCTTCATCAACTATAAGCTCAGTACAATCAAGGGTTATAAGAACTGCATTTATAACAGCATTTTCATCACCAACAATTAAGCCACAATTATCATAACTTTCTTGATATGCAAGTGGTACTATGTTTTCTAAATAACTGATTACTTCTTTTATTTTCATTTTTCAAAAATACAAAACTCTTTGACAACAAAATACTATCTTTGCCTTATGCGCTTACTATTATATTTACTTTCAATTATTTATGGCGTATGCATGAACTTAAGAAATGCTCTTTTTGATTACAATATTTTAAAATCAAAAGAACATAATATTGCTATTATTTGTATTGGAAATCTATCTATCGGTGGTAGTGGTAAAACACCACTCACCAATTACATTGCAAAGATGTTATGTGACAAATATAAAATTGCAATACTTAGTAGAGGATATGGCCGAAAATCATCAAAATTTCAATATGTCGAACTCAATAGTACTATATCTACTGTTGGTGACGAACCTTTACAGTTAAAAATAAATAACCCAAATTGCATAATAGCTGTAAACAACAACAGAAACTATGGTATAAAAAAAATTCTATTTGATCATCCGAAAACAAATGTAATTCTTCTTGATGACGGATTTCAACACAGAAGAATTAAAGCCGGACTAAATATAATAGTAACACCATTCTACAAATCATTTGGAAAAGATAATCTGCTTCCATTAGGAACACTAAGAGAGCCTGCAAGTGGAGCTAATAGAGCAAATATTGTTTTAATAAGCAAAACCCCTGAAAATGCAACCTCAATGGAGAAAAAAGAACTAACTGAACAACTAAACCTAAAAGCACATCAGAAAACATATTTTTCTTCAATTATATATCATAAATATAAATCTATTCAAAATAATACTCAACTGAAAGACGAAAGAGGTTACAGCATTACACTAGTAAGTGGCATTGCAGAACCCAATCCTTTAGTAGATCATCTAAAAAAAGACGGAAAAAAAGTGACTTTGATTAAATTTCCTGATCATCATAATTATACGGCAAATGATGTTAAAAATATCTTATCAATACACAAGAAAGATAAAAGCTCAAAAAAACTTATCTTAACCACCGAAAAAGATGCCACTAAACTAAAACAATTTTCAACACATTTTAAGGAAGAAAATGTGTATTACGTACCTATTGATATAGTGATAAATGGCAAGGAGATGTTTGAAAAACAACTATTAGATTATGTTAGAACAAATTAAAGAATCAGCAACACTTTTACAAGAAAAAACAAATTACAATCCACAAGTTGGTATCATTTTAGGGACTGGACTAGGAGGACTAGTATCTGAAATAAAAATTGAATATTCAATATCATATAAAGATATTCCGCATTTTCCTATATCAACAGTTGAAGGACATTCAGGGAGATTAATCTTCGGAATATTAGGAGGCAAACAAGTAGTAGCAATGCAAGGACGTTTTCATTTTTATGAAGGATATTCTATGAAGAAAGTAACCTTCCCAATAAGAGTTATGAAATTTCTAGGTATTAACAGCTTAATTGTTTCAAATGCTAGTGGTGGTGTAAACCCTGATTATGAAATAGGTGATTTAATGATATTAAGCGATCATATCAACTTGATAAGTAATCCATTAATTGGTACTAATATTGATGAGTTAGGACCAAGATTCCCTGACATGAGTGAATCTTATTGCAAAAAGTTAATTGCAAAAGCTGAAAATATTGCAAAAGTGAATAACATTCCAATTCAAAAAGGTGTTTATGTAGCACTGACAGGACCTACACTAGAAACGCCTGCTGAATATAAATTCATGAGAATTATTGGTGGTGACACTGTAGGAATGTCAACAGCTCCAGAAGTAATTGTAGCTCGTCATATGGGGATTCCCTGCTTTGCAATGTCAGTAATTACTGATCTAGGAGTTGAAGGAAAGGTACAAAAAGTTAGTCACTCAGAAATACAAAAGGTAGCTGAAGTAGCAGAACCAAAACTAACACTAATTATTAAGCAACTAATTGACTCCATATAATGAAAAAACTATTATTTATTTTATTTACTACTTTTAATTTAGTTAACGCTCAAAATCAACAACAAGCAACTCTTCTATATAATTGGCAAGATACTTCATTAGCAAGTTCCTATTCTTATGACAATACGTATAACGAATGCTGGGGATTGGTTATAAATAATAAAGAGTTTGCTGTTATAGGGTCAACATCGGGAACACACTTCTTTGATGTAACTGATCCTAAAAATTCATACGAAGTTGCATTTGCTGAAGGAGCATTTACAGGAGGAGG
>MDSW01143455.1_pt1 | contig 10270 bp, 8 predicted proteins | sample 811171 | NCBI WGS metagenome assembly MDSW01 (sample SAMN05326641, study PRJNA326480) | marine metagenome | isolation source: seawater | place: Atlantic Ocean: North West | collected 2012 | reverse complement strand
GGATTCATTTGGTATGCCAGCTGAAAATGCTGCTCGCCAAAATAATTTACATCCTAAAGAATGGACTGAAAAAAATATTTCTGCAATGAAAACTCAATTAAAAAAATTAGGACTATCAATTGATTGGGATAGAGAAATATCTACCTGCAGTGAAGAATATTATAAACATCAACAGCTATTTTTTATTGAATTATTTGAGAAGGGTTTAGTTTACCGTAAGCAAAATTACGTAAATTGGGATCCAGTAGATAAAACAGTGCTTGCAAATGAGCAGGTAATTGATGGAAAAGGTTGGCGTTCAGGAGCAGTTGTTGAGAGAAAAAAGTTAAATCAGTGGTTTTTTAACATTTCAAAGTTTTCTGATGATCTCCTAGAAGGGTTAAAAAAACTGGATGATTGGCCAAATAAAGTAAAAATAATGCAAAAAAATTGGATAGGAAAATCTTTTGGATGCGAAATTGATTTTAAAATCCAAGGAAACTTACCTATAGAAAAAATTAAATGCTTTACAACTCGCCCTGATACTCTTTTTGGGTTTTCTTTCCTTGCTGTATCAGTTGATCATCCAATATCAAAATTTTATGAAAATGATGAAAATTTTAAAAAATTCAAAGAGGAATGTTCAAAAACCGGGACAACAGAAGAGTCTATTGCCCAAGGTGAGAAAATAGGATTTAAAACTGATTTATTTGCATTAAATCCTTTCAACGAAAATGACAAAGTACCTGTCTATTTTGCAAACTTTGTTTTAATGGATTATGGATTTGGAGCTGTGTTTGGTTGTCCAGGCCATGATCAAAGAGATCTGGACTTCGCAATCAAATATAACCTGCCTATAAAAACTGTAGTAAAACCTGACAATGAAAATGATAGTTTTAGTGTAACAAGTGAAGCCTACACCGGATCAGGTGTAATAATAAACTCAAAATTTTTGAATGGGTTAAAAGTTCCAGATCAATCTATAATCGAAGCAATTAAAATTATTGAAGAAAAAAAATTAGGAAAAAAAACAATTAATTTTAGATTAAAAGATTGGGGAGTATCTCGTCAAAGATATTGGGGATGTCCAATACCTATGGCTTATGATAGCGATGGAAACGTTCACCCAGTGCCTAAAGATGAACTCCCAATAAAGTTACCCGAAAAAATTAATCTCAAAGCAAAAGGCAACCCTCTTGATAATGAAAAAGACTGGAGAAAAATCATTATAGATGGAAAAACGTGTGTTAAAGAAACTGATACTCTTGATACTTTTGTTGACTCATCTTGGTATTTTTTGAGATTTTGTTCACCCAATTTTAAGGATTATGGGTTTGATATAAATGCTATTAATTATTGGATGCCTGTTGATCAATATATTGGGGGTGTCGAACATGCAATATTACACCTCCTCTATTCAAGATTTTTTATGAGAGCAATAGACCATAAAAACAAAAATTTTAATTTGAGAGAGCCTTTTAATAGTCTTTTCACACAAGGTATGGTTTGTCATGAAACATATCAAGATGATAAAAAAAATTGGCTGAGTCCAGAAGAAGTAGAAACTAAGGATGGAAAAAATTTTTTTCTTAAAGATCAACCAAGCATAAAAGTAAAAGTGGGTCCTGCTGAATCGATGTCAAAATCAAAAAAAAATACTATTGATCCTGAAACCATGATAGAAAGTTATGGCGCTGACGCAGTTCGACTATTTATCTTATCGGACAGTCCACCTGAAAAAGATGTACAATGGTCTGATCAAGGTATGGTTGCATCCTTTAAATTTATACAAAAATTTTGGCTTTTAAATCAAAAAATTACTCAAAAAATTAATAGCTCCAAAAAAGAGATTGATGGGAATGGTGATGAAGAACTAAGTAAATTTACAAATCATCTTATCAATAAAATGAATAATAATTTAGAGAAGTTTAATTATAATGTCATAGTAGCAAATATGTATGAAACTTATAATTTCTTGAATAAAATTATAGAAAAACAATTTAATAAGAATATTCTTGTAGAGAATTATAGCAAAATATTATCCCTGATGTCTCCAGTAATACCACATTTAATTAATGAATGTTTTGAAAGTAATAAATTTGAAATTTTACAGAAGTGGCCAAATTTAGATAAAAAATATTTAGAAGAAAAAAATGTTTCTATAGTTGTGCAATTTGGTGGTAAAAAAAGAGGTGTTGTACAAGTTGAAAAAGAGGCAAGTGAAAAAACAGTTATGGAACTTGTTAAAAAAGAAGATAGGATTAGTAAAAATTTAGAAAATAAAAAAATAAGTAAAATTTTTTTTGTAAAAAATAGACTGATAAATATCGTTTTGGATGATTAAAAAAGTTATTGCATTAAATTTATTATTAATTTTAGTTTATGGTTGTGGATTTACACCTATTTATTCAACAAAGAATGAAACTTTTTCGATACAAAATATTTCATTAGCAGGTGATAAAGATATAAATAAAATACTTAACAAAAGATTAAGAAATTTTACAAACAATAATAATGCAAATAAATTTTTTGATATTGCAATATTGTCTAGTAATAAAAGAAATGTAACAGCTAAAAATAAAAAAGGAAATCCAACTCAATTTTCTCTTAAAATTGATGTTGATATGACATTGTTAGATAGCTTAAATCAAAAAAGAAAAATAAAATTTACAGAAAGTAGTTCATATAAAAATAATGATAATAAATTTGATCTTAAAGTTTATGAAAATAATTTAATCGAAAATATGACTGATAAAATTTTTTCAGATTTAATATTATATATTAAAAGCTTGGATTGATTTATGATTTTAAAGTCCTATCAATTAAATAATATACTCAGTTTTAAAACAAATTTTTTTTTGTTTTATGGGGAAAATGAAGGTTTAAAAGCTGAAGCTATTCAGGCCATTATTAACTCAGGTTTTTCAAAAACAATTCAAAAATACGATGAGAGCGATGTACTAAGTAATTATGATAGTTTTATTTATGAGTCTTTTAATAAATCTTTGTTTGAGGATAAAAAAATAATTATAATTTCTAGAGCTTCTGAAAAAATAATCCCCCTCATTGATGAAATGAAGATTAAAAACTTTGATGACATTAAACTTGTAATTAATTGTGGGGTGCTAGAAAAAAAATCAAAGTTAAGAACAATTTTTGAGAAGGAAAAAAATTTAGTTTGCGTCCCTTTTTACAGTGATGATAATAAAACTTTAACAAATCTTGCTAATAATTTTTTTAGTAAAAATAAAATTTCAATATCCAGAGAGGTAATTAACTTGCTTGTTGAAAGAAGTAGAGGAGATAGGATTAATTTAAATAACGAGTTGTCTAAAATTGAATCATATTTAGAAACGAATAAAGTCGTAACACATCATGAAATTTTAAAACTCACAAACCTGGCTGAAAATTATAGTTTTTCTGAGCTTGCAGATACTTGCTTAAGCAAGAATAAAAGAAAAACAATCAATATATTAAATGAAAATAATTACTCCTCTGAAGATTGTATAGGGATAATCAGAGTATTTTTGATTAAAGCTAAAAGAATACTTAGACTAAAAAAAATAGACAAAATTAATAATAATATTGAAAAATCCATTTCAGATTATAAACCTCCTATATTCTGGAAAGATAAAGATATACTTATGCAACAATTAAAGTCTTGGAATATAGAAAATATTGAGTGTTTCATTTACAAAATAAATGAACTGGAACTATTAATTAAAAAAAACAGTACTTTATCCTTAAATATACTTAAAGACTTTATACTGAGCCAATTCAAAACTAGTAATTAGCTTTAATTATATAAATTAGTTTATTCAATTGATCTAGATCTTTATAATTAAAAGATATTGAGCCAGAATTATTTTTTTTATTTTTAATAGAAACTCTTATTCCTAATTTATTAATTAGTATGTTTTCAAGTTCTTTAATGTTCGTATCTTTGGAAACTAGTCTAGTTTTTTTTGGTCTTTTAAATAAATTAACTAAATTCTCTGCTTGTCTTACAGATAATTTTTTTTCAACAATTTTTTTTGCCAATAAATTTGCATTATCCATTCCTACTAATATTTTTGCATGACCTTGTGTAATTTTACCATTCTCAATCATATTAATTACATCTTTTGGCAATGATAATAATCTCAAACAATTTGCAATGTGTGCCCTACTCTTTCCAATAAACTTACCGACTTTTTCTTGATCATAACCAAACTCATCCATTAATCTTTTATAGCCTGTTGCCTCTTCTACAGGATTGAGATCGCTTCTTTGAACATTTTCTACAATTCCAAACTCTAGCGCTTTTATATCGTCAGCCTCAATAACAACTGCTGGTATTTCATTTAAACCTGCATTTTGAGATGCAAGCCATCGTCTCTCACCAGCAACAATTTCAAATTTACCATTAAATTCTTTTGATTTTCTTACAATAATTGGTTGTACAACTCCTCTTTCCTTAATTGAATTACTCAATTCTTCTAAACTCACTTTATCAAAAATTTTTCTAGGCTGAAATTTTCCTCGTACAATTTCACTTATAGAAATCTTATTTTTAATTGAGGAATTTTTTGTATCCCCAATTAATGAAGACAAGCCTCTTCCTAAACCTTTTTTTTGCTTTAAGATACTCAAGCCGCGCTCTCCATTATTTTATCTTGATTTAAAAATTCTTCTGTTAGATTAAAATATGATTTACTTCCAGGACAAGTCTTATCATATATTAAAACTGGTATTCCATGAGAAGGTGCTTCCGATAACCTTACATTTCTAGGAATAACTGTATTATAAACTTTTTCTTTAAAATAATCTCTCGCTTCCTTCTCTACTTGGCTTGAGAGTTTATTTCTTTTGTCGTACATTGTTAAAATTATACCTCTAATAGATAAATCAGAATTTAGGCTATCTTTAACTCTATCAATAGTTTTGACTAGTTGAGTTAACCCTTCTAGTGCAAAAAATTCAGTTTGCAAGGGAACGATTAGTGAATTTGATGCGACTAGAGCCATAACTGTAAGTAAACTTAATGATGGAGGGCAATCGATAAAAACGTGACTATAATCGGTGCTATTTTCCTTGAAAAATGCAGATAATTTATCTCTTAAAATAAAAGCTCTACCATTGTCACCTGCAGTTTCTACTTCTAAGCCAGATAGATCAACGTTAGAAGTAATGATATCAAGGTTATTAATTTCAGTCTTCTGTATAATTTCTGAAATATTTTTTGACCCATTAAGAGCGTTATAAATATTTTTTTCCGATCCATCTATATTAGAGTGACCTAAGCCAGTTGTTGCGTTTCCTTGTGGGTCGAGATCTATTACCAATATTTTTTTTTCACTTGCAGCTAATCCTGCCGCTAGATTAATTACTGTTGTTGTTTTTCCAACTCCCCCCTTTTGATTGATTACAGAAATTATCTTACTTTTCATTTTTTTTTTAAATTACAAATTTTGATTATTTTTGATTCTGAGCTTGTTATACTTTTTTTTTCTTTATAATCGAAGCTCCAGTTACTCAGCGCTTTTTCTAAAATATTTTTTTTATTTTTCCCTAAAAAAATTATTACACTCCTAAATTTTTTGAAATTTTTTTCTGCTAAGTTTAAAACAATAGGTAAAGGCTTAAACGCTCTAGCAATTATTAAGTCTGTCTCTATATTTTTTTCTTTAAATATATCTTTTTGAAAGACCTCAGCATTCAGATCTAATTTTTCTTTCACTGAAGATAGAAATTTGCATTTTCTAAAGCTTTTTTCGTAAAGATGAAATTTCATATTTGGTTTTTTTATCTTCATTATGATAGCAAGAACTATACCTGGAAGCCCTGAGCCTGATCCAACATCCGTGCAAATATTATAATTTTCATTAATAAATTCAACGGTTTGCGCACAATCTACGATGTGTCTTTTTCGAATTTCTTTCTCTGTTGATTTACTTATTAAGTTAATTTTATTGTTTTCTTTTTTCAATAACTCACAGTAAGCCTCAAACTGTGGAAATGTTTCACGTGAAACATTTAGAGGCTCAAGATTTTTATATTGTAAAATATTCGAATCAATCAAGCTATATTCTTAATAGACTTTCTTTTGACGTGAGACAACAAAATATATACAGCTGCTGGAGTTATTCCATCAATTCTTAGCGCTTGACCCATTGTTTTTGGTCGAATTTTCTTAAATTTAGATTTTACCTCGTTAGAAAGCCCGCTTAAACTGTCATAATTGACTGTTTCTGGTATTTTTAAATTCTCATCCTTCTTAAATGCTAATATATCAGCTTTTTGCTTTGTTAAATAACCTCTATAATGAGCATTAATTTCCAACTGTTCGTCTATTTCTTTAGACTTATAGGGTATTTCAGGCCAAATTTCCCTAATTTTACTCATTTTAACACCTTTTTGACTCAAGATTTGTTCGGCATTTCTGTTTATACCGTCTTTAGCTATATTGACACCATATTTTGCCACTTTTGAGGGTGAAATGCTTGAATTAGACATAAATTTCGTTAATTTTTGGAGGTCTTTGGACTTTTGATTGTATATATTCTTCCTAAAATCCTGAATAAGGTCTATATCTATTCCCTTTTTGGTTAGTCTTAAATCTGCATTGTCTGCTCTAAGACTTAATCTGTATTCAGCTCGTGAAGTAAACATTCTATATGGCTCAGCTACCCCTTTTGTGACAAGATCGTCTATCATAACACCTATATATGCTTCAGATCTATCAAGAATAAATGGTTCTAAATTCTTAACTGATACCGCAGCGTTTATTCCTGCGATCAAACCTTGTGCAGCTGCCTCTTCATAGCCTGTAGTTCCGTTTATCTGCCCAGCAAGATAAAGGTTTTTTATTTTTTTTGTTTCAAGAGTTAGAAAAAGTTCACGTGGATCAACATAATCGTATTCGATTGCATACCCCGGACGCAATATTTTAACATTCTCTAAACCTCTAATATTACTACATATTTCAGCTTGAATTTCTGCAGGAAGAGATGTTGATATACCATTTGGATAAATCGTATTGTCATTCAGACCTTCCGGTTCGAGAAATATTTGGTGTCTTAATTTGTCAGAGAACTTAAAAATTTTATCTTCAATTGAAGGGCAGTACCTTGGTCCAACACCCTTTATACTGCCGGAGTACATTGCACTAGATTTAATGTTCTTTGAGATGATCTTGTGTACTTTCTGATTAGTATAAGTCATCCTGCATGAGACTTGCGGGTTAGTATTTTTTTCTGTTAGAAACGAAAAAAAATAAGGATCAACATCCGCATGCTGCTCTTCTAAACTTTCGAAATTTATTGTCTTACTATCCAATCTTGGAGGTGTTCCTGTCTTAAGTCTTCCAATTACGAAATTATATTTTTCTAGCTGTTCTGTTAAACCTGTTGTTGGTTTTTCATTAAATCTTCCCGCAGGAGTCTTCTCATCGCCTATATGTATCAAGCCATTTAAAAATGTTCCAGTTGTAAGTATAAGCTTGTTGCATGTAATCTTCTGCCCTGACAGAGTAATAATTCCTTTTACAACGTTTTTTTCAAATATGAACTTAATTACAGGGTCAGAAAAAACGCTTAAATTACAGTAGTTTAGCATTTTTTTTTGCATATATTTTTTATATAGGGATCTGTCACTTTGCGTTCTCGGTCCTCTTACGGCTGGGCCCCTGCTTCTATTTAGAAGCCTAAACTGTATACCTGACTTGTCTGCTACTACTCCCATTACACCATCTAAAGCATCTATCTCTCTAACTAAATGTCCTTTGCCTAATCCACCAATAGCAGGATTGCATGACATTTCCCCTATAGTTTCTACTTTGTGTGTATATAAAGCTGTATTTATACCAAGTCTTGCTGATGCAGCAGCGGCTTCACATCCTGCATGGCCTCCACCTATTACCACCACATCAAAAAATGCTTCTTTTGTCATAATAAAAATATAGTTACTTTTTTATTATTTGCCAATACAGAAGTCATTAAAAATACTTCCAAGTATCTCCTCTACATCTACTTTTCCTACCAACATTCCAAGATGCCTTGTTGCTAATCTAATGTCTTCAGCCGCTTTATCAAAATCACTATCTTTTTCTTTTTTACTAAAGTCATCTAAATGGGATATACATTTTTCAAGATGCTGTCTGTGCCTTTCACGAGTTATTAAGGTGTCCTCTACACTGACAAATTTATTTGTTAAATTTTTTTTTATTTTGTCAATAAGCTTCTCAATATTCGTTTCATCTTTAATAGAAATTAAAATAGGTTTATATTTATCAAGTTCTTTGCTTTTTATTATTCCAAGATCAGATTTATTTATAACAAATATAGATTTTTCTATATTTAAATCACTCAAAAAGCCAGTAAAATCAACACTTTTAGGCTCAAAAACTAGTATATTTAAATCAGCATCTTCTGCTCTTTTAAGAGCTAATTTTATACCCTTTTTTTCTATTTCATTTTTCGAATTTCTTATACCAGCGGTATCAGACATGATTACAGGAAACCCGTCGATATTTAAATGAACTTCAATTATATCTCTCGTTGTGCCAGCTATTTCAGAAACGATTGCAACCTCTCTATTGGAAAAATAATTTAGTAAACTCGACTTACCTGCATTAGTTGGCCCTATTATAGCTATTTTAAAACCCTCTCTGATTCTTTCTCCAACTTTACTATCATTTAATACTTTTTTTATTTCTAGCTTAACTTTTTGAGAATCTTTTTTTATATTATTTAATATATTGGAAGGAAGGTCTTCATCAGGAAAATCAATTTTGGCCTCTAAATTTGATAAAATTTTTAATAAAATTTTTCGCCACGTCTCGAATTTGTCAGAGCTCTTTCCACTCATTATTTTTAATGCTTGTCTTCTTTGAATTTCTGTCTCTGCAGCGATTAGATCTGCAATACTTTCCGCTTTTATTAGATTTATTTTTTCGTTCTGGAAGGCTCTTTTTGTAAACTCTCCTGGCTCTGCTAATTTACAGTCTTTTATTTTTGACAAATTATCTAATATTGATTGTATAACTGCCTTACTACCATGAGCATGAATTTCCGCCATATCTTCTCCCGTATAACTATTTGGACCAGGAAACCATAATACAATGCATTCATCTATTGGTTCTTTAGATTTTAAATTTATTATTTTTCTCAAGGAAGCAACTCTTGGTTTTGGTAAAGATCCTATGATAACAGATTGGATCACATCTTTTGTTTTCTCACCTGATATTCTTATTACTGCTACACCTGATAGACCCGGTCCTGAGGATAGTGCATAAATTGTCATAATTATATTATATCTTGAAAAAAGTTAATGGATATCGTTAAAATCAACTATGATAATTTGGATTGCTTCGTACCCTAAAAGTGGAAATACATGGGTAAGATATTTTTTAAAATCTTACTTTGAGCCAACAGATCAGAAATTAACTTTAAAAACAACAAAAGTAGATAACTTTTATAGTTTATATTTCCCTAATTTATCTTTGTTAAAAGAATTAAATGTAGAATATATGAGTTTTGTAAATATAGTAAAGAATTGGGTTCCCATGCAGGATTTTGTGAATTTAAACGGCAAAATTAATTATTTCAAAACACATAACGCGATGTGTACAATTAACAATTATCCTTTTACAAACAAAGAGAACACATTAGGGGGAATTTATTTAGTAAGAGACCCAAGAGATGTTTTAATTTCATATTCAAATCATTTAGGATTGAACCACGAAGAGACACTTGGACGGATGCTTGACTCCAATAACGGTGAATATCAAACTGGTGAGAATTATAGTTCTGCTATAACTGGGACTTGGTCAGACCACTATAATTCTTGGAAAACATATAATTCAAGGAAAATTTTGATAATAAAATATGAAGATTTAATATCAGATTCATTAAATACTTTTTCAAAAATTATAAAATATTTATCAGAAATAACGGAAATAAAATTTGATAAAGACAAAATAAAGTATTCTATAAAGAAAACTAGCTTTGAAAGCTTAAGTCAACTCGAAAAAGAAGAGGGATTTGAAGAGAAGGGGAAGGGTAAATCTTTTTTTAGAAAGGGAAAGATTGGAAGTTGGAAAGAGGAACTTAGTGAGGAATTATCTAAAGAAATTGAATTTAAGTTTAATAAAGAAATGTCTGAGCTTAACTATATATAACTTTATCCAGGCTTATTCATCGAATTAAAAAAATCAGAGTTACTTTTGGTATTTTTTAATTTTGAATTTATAAACTCAATCGCATCCATTGAACCCATTGGGGCAATTATTCTTCTCAATACATTCATTTTC
>MDSW01197731.1_pt1 | contig 10271 bp, 10 predicted proteins | sample 811171 | NCBI WGS metagenome assembly MDSW01 (sample SAMN05326641, study PRJNA326480) | marine metagenome | isolation source: seawater | place: Atlantic Ocean: North West | collected 2012 | reverse complement strand
TTTTCCTTTCTAATTTATGTTTGGAGGAAGATTTCCTTGTAATTTTTGCATTAAATCACTGGGAATTCCTCCTTTACCCATTGATTTCATTCTCTTCATCATTTTTTGTGATTGGAGAAACTGTTTTAATAATCGGTTAACGTCCTGAACTTTAGTTCCTGAACCTTTTGAGATTCTAATTTTTCTTGATGCTTTAATAATATCAGGATCGGCTTTTTCTTTTTTTGTCATTGAACTGATTATTGCAATTTGTTTGTCAATTAAGGATTCAGATATTTTATTTTCTGCCATCAATTTCTGAGCTTTTGAGACACCGGGAAGCATTGAGAGTAAACCTGAAACACCACCCATCTTTCCCATTTGTTTTAATTGATTAGCAAAATCCTCAAGATCAAATTTGCCTTTGGCAAACTTTTTTGCCATATCTTCCATTTCTTCTTTATCAATATTTTCTGCAGCCTTTTCTACTAATGATACAATATCTCCCATGCCTAATATTCTTTGGGCAATTCTTTCAGGATGAAATGCTTCAAAATTATCAATTTTTTCTCCAATGCCTATGAATTTTATTGGTGAGTTGGTTATAGTTGTAATAGACAAAGCTGCACCACCTCTACTATCACCATCAATTCGAGTTAATATTGATCCAGTAATATTTACTGCTTTACTAAAATTTTTTGCTACATTGACAGCATCTTGACCAGTTAATGCATCTGCTACTAATAAAGTTTCATCAGGATTAAATTTGTTTTCTATTTCTTTTAATTCATTCATCAATTTTTGATCAACGACTTGCCTGCCTGCTGTATCTAAAATCACCACATCAAATAAGTTTTTTTTTGCATAATCAATTGTTTGTTCAACTATATTAATTACTGAAGATAAATTGTGGTCAAAAAATTCTGAGTTTGATTCTTTTGCTAAAATTTTTAATTGTTCTTGAGCTGCTGGTCTATATATATCAGCAGAAGATAATAAAATCTTTTTCTTTGAAGATTTTTTAAAATAGTTTGATAATTTTGCAATTGAAGTTGTTTTACCAGAGCCTTGTAGGCCGCAAAATAAGATTTTTGTTAATTGAGAAGATGAGAAGTTTATTGATTTATTTTCAGATCCAAGAATTTTTATTAACTCATCTTGTACAAGCTTAATAATCATTTGATCAGGTTTGACTGATTTTAAAATTTCCTTTCCTAAAATATTTGATTTTATAGAATTTATAAAATCTTTTACTACAATTAATGATACATCCGCTTCTAACAAAGCTATACGAATTTCACGCAAAGTAAGATCTAAGTCTGATTCTGAAATTACAGCCTTGCCTTTTATACTTTGAACTATTTTTTCAAATTTATTGTTCAGTGTATCAAACATAATTCTCCAATAGTTGTTTTACTCCAGGGCACGAAACTCGTGGGCTAGAGTACCTATCACAATTGTAACAAGCTTATAAAGTTAACAATTTAGGATTTATCAATGACCCTCTATTTGTTGAAAGAATGAAAGTCAAGTGATCTTAAAAACACCAGATTTACAGAGATTTATTGGCAAATTAGGTTATAAAACAAATATGCAAAAAATTGAATTTATAAAAATGCATGGACTGGGTAATGACTTTGTTATTATAGATAGCAGGTCAAAAAAAATCTCTATTACAGACAATATTATAAAAAAACTAAGCGATAGAAGAACTGGTGCAGGTTGTGATCAATTAATAACTATTAATAATTCAAAAAAAAATGCAGATGTTGATATTGAAATATTTAATCCTGGCGGAGATCGCGCTGAAGCATGTGGAAATGGAACTAGGTGTGTTGCAAAGATATTGTTCGATGAAGATGAAAAAAAAGATTCCCTAAAAATTCATTCAGATGCTGGAATTTTAAGAGCTAAAAAAGAAAATGAAAACAATATAAGTGTAAATATGGGTATCTTAAAAAATGAATGGTCAGACATTCCTCTAATCAAAGAGATGAATACTATGAATATACCAATATTGATTAATGGTTATAGTAAAGGTGTTGGAGTCAATATAGGTAATCCTCATATAGTTTTTTTTGGTACATCAATAAATAAAACTAATTTAAAAGACATAGGTCCTAAAATTGAAAATCATGATTTTTTTCCAAATAAAATAAATGTTGAACTAGTAGAAATTATTGATTCTAAGACTATTAAAATGAGAGTGTGGGAGAGAGGTGTTGGAATTACTTTAGCATGTGGAAGTGGGGCATGTGCTGCGGCATTTGCTTCATGGAAAAAAGGATTAACAGAAGATAATGTGGAAGTTAAACTTGAAAAAGGATCTTTACAAATAAATATACTTGAGGGTGAAGCTATAATGACAGGTCCAGCTGAAATTAGTTATCACGGAAGTATAGAAATTTAAGTAATGAAAAAAAATAATAAAATAATAAACCTAGGATGCAGATTAAATATTTATGAAGGTGAAGTGATTAAAAATCATTTAAAGCAAAATAACTTAACTAATGTCACTGTAATTAATTCATGCGCTGTAACTGAAGAAGCAGAAAAAAAAGTTGCTTATGAAATAAGAAGAGCAAAAAAAACTAATCCAAAAAATAAAATTGTTTTGACTGGATGTGCTGCACAAATTAATCCAGCTAAATACAGAGATTTAAAAGAAGTAGACTCAATAGTTGGGAATGCTGAAAAATTAAAATCAATAACTTGGAAAAAAATTAATGAATCAAGAACTATAAAAGTTGGGAATATTTTAGAAGAAGATAAGATTGTGCCCACATCAATTGAAAAATTTGAAGGTAAATCAAGGGCATATATTGAAATACAACAAGGTTGTGATCATCGTTGTACATTTTGTATAATTCCATACGGAAGGGGAAATAATAGAAGTGTTCCAGCGGGTGAAATTATAAATAAAATTAAAAAAATTGTTATGAATGGCTATAATGAAGTGGTCTTAACAGGTGTAGACATAACAGATTATGGTAAAGATTTGCCTGCAAAACCATCATTTTCTAATTTAATTAAACGTATATTAAAATTAGTGCCTGAACTTAAACAATTACGACTTTCATCACTTGATTGTGCAGAAATTGACCAAGAATTTTGGGATATTCTTAAGAATGAAAGATTGATGCCTCATTTTCATATAAGTGTCCAAGCTGGAAATAATTTAATTTTAAAAAGAATGAAAAGAAGACATTCAAGAGAAATGGCAATTGATTTTTGTAAAAAAGTTTTATCAATTAGACAAGATGCTACATTTGGTGCAGATATAATCACTGGCTTTCCTACAGAAACAGAGGAAATGTTTCAAGATTCAATTAAATTAGTAGATGAATGTAATTTAACGCATTTACATGTGTTTCCATATTCCCCAAGAGAAAATACACCTGCTTCATTAATGCCACAAGTTCTAAAAAATGTTGTTAAAGATAGAGCAAAGAGATTACGGGATAAAGGTTTGGAAAATCTAAAAAAACACTTAAAAAATAAAGTTGGGAAGAAACAATTTATTTTGGTTGAGAATAATAAAAATAATTTTTCAATTGGAAAAGATCAACATTTTTTTAAAGTTAAGTTAAATGAAGCAATAATAGAAGGAAATTTAATCTCATGTATTTTTACAGGTGTAGAAAATGATATATTATTGGCCAAGAGAGTATGAGTTTATTTTCAATATTCAAAAACAAGTTAAATAAAACCTCCCATTTATTATCTTTTAATATCTTAGAGGCTCTAAAAAATAAAAAAATAGATAATGTTACATTGGAAGAATTAGAGTCCGTTCTTATTTCCTCTGATATTAGCTTAGATGTAGTGAATCAGCTTATAGATTCTATTAAAAAAGTAAAAGTATCTGGAAATGATTACATTAAAAATATCTTAGAAAATTTATCAAATAATATTCATGAAATTTTAAAACCAAGAGAGCATTTTTTAATAGATAAAAATAATAATGAAAATAAAATATTGATTTTTGTTGGCGTTAATGGAAGTGGAAAAACAACTACTATAGGAAAAATTGCAAATAATATTTTATCAGATAAAAAAATTCTAATTGCAGCTTGCGATACCTTTAGGGCCGCTGCAGTTGAGCAATTAGAAAATTGGGCAAAAAAAAATAACAAAGATTTTATTTCTGGAGAACCAAATCAGGATCCAGCTAGTATAGCTTTTAGAGCATGTGAGAAATTTAAAAATGAAAACTATAATTTTTTACTAATTGATACAGCGGGTAGATTATCAAATAATGCAAATCTAATAAACCAATTAATAAAACTTAAAAATGTAGTTAAAAAAATTGATACAAATTTTAAAATTGAAATAGTTTTAGTATTGGATGGAACAAACGGCTCGAATATGATTAAACAAGCAGAAATATTTGGCAATGAACTAGGTGTTACAAGTCTTATAATAACTAAATTAGATGGAACAGCTAAAGGTGGGGCATTAATTTCAATTGCAAATAAATACGAAATACCTATAAGCTATATAGGACTTGGAGAGAGAGTTGAGGATCTTGTTAGATTTGAATCTCAAAACTTTGCCAGATCTATTTTAAATCTTGAAGAAAAAGAATGAAGTCAGTTTCAAAAATCCTAATTGATATAGGCCCCCTAGCAGTTTTCTTTATTTTTTATACAAGAAGTGGTCTTCAAGAAGCAATTCTACCTTTAATGATTGCAACAGTAATTGCCGTTATTATATCTTATATCCTAGAAAAAAGAATTCCAATTATGCCTACACTAGGTGCTGGGATAGTCTTGGTATTTGGGGGATTGACAATTTATTTTAATGATGAAACTTTTATTAAAATGAAACCAACAATTATAAATGTAGTTTTTGCAATTATTTTATATGGAGGTGTAATTTTAAAAAAACCATTACTCAAGTATTTGTTAGGTGCTGCTCTTAAGTTAGAAGAAGAGGGTTGGAAAATTTTAACACATAGATGGATTGCTTTTTTTATAGCCTTAGCTATTTTAAATGAAATAATTTGGAGGACACAATCAACCAATCTATGGGTAAATTTTAAAGTTTTTGGGATATTACCTATAACCTTTTTATTTACTATTTCTCAATTTTCATTAATCAAAAAATATCAGATTGAAGAATAATTAAAAATTATTTTTGTTTAGAGCTATCACGCCTGGAGACTCTTTACCCTCAAGCCATTCTAAAAAAGCTCCGCCTGCACTTGAAATATATGTGAAACCACTTTCAGCATTTGCTGATTTTATAGAAGAAATAGTATCACCGCCACCTGCAAGAGTATTTATGTTAAGTTTGCGTGCATAATTTTTTACAGTAACTGCAATTTCTACTGTACTCTGATCAAATGGTTTATATTCAAATGCTCCAACTGGCCCATTCCAAAGTAGCATTTTAGATTTTAATATTTCATTAGTAATAAGTTTGGTAGATTTTTTTCCAATATCAAAAATCATATGATTAGTAAAAATATTTTTAATATCACAATACCTAATACTTGTTTTGTCTTTAATACTATTTGAACAAACAACATCGATAGGGAGAATTAACTTACAATTATAGTTTTTTGCTTTAAGCTGAATTTTTTTTGCTTCATTAATCAAATCTTCTTCTACAATTGATTTTCCTACATTATGATTATTTGATAACAAGAAAGTATTAGCCATGGCCCCACCAATAGCAATGGTAGTAAAGAGTTCAATTAAATTATTCAGTAACTTTATTTTTGAAGAAACTTTAGAACCTCCAATAATAGCAAAGTTAGGTTTTGTTTTGTTTTTTAGAAACAAATTTATATTTCTTATTTCCTCAAGAAGATAATCCCCTGCTACAGCAGGTAAATATTTTGCAAATCCAGTAATTGAGGCATGTTTTCGATGTGATGCTGAAAAAGCATCGTTAACATAAACATCAAAACTTTTACTTAAATCTTTAACGAAATTTAGATCAATCTTTTCTTCACCAGGATGAAAACGAATATTCTCAATCAAACATATTTCTCCAAAATTAATTTCACTAATTTTATGTTTTACAGAATTAAAATCTAAACTTTTTAAAAAATGGATTTTTTTAACATTAAAAATACTTTCTAAAATAGGGCATATAAATTCGAGTGAGTATCTTTTATCTATTTTCCCATTCGGCCTTCCATAATGTGCTAAAATAAATATTTTATTTTGTTGCTTAATTAATTTTTGTATTGAATTTTTAAGTGCAACAATCCTAGAATTATCGGTAATCTTGCCATTGATTACGGGTACATTTAAATCCGCACGAAATAGTACTTTTTTCTTTTTAATGCTGTAATTACTTAAATTTTTCATAAATTATTCACATTTAAACAAAAATAGTGAACTTTTTATTGATTTTTCAACAAAAATTAAAGTTTTATGTTTTTTCACTTATATATTTAGTATAATATAAATTATAAACCACTATATATAGATAATTAAGGAAAGTAATTAAAATGTCTTGGAATGATGATAATGTAGCTAGATTAAGGGAGCTTTGGGATCAAGGGCTTCCCACTGCTCAAATTGGAAAATTGTTAGGATTTACAAAAAATGCTGTAGTGGGAAAAGCTCATAGAATTGGATTGGAAAGACGGCCCTCACCAATAAGAAGAACTGCTGTAAAACCTGATAGAAAAAAAGCTCGTTCACCAGTTATGCCAAAACTAAATTTTGAACAATTAGATGAACAAACTGGAGATAATTTTAAAGAAAATACCATTTCAATTTATGAAAAAAGAAGCTCAGCACATAAAGGCACAAATTTACTTTCACCAATAGGTAAAAGAGGATGTGAATGGCCGGAGGGTCATCCTGATGAAGCAGAATTTCACTTTTGTGGAAAAGAAAGATTCGAAGACAAACCCTATTGTTTAGATCACTGCTCAATAGCTTATATAATACCTGAAAAAGAAGAAATTGATAAGCAACAGGTAAGTTCTAAAATTAAATAATAAACAAATTAAATTATTCTTTATCTTAAGACTTTTAATGGAAAATTCCAAATTTTTAGAATTATTCTAAAATAAAAGAAAATATTAAATATATATTTAGTTTAAATTTCATCTTTTTTTATTTTTTTTTTAATTTACTAATCTATAAGCATTATATTTTAGGAGAGTATTTATGGCACATAATTTTTTACAAGGATCTGATTTTGTAGGTATTACATTCTGGATCGTTTCAATTGCTATGTGGGCTTCAACAATTTTCTTTTTTTATGAAGGAATGAGGGTTTCTGCAAAATGGAGAACTTCAATGGTTGTTGCGGGCTTAATTACGTTCATAGCTGCAGTACACTACATGTACATGAGAGAGTTTTGGGTAGTTACTGGAGAATCACCAGTAGTATATAGATATATTGATTGGGTATTAACAGTTCCACTACAAATGGTTGAGTTCTTTTTAATTCTAGTAGCTGCAGGTGCAGTTGTATCTTCAAATTCTTTCTGGAGATTATTAGTTGGAACTTTGATTATGGTAATAGGTGGTTATTTAGGTGAAGCTGGTTATTTAACTCCTATGATAGGTTTTATAATTGGTATGATTGGATGGGCAATTATCATTTATGAAATTTTTGGTGGTGAAGCAAGTAAAGCAGCTGCAGCAACTGAGTCTGTTAAATCTGCATTTAATGCGATGAGAATCATTGTATTAGTAGGTTGGGCTATATATCCACTTGGCTATATATTTGGCCACATGATGGGTAGTGTTGATGCTAACACATTAAATGGTATTTATAACCTTGCTGATTTTGTAAATAAAATACTTTTTGGTCTAATTATTTGGAACGCAGCAGTTAAGGATTCTGCATAAATAATTCTCAAAACCCCTGTTGTAAAAAATAGGGGTTTTGTTCAAATTATGATTAAACTTAGTTTTTTGTTATTAGCAGTTCTTTCTTTTTTTTATGGCATAGTATTTTTTTTGACTCCTGAATGGTTTGTAAGTTTTTCAATTGCTTCAAATATAAATATAGCTTGGCTTAGAAGTATTGGTGCATCAATTCTGGGTATACTTGTCATGGGCAGTATGTATATTTATTTAAACCCAGTAGGGAAATTAGAAATATTGAGATTAATTACTATTACTAGTTTTTTACAAACTCTGGCTTTAATTTATTCAAGATTATTTGATGAATTTTCAGCTAAAAATATAATGGTTATTGATTTAACTATTGTTGTGGCCTTATTAGTTACTATTTATTTAGTATTGCTAAATGTTTATAAAAAAGATTTTTTTATATAATTTTTTAATTTAATTGATTAGCCTTTTAATGAAAAGCTAAAAAATCTTCTTTAACTTAGTTCTATTTCATTTTATAAATACAAATATGAAAGATCGTTTATTTAAAATCATTTATTGGATTATGATAATACTTTTAACTGGAGATACTATTGATACTCTCTATCGTTTTATATTAATTGGTTACTTGGGGGAAGGCACTAATTTCCCTGGTGTTGATTATGTTATAAAACCGAATACAATTGATTTAATTATATTTTTGATTGTTCAAATAGGCGTAATCTATGGGATATATCTTTTATATAATTTAAAAAAAATTGGTGGTTATTGGTTTATAGGATCGAATTTAATATATTTAATTTATGCTTCTATCCTAGGCCCTATTGCTCAAATTGGTATTTCAAATATTTTGATGCCTATTGTCTTATTTTTTTGTTTATACGTAGCTATAGCAATAGTTATCCCATGGATATATTCAGATAAATTTGAATAAAGTATGCTCAGTGATGTTGGGCAGTTTAGTTGGCGTGCCCGGCGAGATTCGAACTCACGACCCCCAGATTAGGAATCTGGTGCTCTATCCTACTGAGCTACGGGCACTAAATATTAGAACTATATCATGTCATTTTGATCAGTTAATATCTATTTTCCTAGTTTTTAAATAAACATTAATGTACATAAGTAGCTATTCTTTAAATAAATAATTATGAAAATTACAATTATAAATACTACTTTTTCTGAGTTAGCTAGATTTCCTCCAGTAGGTAGTCTTTCAATAATTAAGTATTTGAGAAAAAATGGTCTTGAAGCAGAATTTATAAATGTTGATTATTATAGGTACAACGTAGATCAAACACTAGACAAAATAATTGAAAATGGAACTGAAATTTTAGGTATAAGTGCAGTTACATCAACTACATACAGATTTGTTAAAGATTTAAGCATCAAATTTAAAGCATTAAAACCAAATAGTTTGATTGTATTAGGTGGTAATATGGCAGCCAGTGCAGAAATAGTATTGAACAAAACTAAAATAGACATTTGTGCATTAGGCGAGGGTGAAAAAGTTTTTTATAATATTGTAAAAAAAGCAATGAATACAAGAAACTTAATGGAGTATGCTGATATTCCAGGAATCGTTTTTAATGATGATAATGGAAAAATGATTAACACTGGGTATGAAAAATATATTGATGAAGAAGATATGTATGAGGTTGATCTATCTGATTTTAAAGAAACCACTCCTTTTTATATAGCAGATGTTTTTGATAAAAATGGTGAAGTTTTATACCCATACTTTAAATATGATAAACGAACTTATGAACCTCACAGAAAAAACAAAACTTTTTTTAACTTAATGATTGGAAAAGGATGTGTGGCTAGATGCACGTTTTGCCATAGGTGGGATAAAGGAATTAAACATATACCGGTTAAAGTATTAATGAAAAGATTAGATGAATTAATAGAAAAATATAATGTTGGTTTTTTGTTGCCTTACATGGAATCTGTTGGTTCAGATAAAAAATGGTTCGAAGAATTTTGTTATGAATTAAAGAAAAGAGATATCCTTTGGTATGTTGGTTCTGTTAGAGCAAGATCAGTCAATGAGCAAATGGTACATATGATGAAAGATTGTGGCTGTACAACAATATTTTATGGACTTGAAACAGGTAGTGAAAAAATGTTGTCTGTAATGGAAAAAAAGACTTCTTTACAAGATAATATTAATGCTCATCAATGGACTGTAGATGTGGGTTTTTATACTACACTTATTCAATTGGTTCTTGCTATGCCTGGAGAAAATAGTTCAACAGTTAAAGAAACGTTAAAATTTACAAGTAACTGCTATACTTTAAATAAAAATTTAAACCCATTAATTTTTTCTATTAATTTTGCGCAAGCTTTGCCAGGAACTCCATTATATGAATATGGAAGAAGGGTAGGCTTAATAGGCACATCAGTTAATGAAGAAGAAAAATACCTATTATATGTTTCAGATAAAGATGCTTCTGCAGTCGAATCAATGTTAAACTTTAC
>MDSW01140511.1_pt1 | contig 10271 bp, 10 predicted proteins | sample 811171 | NCBI WGS metagenome assembly MDSW01 (sample SAMN05326641, study PRJNA326480) | marine metagenome | isolation source: seawater | place: Atlantic Ocean: North West | collected 2012 | reverse complement strand
TAACTAAACTTTGACCAACAAAATCATCAGAAATAATAATGACCTTAAAATGAGACTCTGAACCAGGAGGCACATTATGCATGTGGCTCTCATTCAACACCTCCAAACCCGAGATCTTAATGGCATCTACTATTTTTAACTCAATTGTTTCCTGAACTGACACAACCGTATCCTCGCTTTAAAATAATTAGGCCTATCCTTGTAATATTATAATAAACTAATTTCCTAATTATTTAAATGCGGTTGTTATAATCACAATCAGATGTCATCTTATTGCCCTAGGAGTCTAAAATGTCAGATTTGGAAACGATAGAAATTTTCAGTGATTACGTTTGACCATGGTGTTATCTCTGTACCGGGCGTATTGAAAAACTGAAAACAAATTATAACTTGAAAGTAGAATTAATTCACTTTCCGCTGCACCCAGACACGCCAGATTCTGGACTCACCCTTGAAGACTTATTTAGAGGCCGGGATTATGACATAGATGGCAACTTCCAGAGAATGAAAACCCTTACGGAGGCAGAGGGCCTAGAATATGGAAAAAGGACACACACCTACAATAGTCGAAAGGCCCAAGAAATAGGAAAGTGGGCAGACGATCAACTCAACCACGGAAATGACTATCAGGAAATACATATGGGGCTTTATAGGGCTTATTTTGTCGAAGGCCTAAATATTGGCGAAGATCAGGTGTTGCTAGATATTGCATCCCAATGCGGTCTTCCCGTAGATGAAGTATCCGAAGTGCTTAAGAGTAGAAGCTATTCTGAGGCAATAGATAAAGATTGGGAAAAATCGAGGAGCTATGGGGTAACAGGTGTTCCGACGTTTGTATACAAGGGTAGGGGAGTAGTAGGCGCCCAACCCTACGAAATGCTCGAGCAACTTGTAAAAGGAAGCTAGTTATCAAAGTTTATCTGTTTGATTAATTTTTATTGCATTTAGAAAAGAACTGAAGAAATAACCCTATTTTCCATTGGGTGTCCAGAGAGCTTGCTCAGTGAGTTTTAGTTACTTCTGGACTCAGATTACCTTTACATACTCAGATACGAATCAGGACTCTCTTATGGAGTCTAGTAAACGTGGATAAAACCGTAATCTAAATTGGAAGGTGTTCAAATCTCTGCTGATGAAGGGGATGAATGACTCTTCAGAAGTTGTGTGGACAGGTATGAAAACGAAAGTGTTGTTAACACCGATGATGATACATAACCACAAATTTCTCGTGTTAAATTTAATTCTTTTTTCTGACACAAATATGTCATCACTTTTTGGTACCGAAGCATAAATTTATAGCACTTATTGAAGGAGATCATTTATATGACACAAAATATGGATTGCGCGTTAGAGGTTCGACTGGCCGATTCAGAGCGCGAGATACACGCGGCACAAGCTCTCCGGTATAAAGTTTTTCACCAGGACATGGGTGCTAAAACAGCCAGTTTCCCGCAGACAGAAGGCCGAGATATCGATAGGTTCGACGATTTCTGCGATCACCTCATCGTAATCGATCACAAAGAGGCTAAGCGGGACGAAGCGGTCGTCGGCACTTATAGACTTCTTCGTTCTAGTAAGGCATCCGACACTATCGGTTATTATTCAGATTCTGAATTTGATCTGACTCCGTTAAACAACCTATCGGGAGAAAAACTTGAGCTTGGTCGGTCTTGTGTAAATCCATCATACCGAAACAAAGCGGTGCTGCAGCTGCTTTGGTCTGGAATTTCAAAATACCTTGAAGATAATAACATTCGTATAATGTTTGGATGCGCAAGCTTTCCTGGTACCGAACTTCAGGATATTTCAACCGCGCTCTCATACCTAGCATTTGAATGCGCTGCTCCTACGCAGTGGAGGCCTCGCGCTCTCCCTGAGAGATATTTGGACATGCGAATGGTAGAGGCAGACCAACTGGACCTGCGCCAAGCAATGCGGGAAATGCCCCCACTTATCAAGGGGTACCTGAGGCTAGGCGGCGTGGTAGGAGATGGCGCAGTTATAGATGCCGATTTTAATACTGTCGATGTGTGCCTTTTGGTAGAAACCGATATAGTACCGTCAAAATATCGTCGACATACCGATTACAGCGACACAGTTCAGCAATTAGACTCGCAGACATTGAGCGTGAACGTATGACCGTTAGGGCAATTTATCGCCTTCTACTAATCGTAACCTCGACAGTCATTTTATGGATTGCATTCATAATTTTTTGCCGATTGGTTCCCTCAAGTCGTGCTGTAATCGTGCGCGCCTGGTTTCTCCTAATGCAAAAACTGATTGGAGTCCGTATCTTGCAACGGGGCGTTATCGGGAAACATTGTCTGGTATCAAATCACATTTCATATTTGGATATTTTGGTGATCGGTGGTCAATCCAACATTACTTTCGTTGCAAAAAACGAAGTAAAAAAATGGCCTGTTATCGGATACTTATCCAAGATTGCAGGCACTATTTTCATCAAAAGGAAACGCTCGGAGACAGCTAAACAAAGAGATGAACTTGAGTGCTTCATTGAGAGCGGCCGGCAAATATGTGTATTTCCCGAAGGAACAAGCTCCGATGGCTCTGAAGTTATACCGTTCAAGAGCTCGTTATTTCAGCCTCTGATTAATTTGTCTAAATCTCAGACGATCAAGGTACAACCCGTATCAATCTCATATCTGCGCTATAGCGACGGAGGTCCACTGAACCCCGATGATGCTTCATTATTTCCTTGGATAGGGGAAGATACGCTTATTCGCCATCTCTGGCAGGTGTTAAGATTTCCAGGTTTCGGGGTCGATATTACATTTCACGATGCAATCGAGGTAATGAACTTTTCAGATCGAAAAGAACTCGCTTGGAGTTGTTGGGGGGCATCTGCCGATGGAGTTAGGCAACAACGCAAAGCTCTAGCCACTCATCATCACGCCACATTTAACGAACAAGGGACACGATGGGAAATGACCCCTGATCAATTATCTTTTACCTCCCTAGAATGAATCACATCTTCTTTGAAAACATAGCGACTTAAAAGTAGCAATAACGTCTGGGTATTGGGGCCTCTGGTTTAGGCACGTTCATACCAGTTTTTTGTCCGGTTAACGATGCGAACAACTGAGAGCATCAACGGCACCTCGACTAAAACACCCACAACGGTCGCCAATGCAGCAAATAAAACCTCACGCACGCCGCCTGCGGAAGTTAAGGAGCCGTAAAACCTGTCAGAAGACTGTAAGATTGCTCTCAAATTGGGCGATGCTATTGTCCCATGAAAATTTGGATGCATGTTCGCGACATATCGATGGTGGCACGACCAGGGCTCGAGCAACAGCACTTTTCAGATTTTCATCCAAGATACCCGCAGGTGACCCGTTTATAACATCCAATGGACCCGGAACGGGATAGGCAGCGACAGGAACCCCACTTGCTAGTGCTTCAAGTAAAACCAGGCCAAAGGTATCTGTCCGGCTAGGAAACACAAAAACATCGGCGGCGGCAACATATTGAGCTAATTCTTCACCTTCTCTCACCCCAGCAAAAACAACGTCGGGGTATTTTTTTCGAAGCACCTTGAGCGCTGGACCATCTCCAACAACATATTTGGTTCCCGGAATATCTAATGACAGAAAATCCTCGATATTTTTTTCCACAGAGACGCGACCGACAAAAAGGCTAATCGGTCGTGGGTCAGACAAGAAATCTTTATTCCGCGGCTTGAATAAATCTAGATCGACACCGCGACTCCAACGGCGGATGTTCTTAAATCCCATAGAGATCAATTCGTCTTCGATCGTTTGAGTGGCAACCATGACGCTTTGCGATCGGCCATGGAACCACTGCATCACCGCATATGAAATAGACAGCGACAATCTAGTGCGAGCATGAATATATTCTGGGAACCGAGTATGATAGGCCGTGGTGAAAGGCAGGTTCTTCTTTACACAATACCGCCTCGCCGCCATTCCCAAGGGGCCTTCTGTTGCAATATGAATTGCGCAGGGTCTAAAGTTTTCAATGATACTTCCGATTTTACGACCGGGAAATAAAGCTAATCTAATTTCGGGATAGGTTGGGCAAGGTACGGTTTTAAACAAATCCGGCGTAATTAATCTTACCTCCCAATCTTTGGCCCGCAATCCTGCGGTAAGTGTTTCTAACGTTCGTACAACACCATTAACTTGAGGACGCCAGGCGTCTGAAACAATTACGAGTCGCAAATCTCTGCCTCACTCTTTTGCTGATGAGCGATCTGAGACCAGTTGAGTATTTCAAATCGGCCATCGAAATGTTCGACGAGTGCCGTACAACTTTCGACCCAATCGCCGTCATTCATGTAAAGCACACCATCATAGTCACGAATTTCAGCTGTATGGATGTGCCCACAAATAACACCATCCATGCCTTTGCTCCGGGCGGCATTGACTACGGCATTTTCAAAGCTGCTGATATATTTGACAGCGTTTTTAACCCGGTGTTTGAGATAAGCCGACAAAGACCAATACGGCAATCCGAAAAATCGACGCATCCGGTTGAGCCAATGATTTAAAAAAAGTGCAAAGATATAGGCATGGTCACCTATAAAGGCGAGCCATTTGGCATAGAGCACAATGCCATCAAATTGATCGCCATGAAGGACCAGAAATTTTTTACCATCTACAGCATGATGGATGGTTTCATTCAACACTGAGACGTTACCGAAACGATAGTCGGTAAAATCCCGAAAGTTTTCATCGTGATTGCCAGGGATATAGGTGAGTCTTGTCCCTTTGCGTGCTTTTCGCAATAATTTTTGAATGACATCATTGTGGTGTTGGTCCCAATGCCAACTTCGTTTCATGCGCCATCCATCGATGATGTCTCCGACGAGATATAAATGTTTTGATTCTGTATTTTTTAGAAAATCTAGCAGCATCTCCGTTTGACTACCCTTCGTCCCTAAATGGATATCGGAGATGAAAATAGTGCGATATTCTAAAACGGGTTTTGTCGCAATATCCATGATGCCAGCCTAAATAGCCCTCAAGTACAGTAAATCTAAGGCCAACTATAAGAATGTTTATTGCAGATTTATGACCGTTTCACCGTATTGCGCGAAAAGTGGGTTTTCGCGGCATCTTTTCATAAAACCACCATTAAAGTGTAACACTTTTGAAATATTAACAGCGGTATCAAGGGCAGCGCCTAACATCTTGTTCAATAACTAGAAAATCAAATGAAATTTCAGAAAATTCTCATCATTTACAATCCGACGGCCGGATGGCGCCGCCGTAGAAAGCTGAATGGATTTGTAAATCTGTTGCGATCCAGTGGTTGTTCCGTCTCGGTTTTAGAAACCACAGCACGTGGAGATGCCGAGCAATTTGCAATGAACTGCGCTGATATGAAAATAGATTGCGTCGTTGCTGCCGGGGGTGACGGAACCATTAACGAAATTATGAACGGATTAGCGTGTCACGATATCAACAAACAAATTCCATTAGCCATCTTACCTCTGGGAACGGCAAATGTATTTGCTTTTGAAATTGGGCTGAATTTAAGCATAAAAAAATGTGCCGATGTCGTTCGATCCGGCTGTTTGAAAAAAGTTCATTTGGGAACGGTTGATAATCGCCTTTTTATTCAAATGGCCGGTGTCGGCTTTGATGCCCAAGTTGTCTCGGACGTGTCACCACCGTTAAAACGACGATTTGGAAAACTTGCTTATGTTTGGAAAACCTTAGTGGGATTTTTTAGATATCGCTTGCCTACTTACACAGTATCAATAGATGGCATCATTCACGGAGCGGCATCAGTGGTGGTTGCTAACGGTCATTTTTATGGCGGTAAGTTTGTCTGCGCACCACAAGCGAGTGTATTCGAAGACGATTTAAAAGTTTGTATTTTTAAATCCCAAGGCGGCTGGAACGCTTTTCGATATGCCTTAGGATTGGTTCGCGGACGCCTCCCGTATTACCCGGATGTGGAGGTAATATCGGGAAAATACCTCGAAATCGATGGCGACATAAACCAGCCTGCCCAGGCAGACGGAGATATCGTCGCTAATCTTCCACTTTCGATTGAAGCTGGGAGCGCCACCATAAAGGTCTTGTTGCCAGCCTAGTCGCCAAACGAAAAAACCTGATACTCAGCGAATTCAGCTACAATTGGATCAACCAACTTCCGATGAGGCACTATTTTTTCGGGAAATAACCTTTCAGCAATCCACCACGGCGCTGCCAGACGATCGGCTCTACTTGATTTTTATCTCTTTGTAAAACTGGTCAATCAATTTTTTAAGTTGCTTTTCATCGACGATTTTAATGGCCTCTCCAATTGCCATCCACTTCCGTTTGCGGATATCCATCTCTGGCCATTTGTCGAGTAAATGGGAAACTTTCATGGGAAACACGGAAACTCGGCAGAAATTTCCGCCTTTCTGAACTGTTTTAACATAACCGTAATAGCCAATCGGTTTTTTGGCGGTGTTGCCTTTAATTCCCGCTTCTTCATAAGCTTCCAAAGCGGCAGATTCACGCGGTGATAAATCCTCTTTAACGTGACCTTTAGGTAACACCCAACGCTGTGAATCACGCGACGTCACAAGCAATATCTGTAAATTTCCCTTATGCTTGCGATAGGCGAATACTGCAGATTGCTCGATGATTTGTTCTTCACCCATACCTACTACTTAAACAGTCAACTTTTTAGTTTCTTTGACTTACCTTTTTTGAGGTCAGGCAATTGGACGGAGGTTTCAATATCCCGCACCAGCGGCAGCCATTCCATTTGACGCTCAAACATTGGTTTTGTTTCCAAGTCAAAAACTGTTAAACCCTGGGCCGCCAATTGCGGATAAATACTGCGATCACTGATATGATGATTGGCCGGGTGGCCGAGTTTCTCAAGATAATCATCGAGACGGCGCGATGCCACCGAATTGGCTCTATGGCGATTGGATACCATCAATACCTTTTTGCGCTTTTTACGGATTCTTTTGATTTCCGCTAGGTCGCGCAGGAAAAGTTTTGTCGCGTATTCATCAAAAATCGACGGCAGGATTGGTACGACAATAACGTCTGCCTCTTCCGCTACCTGCCGCACCCGCTTACTTTTCAGCGAGGCCGGACAGTCAATTACAATCTGCTGTATCCCTTTGGGAACTTTTCCAAAGGATTTGTGCCAATCAGCTAGTTCAATATTTGGGGCCGATTTAGGGCGTTGCTTGATCCAATGGGTCGCACCTCGATGTCGATCCCAATCTGCCAATGCGGTCTTGAGCCCGGAACTGGCCAAGGCCGCGGCGAGATGCGTCGAGATTGTCGTTTTCCCACAGCCACCTTTTGCATTGATAACACAGATTTTGCCCGCCATAAATCAGCTCCAGGTTTTTCGCATGTGCATTTTAAACTTGCGCCACGAAGGCTGGAGATTGTCAACGGCAGTACTTGCACTGGCCGCCCCCCAGCCCACGCAAAAGGCAGCAGCTTCGTTAAAGGCTTGGCGATCTGTCCGTTCAACATTGAGAGAGACTTGCGCCAGAAATGTCTCAATACTATTCAAGTCATTCAACTTGCCTAAAGTATCCTGAAGTTTTGAAAGGCTTTTCGCGAAGGATGGGCCTTTTTTTCCACCGATAATTCCTAACAGTGGCTCGCTGGCATAACGCACTTTTTTGGTCATGATACGAAGGCGGTGCCAATCTTCTAAATCGCCGACTTCGGCACGACGCCCAGCTTTTAGGAGTTTTTGATTCATTTTCTGTATCCGGCTTTCGGCAAATACCCCGATAGGTCGCTCAAACATAAGTTGGTCAATCGGCCGCCGCTGGGCGAGCCATTCTTCGCTGTCGATCCAGGAATTCATATCGATGATGAAGCGGGCAAAATCCGTGCTCTCCAAGGTATCCCTGGCTTCTTGAAAGCGCTGATCGCGAAATTGCTGCACTTGTTCCTGAAGTATTAAATAGTAGCTTGAAGGGATCGTTGAATTCTTCAAGGCCGCCAGAGTTTCATCGAGAAAAACATCGGCATCGCGTAAACTACCGAAATCGTTGAATATCGATTTCATTTGTAGTATTAGCCCGCCGGAGTTTTGCAAGTGCAATATCGGTGCAAATGCTGAAAGAGCAGCGCGAAGACGACGCAAGCCAACGCGAAACTGGTGCACAGATTCAGGATGTCCGGTAAGAAGATATACCGGAAGGTTTGTCATCGCGTGCTGAAACGACGTTTGGAGAATTTCTCGCATCGCCTTGGGCAGAGGTAGATCCGGTGAAATCGAGATTTTTGAAGAGAATACCGGTTCCGGGTACTCGCCCGTCACCAACCGGTATCCGCGCGCCGCTTTTCCTTCCAAGCCGATTGAACACGGCACCCGGTCGAGAAATTCGTGACAGGTCTCCAACAACGTATCCGTACTACCCTGTTTCAACTCATGCTCGACTTCCATAATTTCTTGCGTCTCGGCATCGGCCTTAATTTCCCCAACATCAAAAACACTTTGGACCATTCCATTTTTGGTCGGATTGTTAATGATGGTCCGGTTGACCTTTGTTCGAAAAGCCGGCCGCAAACGAGCGAAATCGATCCGGCATAGTTTTTCGCGCGTTAGAAATTTTTTGAGATGACTTAGCTTAGGCTCAAAATCAGAAAGTTGAATTTCTGATTCAGTTCGCGTGAATAAAGAGCCGTTCGGCCCAACAGATTTAATCGTTTGTTTGATACCTTTTCCATTGCGGCGTAGCCGTAACTCGACACCAGCATCACGAAGTGCGTTCTTTGACGTATCGAAATAGACCGTCTCGCTATTCTGGAATATCTGTTTGTGCTGTGATAGCCACTTCTGGACACTTTTCTTATTCTTTTTGTTGATGGAAAATCGAACTTCAGTTTCCATTAAACCTACCCCAGTTTCTTTAACTAATACTTAAATAATTATCACACAATGATTTTACTATAAATATTAAATAAATAAAATAAATCATAAAAAATGTAATGAAACCGCAATAAAACTGTAACAAACAATTACTTGGGCTGTATTATGGCCCATCTCAAAAGGTGTGAAAATAAGATTCTGATAGCCTTATAAATCTTTTTATTTTCCCCAGTTAAAACTCATGACTGCCGGGTTTCAGTTTGATTAATTTTTATTGCATTAGTTCACTAATTTTTTTAATCCCAAAATTTCACGAGCTTCCTGAGCGCTCGCAGGCTCTTTTCCCAGTGTCTGCAAAACCTTTATCCCCTTTTCAACCAGAGCGGCATTACTTGGTGTCGGCACCCCTTTCTCAAGATACAGATTATCCTCCATCCCTACCCTCACATGGCCGCCCAACAATGCCGCTTGAGCAAGCATCGGAAACTCTCCTGGACCGATCCCAAAAGATGCCCAATGAGAGCTCTCTGGTAAAGCATCGCGCATAAAAATCATACTTTCAGAGTTTTGTTCAAGCCCCCAGGGAATACCTAGGCAGATCTGAAACAACGGTGGCTTATCGATTATACCTTCCTCGATCATCTTTTTTGCAAGCCTCAAATGACCAGTATCAAACACCTCTAATTCCGGCTTACTGCCCACCTTCTTGGCAATTTCTGCCATACGCTTGAGATGCTCGGGAGTGTTGATAATCACAAAATCACCAAAGTTCATACTTCCATAGTCCAATGTACAAATTTCTGGCTTGTTTTCCTCTATATGCCTCATTCGAACTACAGGTGTCTGTACATTTGATGTACCACTCGCATCGTTGGCGTCGGGGTCACTTGGCCTAAGACGTGCCCCGTGACCACAGGTAAGGTTAATAACTACGTCTGTGCCGTCATCCCGAATTCTATCAACCACTTCCCTATACAATTCCGGATCCATACTGGGTATTCCCTTTTCTGGGTCGCGTACATGAATATGTACAATGGCGGCGCCCGCTTTTGCGGCCTCGATGCCAGACTCTGCAATTTCTTTGGGCGTAATAGGCAAACCCAAGTGCTTTTTTGGGGGTGTAACAGATCCAGTTAGTGCACAAGTAAGAATTGTTTTAGTTGTCATCATTTAAACTTTCAAAAATAGTTTTTACCCAGCTTTCTAATATGCTGTTATTTTAATTCTTATTTATAAAAACCTTAATTAGACTAAATAACAACCACATTACCTTTTCTAGCAGAAAGGCAAATAGCCTCAAATACTTCTATATTTTGGATCTTTTCTTCATTAGAAAATGGATACTCCTGATTACCCAGGCACGCATCTGCAAAAGCTTCAAAATTCATCAGCACAGAATCCTCCCAGTCTAATTCTTTTTCTTCGATTTCACC
>MDSW01122532.1_pt1 | contig 10271 bp, 8 predicted proteins | sample 811171 | NCBI WGS metagenome assembly MDSW01 (sample SAMN05326641, study PRJNA326480) | marine metagenome | isolation source: seawater | place: Atlantic Ocean: North West | collected 2012 | reverse complement strand
TGTCGCAACCAGCGTCACGGCGTAGCCGATGGACGACCAGAAGTGCCAGGTGGTGAATCCATCTGCATAGTCGATGTAGCGGCGCGGCATACCATTGAGCCCGAGGAAGTGCTGCGGGAAGAACAGCAGATTCGAGCCGATGAACATCGTCCAGAAGTGAGCGTAGCCAATCGTCTTGTTGTACTTCACGCCGAACATCTTCTCGAACCAGTAATACCAGCCAGCAAACAGGCCGAATACCGCGCCGAGAGAGAGCACGTAGTGGAAGTGCGCAACGACGTAATAGGTGTCGTGAAGGGCATGGTCGATACCGGCATTGGCCAACACCACGCCCGTCACACCGCCAACGGTGAACAGGAAGATGAACCCGATCGCCCAGACCATGGGCACTTCGAAGTCGATCGAACCGCCCCACATGGTCGCGATCCACGAGAAGATCTTGATGCCGGTCGGCACCGCAATGACCATGGTCGCCGCAACGAAATAGGCCTTCATGTCGGACGGCATGCCGACGGTGTACATGTGGTGGGCCCACACGATGAAGCCGATCGCGCCGATGGACACCATGGCGTAAGCCATACCGAGATAGCCGAAGACCGGCTTCTTCGAGAAGGTCGACACAATGTGCGAGATGATGCCGAAGGCCGGCAGGATCATGATGTAGACTTCCGGGTGACCAAAGAACCAGAACAGGTGCTGGAACATGATCGGGTCGCCGCCGCCGGATGGATCAAAGAACTGAGATCCGAAGTTCCGGTCTGTCAGCAGCATGGTCAGGGCACCGGCGAGGACCGGCAGCGCGAGCAGCAGCAGGACAGCCGTCACGAGCACCGACCAGGCAAACAGCGGCATCTTGTGCAGCGTCATGCCCGGCGCACGCATGTTGAGGATCGTCACGATGAAGTTGATGGCGCCAAGGATAGAAGCGATACCGGCCGTGTGCAGCGACAGGATCAACAGGTCCATGGACGGTCCAGGGTGACCAGTTGCACTCGACAGAGGCGGATAGAGCACCCAGCCGCCGCCGAAACCGAGGAACTGACCGGTGCCCGGGATGAGCATCGAGATGCACGCCATGATGAAGGCGGCAACCGTCAGCCAGAACGAAATATTGTTCATCCGCGGGAACGCCATGTCGGGTGCACCGATCATCAGCGGGACGAACCAGTTGCCGAAACCACCGATCAGGGCGGGCATAACCATGAAAAAGATCATGATCAGGCCGTGATAGGTGATCACGACGTTGTAGAAGTGCTTGGCGTGTTCGATCGCCTGATCGCCCGAGTAACCGAAGAACTCCATCAGGCCGGTAAGCGGCCCGATGCCCGGCTGCGCAAGCTCAAGCCGGATGAGGCCTGACAGCGTGTAGCCGACGATCCCCGCGACCAGCGCGAACACCAGGTACAGCGTACCGATGTCCTTGTGGTTCGTTGAAAGGAACCAGCGTGTAAAAAAGCCCGGCTTGTGATCGTGTGCATGATCGTCGTGGGCTGTCGAGACTTGATCCATAGCCATGTCAGAAAATTCCTCTGAAACTACTGGGCCTGGGCGAGGCGCATGGAAGCGTCCGTCGGCACATCGGTTGAAACGGTTTGCTGGCGGGCCGGAAGGGCTTCGAAAGCCGCATCGAATTCGCCCGCCTTGAGCGACGAGATCCAGGCGTCATAAACATCTGCGCTGACAACGCGAATCTCGATTGGCATGAAGGCGTGGTCCTTGCCGCAAAGCTCGGAGCACTGGCCATAATAGGTGCCCTCCTCCTCAACCAGAAACCAGCCTTCGTTCAGGCGGCCCGGCACGGCATCGGTTTTGATACCGAAGGCCGGCATGGCGAAGGAGTGAATGACGTCGGACGCAGCCGTCTGGTAGCGAATATAGCGATTTACCGGCAGCACGAGCGGATAGTCGACCGTGAGATTACGCGGGCCGCGTGCGCCTTCCAGATCCTGGTCGCTGCTGAGACCGCGCTGGAGCGGGTTGGACACGAACTCAACGGGGTAACCGCCATCGTCCAGCTCGTCCGGGAAGGAATAGGTCCAGTTCCACTGGTTGCCTTGCGCCTTCACGGTCACCCAGCCTTCAGCCGCGGCGTCAGGATAGATGTTCGGATTATCGTCACTTGATTGGGCGATCACTTCCAGGTCCGGCTCATTTTCCTGATAGAACAGGTTCGAGAAGGACGGGCCGGCAATCGCGACGAGAATCAGGACCGGAACGACCGTCCAGATGATCTCGATCGCCGTATTGTGGCTGAACTTGCGCGGAACCGGGTTGGCCCGCTTGTTATAGCGCACCATCACGACGATGAGCAGCGCAAGGACGAAAATCGTAATCAGAGTGATGATCACGAGAAGATAGGTATGAAAGCCGTGCAGACGCTCCATGATACGCGTCGCAGCAGGCTGGAAATTCAGAGCACCATTTACAGGTTCGGCGGCAAACGCAGCCGCGCTGAAGCCGAAAAAGCTCAGAAGAGTGACAAGGAAACGCACAGACCCGACTCCCTAGGATTTGTTCGAGCATTGCCATAACTACACTCTTTCGAGGCGTCCACCCAAGCGCTCAGTGTTTTCAAATTTGTCGCAGCCAGTTCGCCGCGCTCAACAAAAGGCGCTATATTATATTGGTTGTGAACTCGGGAGAATGAACATGAACCGTGCTTTGATGCTGGGCGCTGTGTTGTCTGTTGCGGTATCCACCGCGTCTGCGCAGGTGTTTGTTGTTGGTGGCGGACTGGCCAGGGAGTGCTTCGACCTCGCCAAGAGCGGCAACTATCTTTTCCGCTCAGCCGATCAGACCTGTACGCGGGCCTTGCAGGAAGAAACCATGACACGCCCCAATCGCGCAGCGACTTACGTCAATCGCGGCGTCATCCGCATGCGCGAAGGCGATCATGAGGATGCTCTGGACGATTATGCAAAGGCGATAGAGCTGCAACCGGAGCTCGGCGCGGCCTATCTGAATATGGGAGCCGCGCATATTTACCAGAAGGATTTCGACCTCGCGCTGGAACCGCTCAACAAGGCAATCGAACTGGAAACCATCGATATCTTCGCAGCCTATTACAATCGGGCGATCGCGCGGGAAAATACCGGTGACCTTCCCGGTGCCTATAATGATTTCCAGAAAGCGCTGGAACTGAAACCGGGCTGGGAGCTGGCTGAGAAGCAACTCGACCGCTTCACCGTCCGCCAATAGGCACAACAGCGAAAGCCTTCTTGCACCCCGGCGCGCAAGGCCCCATTCTCGGCGCATGCTAGAAAATGACCTCCCCTTTGACCGCCAGGCCGCAACCAGCATTCTGGCGGACGCCTGCGATGGCGCCGACGATGGCGATATCTTTGTCCAGCGTGCGCGCTCGGAGCATTTCCTGTTCGATGACGGCCGGCTGAAGTCGGCCTCATACGACACCAGTCAGGGCTTCGGCCTTCGGGTGATTGCAGGAGAGGCCAGCGGCAACGCACATGCCGGCGAATTGACAATCGAAGCGATCCGCCGCGCCGCAGAGACCGCATCCGCCGCGAAACGCGGCTACAAGGGCTCGCTCGATGTCAGTCCTCAACCCACCAATCGGCGGCTCTACGCCCCGATTGACCCCACTGAAGCCCCGGGCTTCGGGGTCAAGACCGACCTGATGGCCGAGATCGACGCATGGGTCCGCGCCAAGGATCCGAGAGTCGTCCAGGTGTCAGTGTCGCTCGCCGGCAGCCGCGAGGAAATCGATGTTCTGCGCCCGGGCGGCGACGCCTTCCACGATGTGCGCCCGCTGGTCCGGCTGAATGTGTCCGTGACCCTGGAAAAGGACGGGCGGCGCGAATCGGCGAGCGCAGGCGCGGGTGGCCGGGCCGCCTATGATGAATGGATCGCCCCCTCGCGCTGGAAAGCGCTCGCCGAGCGCGCGATTCGCAAGGCGGAGATCAACCTCGAGTCCATCCCTGCCCCCGCCGGTGAAATGGAAGTGGTGCTGGGCCCGGGCTGGCCCGCCGTCCTGCTTCACGAAGCGGTTGGCCACGGCCTCGAGGGTGACTTCAACCGCAAGCAGACCTCTGTCTATTCAGGCCGGATCGGTGAGCAGGTCGCCGCCAAGGGCGTTACCGTGATCGATGACGGCACGATTGATGCGCGCCGGGGCTCGCTGTCCTTCGATGATGAGGGCACACCGACACAGCGGACGGTGCTGATCGAGGACGGCATCCTGAAGGGCTATATGCAGGATCGCCAGAATGCCCGCCTCATGGGTATGTCGCCGACGGGCAATGGCCGCCGCGAATCCTACGACGCCGGCATCATGCCGCGCATGACAAATACGGTTATGCTCGGCGGCCAGGACGATCCGGACGAAATCGTGAAGTCGATCAAGCGCGGCATCTGGGCCGTCGATTTCGGTGGCGGCCAGGTCGATATCACATCCGGTAATTTCGTCTTCCAGTGCACCGAGGCCTACCTGGTCGAGAACGGCAAGATCGTCGCGCCGGTGAAGAATGCGACGCTGATTGGCCACGGCCCGACCGCACTCAACAAGGTGTCGATGATCGGCAATGACTTCGCCATGGATGACGGTATCGGCACCTGTGGCAAGGCAGGCCAATCCGTGCCGGTCGGCGTCGGCCAACCTACGCTCAAGGTCGATTCGTTGACCGTCGGCGGCGCCGGTTAGGAGACGGGCACTTCCCGGCAGGGCCGCTGTGGCTTGTCGGTCCGGAACGGCTTGGCGACGTGTTCGCCGGTCGCCGGATCGTAGTCCGACAGCGTGTATTCGAGCGGATAAACGACATCGGTCCGTATCACAGGGACGCCACTCTCATATTTGGGTTCGAACTCGACCCGGGAGACCGCGCGTTTAGATTCGTAGCAGAATATCGGCTCGGTGCAGAAAGTGACCAGGCCGAATGGGTGTCCCTGTCGGAATCGACTTCCTGCGCGTAGCCTGACAGGACCGGCACGCAGAGGCTCAACAGGCCGCACAGAAGTAACCGCATTCATCCCCCCTCACGGTTTTTCTTCTCAACCTTTACGTAAACGCACTGTGCCGCGCAAGCCGGTGCCGATGAGTGACGACGCTTCCCATCGAAATATGCTAAACTCATATGATGAAACGACTGATCGCTTCCGTCTTTGTCGCGGTCCTGGCCGCCGGACCGCTAGCCTCATCCGCCCTCGCCCAGGGCCTGCCACCAGAAATGCCGGTCAACCGGGCTGACCTCATGGTCCGCAAGGCTGGCGGCATCCTGATTGATGTACGGCGCCCGGATGAGTGGGCCCAGACCGGTGTCCCGGTCACGGCGCATACCGTTTCTGTCGCGGATGACAATTTCATCAGCCAGGTTGACAGGGTGACCGGCGGCAACAAGAGCCAGCGTATCGCGCTCATCTGCCGTTCGGGAAACCGTTCTGCTGAGGCGCGCGACAAATTGTTGGCTGCCGGCTATCAGAACGTCACCAGCGTTGCCGGCGGGGTCATGGGCCCCGACGGCTGGATCGACGCCGACCTGCCGGTGCGGCCCTACCGCTAGTCCGGGCTCCGATCCAGGGTCACGCCAGCCGCATCCACCTCACCGCGACGTTCTTTCGGGCCGCTGCCGTCAGCGCCGTGGGTCAGCTTGCGTAGCCACGGGCTCGCCACAAGCAGGACGATGCCAAGCGCCACGGCAGCCGTACCGAGCTGGGCATAAACAGCACTGTATGCATCAATGCTCTGCTGCGCCGGCGCCCCTTCCGGCACCTGCGTCGCGCGGGCCACCTGGGCCGCGATAACGTTGGCGTAAGACGACGCCAGGAACCAGAAGCCCATCATGAAGCCGACAATCGTCTTCACGGACAGTTTGGTAACAGCCGACAGGCCGACCGGGGAAAGGAAGACTTCACCAGTCGTGTGCAGGAGATACATGAGGACGATGAAGATGACACTGATCTTGATCGTGCCATCTGCCCCTTCAGACGCCCCGGCAATACCGAGATTCAGCACATAGAAGCCGGCCCCGATCTGAACCATGGCCAAGCCAAACTTGAAGAAGGCGTTCGGCTCCTTCCCGCGCTTGCCAAGGAACGTCCACAGCGCCGCGATGATCGGTGCGAAGATAATAATGAACAACGGATTGGCCGATTGCAGCACCGGCGCCGGGAACTCCCAGCCGCCAATTTCATTGGTGACGTGTGCGGCCGCAAACAGATTCAGCGAACTCGGCCCCTGGTCGAACAGCGCCCAGAACAGAACCGACGAAACGATCAGGATTAGCAGGCCGATCATCTTGTCGCGCGCGACCGGCTCCAGCTTGGCAAGCATGTAGATGACAATGCCTGTCGTGACGACAGCGAACACCCCATGCATGGCCAGCGACATGATCCCGGCGATCTGAAGCAGGAAAAAGGCGACGATGACGAAGGCAAATCCAGAAAGATAGACTAGCCATTCACGGTTGATGCCGGCAACGACCGGCGTTTTCAGATCGACGTCTGCGGGCGGTTCTGCACGTCCTTCCAGCCAGTCCTGGCCAATCACAAAAACGATGAGGCCGGCCAGCATGCCGACCGCGGCGAGACCGAAGCCCGCCCACCAGCCGAGCGTCGCAGCCGCAATCGCGCAGAAGATACCGGCCAGGAAAGAGCCCAGATTGATACCCATGTAGTAGATGGTGAACCCCGCATCGCGGCGCCGGTCACCTTCTTCGTAAAGCGCGCCAACGCATGTCGAGATGTTCGGCTTCAGGAAACCGACACCCGCCACGATAAAGGCGAGTGCGAGAAAAAGGATCGTGCTGTAAAGCGGGCTTTGAACGCGTTCGATCGTACCGGTCGCCGTAACAGTCCCGCCGTCTGTTTCGTAGGAAATATTACGAATATCGGAGCCCTTCTCAGGCTGCTCGAACGTCAGGATTGGCACCTCTGCGCCATCGACAACAATGTTCCGGCTCTGGGACTCGTCGTACTCCATGCGGGTGAGCTCATAGCTCGTCCCGTCAATGACGATGGCCTCGCTCGCTTTCGGGCCATGAAAGCCCATCAGACCGTGGCCAATCACGAGCAAGATCGCGCCGAAAGTCACTGCCTTCCGAAATCCGATGTATTTGTCCGCCAGATAGCCACCGAGGAGCGGCCCCAGATACACAAGCGCCACATAGGCGCCGTAAAGCGTCAGCGAGAAGTCGCTTTCGAACAGGAAATGCCAAGTGAGATAGAGAATGAGCAGGCCGCGCATCCCGTAATAGGAAAAGCGCTCCCACATCTCCGCAAAAAACAGGATTACAAGGCCGCGAGGATGGCCAAGAATGGTTGGACGGTCCGACTCTACCGAGACGCCATCGGCGGTTGCGTCACTCATTTTCACTCCCCAAGCCTCTCTACAGAGACTCAAAATCTGCCCTAAGTGACGCTACTAACACCACGCGTTCCCGCGCGGCTCAAGCAAGGATGTGCCATTTGTTCCGGGAAGGGCGCAAGATGCGCCCTAGTAGGCCAGTGTATCGAAGGCTGGTTCGACCCGCCTGCCCCACTCACCGTAATAGAGTTCCAGCAAGCGGTCGGCTGGCGTGAGGCCCGAGGATGCGATCTCATCCAGCTCAGACAGGAAGCCGGATTCGTCGTCGCCTGCCGTATTGTATTTCTTGCGCGCCTTCAGCCCGTTCCGGCTGATAGCGAGGACGTCGAGAGCCAAGTCCCGCATCGACCGTCCACCCGGTACCGGCGTCTTCAGGCCGAGCGTTCCAACCGACAGGCGCACGGCTTCGCGCTCCGGCGCGCTCCAGTCTTTGACAAGGTCCCAGGCCGCATCAAGCGAATCCTGATCATAGAGAACGCCGGTCCAGAAGGCGGAAAAGGCACAGAGCCGGCTCCACGGGCCTGAATCAGACCCGCGCATTTCAAGGAAGCGTTTCAGGCGCACTTCCGGGAAAATGGTCGACAGGTGATCGACAAAATCATCAATCGCCGGTTTCTCTCCCGGAAGGATGTCGAGTTTTCCGTCCATGAAGTCACGGAAGCTTTTGCCAGACGCATCAAGGTACTTGCCGCCGCGGCGAACAAAATACATCGGCACATCAAGGGCGTAGTCGACATAGCGCTCGAACCCGGCCCCATCCTCGAACATGAAGGGTAGCATGCCGGACCGGTCCGGGTCTGTGTCTGTCCAGATGTGTGAGCGATAGGACAGGTAGCCATTCGTCCGTCCCTCGGTGAATGGCGAATTGGCAAAAAGGGCGGTCCCGAGCGGCTGCAGCGCGAGCGAGACCCGAAGCTTCTTGACCATGTCGGCTTCGGAGGAGAAATCCATGTTCGCCTGCACGGTACAGGTCCGGAACATCATCTCGCGGCCCAGCCGGCCGACCTTGAGCATGTAGTCCCGCATGATCTTGTAGCGGCCCTTCGGCATCATCGGTGTTTCGTCCATCGACCAGAGCGGCGAAGAGCCCATGCCCAGGAAGCCAATTCCCAGCGGGTCTGCGATCTCGCGAACCTCCCGCAGGTGATCACCCACCTCATTGCAGGTCTGATGGATATGCTCCAGCGGCGCGCCGGACAGTTCGAACTGGCCGCCCGGCTCGAGGCTGACGCTGGCGCCGTCCTTTTTCAATCCGATCAGATGTCCGCCTTCGATGATCGGCTCCCAGCCAAACTGGTCCCGGAGCCCTTCCAGCATCGCGCGCACAGAAACGTCGCCTTCATAGGGAAGCGGACGAAGCCCGTCGCGGATAAACCCGAATTTCTCGTGTTCGGTCCCGATCTTCCAGTCCGCCTTGGGCGTGCAGCCTGCCTCCATCCATTCGACCATTTCGGCCTTGGACTCGATACGCGGGGCGGATTCGTCGATGTCGGAAGTCGGCGTTGTCATTGCGCAGGCTGCCCTCTAGCCGTTGGATGTTTTTGGCAGATAGGGATCATTGCGCCAGTCGCCAACCAGCGACTGCCAAAGTGTGAGCGCCGACACGACCGCCGTCTCGGCACGAAGGATTCGCGGACCAAGCGTCACCGGCCTGACAAAGGATAGCGACCTCAGCCGTTCGCGCTCAGCCGCGGAGAAACCGCCTTCCGGACCGATCAACAGGCCGGCCGCCGTCTCCTTCGCATGGCTTAAGACCTCGGCCATGGGCAAAGCCTCACCGGCCTCATCGCAATAGTAGAGGGGGAGGGTCGGGTTCCAGTGATCGAGCGCTTTCCATAGCGAAACATCATCCTCAACGGTCGGAATATCCATTCGCTCGGTCTGCTCTGCCGCTTCAATAACGACCGCCTGCAGCCGGTCGCTTCTTACCCGGCTGGACTGCGTAAACTCTGTCATCACGGGCTGAATGCGCCGAACACCAAGCTCGCAGGCCTTTTCGACGACGAAATCGGTGCGGGCCTTCTTTAGCGGCGCAAACAGAAGCGTAAGGTCAGGCGCCGCATACTGCTCGCGCGTGCAGGCCACCGGCTCCACCTGCACCTTCTTGGCACTCTCCTGGACCAGACGGGCACGCCATTCACCGTTCCGGCCATTGAAGACGCGCAGATCCGCGCCATCCTCAAGGCGCATGACACGAGTAAGGTACTTCGACTGCTTCTCGTCCAGGGAAACAGCCTGTCCCTCATCGAGAGGCGCATCAATGTATATCCGGGGCGGGGAACTCATCGCGCCCATATAGTCTTGTGTCGGATAAGAGTTAAGCCATCAAACGAGGCAATTTCCATGAGCGTCCAGTCGATCAATCCCGCCAGCGAAGAGATCATCGAGACTTTCGAAGCCCACAACGATGTCGAGATCGAGCACAGGCTTGCCGCTGCCGCTGAGACCTTCACGCACTGGCGCCTGACAAGCCTCGGAAAAAGAGCCGAATTGCTCGAAGCGGCTGCCAGCATCATGGAAGAAGACCGCGAGCGCCTTGCTCGCCACATGACGCTCGAAATGGGCAAACCGCTGTCCCAGGCGCTCGGCGAGATCGACAAGTGCGCCTGGGTCTGCCGGCACTATGCCGAACATGGCGAAGCCTACCTCGCCGATGAGCGCATCAAGACCGATGCGAGCAAAGCCTATGTCAGGCACCTCCCAATCGGGCCGGTGCTCGCGGTGATGCCATGGAATTTCCCGTTCTGGCAGGTTTTCCGATTCGCGGCGCCTGCCCTGATGGCTGGTAATGTCGGACTGCTGAAGCATGCTTCAAATGTCTGGCGGTGCGCGATCGATATCGAGGAGATTTTCCTCAAGGCAGGCTTCCCGGAAGGCTGTTTCCAGACACTGCTGGTCGGTTCCGAGAAGGTCGAAGGTATTCTCAGGGACAAACGCGTGAAAGCCGCCACCCTGA
>MDSW01016724.1_pt1 | contig 10271 bp, 8 predicted proteins | sample 811171 | NCBI WGS metagenome assembly MDSW01 (sample SAMN05326641, study PRJNA326480) | marine metagenome | isolation source: seawater | place: Atlantic Ocean: North West | collected 2012 | reverse complement strand
TATTATTGAAAATCCTAAATTAATGGATGAGGTAGTAAATTTAGTAGATAGCCCAAATGTTTTATTATGCAAATTTGATAAAAAATTTTTATCAATTCCAAAAGAGATTTTGACCTTAACAATGGAGTCTCAACAGAAATATTTTCCAACATTTAATAATAATAATGAAATTACGAATGAATTTTTAATTGTAGCAAATAAAAAAGACAAAAAAGGACTCATTAAAATAGGTAATGAGAGAGTGGTTGATGCAAGATTAAGTGATGCAGAATTCTTTTGGAATAAAGACAAATCTCAAAATTTGGTAAAAAAAGTTTCTGATCTTAAAAATATGAATTTCTTCAAAGGACTCGGTACATATTTTGATAAAGTTCAAAGAATGAGAAAATTAGGTGCCTCTATTTCAGACGAACTATTGATTAGTAAAGAAAAAGTCGAACTTTCAGCAACAATATGTAAAACAGATTTAATCTCAGAAATTGTTGGTGAGTTTCCTGAATTACAAGGAATAATGGGAGGACATCTCTCTCATGCTCAAGGCTTTGATAAAGATATAGTGGATGCAATTAAAGAACAATATTTACCATTAGGCCCGGATTCTGTAGTTTCTAAAAAACCATATAGCATTACTCTCTCACTAGTTGATAAAATTGATACTTTAACAGGTTTTTATGGATTAAATGAAAAACCATCAAGTTCAAAAGATCCTTATGCTCTAAGAAGAGTTGCTCTTGGAATTATAAGAATAATAATTGAAAATAAAAAAGATATTAAGTTAGGGGATTTGTTTTTATATTCAAAAAACATATACCTAGATCAAGATTTTAAATTCTTAAATGATAATCTGACAAAAGATATTTCAATTTTTTTAAAAGATAGACTCAAATATTATCTTAAAGAAAAAAATATAAGGTATGATATTATTGATGCAACTACTAAAGTATTGGATTTAAATAGAATTTCTACAGTTTATCAAAAAGCAGTTAGTTTAAATAAGATTATAAACAAAAAAATTGGTGAGGATATTGTTTCATCATATAAGAGAGCCTTTAATCTTTTGAATTCAGAAATCAAAAATACAGATGAAAACCTTTCAAATACAACTGACCCTGGTTTATTTAAAAATGATTTCGAAAAGAAACTCTATGATAAAACTCATGAATTGAAACATTATCTCTCAGGGATGACCAAGAATCAAAGTTTTGATGAAATTCTCAACCTATTTGCAAGTACAAAAAACGAAGTTTTCGATTTTTTTGAAAATGTCAAAGTAAATGATGATAGCGAAGATATAAGAAAAAATAGATTGGAACTATTAAATTTTTTCTGTAAAACCTATGAAATTTTTATAGATTTTCAATTAATCAAAGACATAAATGAATAAATTAATTTTTAATTTTAATTCTAAAGAAGTAAAAAAGATTAAGAATCCTAAAAATATTTTAGGTGGAAAAGGGTCAAATTTATCTGAAATGGGAAGGATAGGGTTGCCAGTACCACCAGGTTTTACAATTTCCACTAATGTCTGTGAATTATTTTATAAAAGCAAAAAAAGACTGAGTTCCAAGATTGTCGCACAAATTAAGTCAGAACTAAAAATCATAGAAAAAGATGTAAAAAAAAAATTTGGGGATTTAAAAAATCCTTTATTGTTATCTGTAAGATCTGGAGCAAGAGTATCTATGCCTGGTATGATGGACACAATATTAAACCTTGGACTAAATGATAAAACTGTAATTGCTTTATCCAAAAAAACTTCAAATGCAAGATTTGCAAAGGATAGTTATAGGAGATTTATCCAAATGTATGGAAATGTTGTAATGGGGGTTGAAAGCCATCATTTTGAGGAGTTAATTGAAAATTATAAGCTAACAAAAGGCGTTCTCTTGGATACTGAACTTGATGAAAATGATTGGGATGGATTAATTAATGATTTTAAAAAAATTGTTAAAGAGAAAGCAAAAAAAGATTTTCCACAAGATGTATATCAACAATTATTAGGAGCAATAAATTCAGTATTTTTATCTTGGGAAAGTAATAGAGCTAAGATTTATAGAAAAATAAACCAAATTCCTTCAGAATGGGGTACCGCAGTAAATGTTCAATCTATGGTTTTTGGAAATATGGGAAATGATTCTGCTACTGGAGTGGTATTTACAAGAAATCCATCTGATGGATCTAATAACATTTATGGAGAATATTTAATTAATGCTCAAGGTGAAGATGTTGTAGCTGGTACCAGGACTCCACACTATATAACTAAAAAAGCAAGAAAAGAGGCTAATGTAAATGACGTTTCGATGGAAGAGTCAATGCCAAAAGTTTATACGCAATTAACAAAAATTTTAAAAAAATTAGAAACTCATTATAGAGATATGCAGGATGTTGAGTTCACAGTAGAAAATAATAAATTATGGATATTACAAACAAGATCAGGAAAAAGAACTTCTAAATCTGCAGTAAAAATTGCCGTAGATATGGTAAAAGAGAAATTAATTTCAAAAAAACAAGCAATATTAAGAATAGATCCAAGCTCATTAGACACATTGTTACATCCAACTTTGGATGAAAAAAGTGAGATAAAAGTTATTGCCAATGGCCTTCCTGCATCACCTGGTGCTGCAAGTGGAAAAGTGGTTTTTACATCTGAAGAAGCTGAAAGATTAAATGATATGATGCAAGACACTATATTAGTAAGGGTGGAAACTTCACCTGAGGATATTCAAGGAATGCACGCTGCAAAAGGTATTTTAACAGCAAGAGGAGGGATGACAAGTCACGCAGCCGTGGTTGCCCGGGGCATGGGCAGACCCTGTGTTTCTGGATCAAGTGAGATAGATATAAATTATGAAGAGAAAGTTTTTAAAACTTCCGAATTTAAAGTCAAGGAAGGAGATGTGATTACTATTGATGGTTCGACAGGAAGAATAATTTTAGGAGAAGTGCCAACAGTTAAACCTGAAATTTCAGGTGATTTTTCAAAAATAATGAGTTGGGCTGACAGTATAAGAAAACTAAAAGTAAGAACTAATTCCGAAACACCAGCAGACACAAAAATAGCTAGAGACTTTGGTGCTGAAGGGATTGGTTTATGTAGAACCGAACATATGTTTTTTGATGAAGAGAGAATAATATCTGTTAGAGAAATGATTTTATCAAAAACTAAAGATGATAGAGCGAAAGCACTTACAAAGCTATTACCTCATCAAAAAAAAGATTTCATGGAAATTTTTAAAATTATGAATGGCTTACCTGTTACAGTGAGGTTACTAGACCCGCCACTTCATGAATTTTTACCACATTCTGAGAAAGAAATTTTAGAGGTTGCTAATGTAGTTGGAGTAGATCCTAAAGAGGTAAAAACAAGAATATCAGAACTGCATGAACAAAATCCTATGCTTGGTCATAGAGGTTGCAGACTAGGTATATCTTATCCAGAAATATATGAAATGCAATGTAGAGCAATTTTTGAAGCTTTAATTGAATTAAAAGATAAAAAAATAAAAGCAGCACTTCCAGAAATAATGATTCCCTTAGTTTCTACTGAGGCAGAAATAAAGATAATGAAAGATTTAGTAAAAAATGTTGCAAACACTGTTCAAAAAGAAAATAAAATTAAATTTAATTTTATAGTTGGAACTATGATTGAACTTCCAAGAGCAGCAATAAAAGCTAAAGAGATTGCAAAATACGCTGAATTTTTCAGTTTTGGTACTAACGATTTAACTCAAACAACCTTTGGTATTAGTAGAGATGATAGTGGAAAATTTTTAAATGATTATATTGACAATAAAATTTTTTCTATCGATCCATTTGTTTCTATTGATGAAGGAGTTGAAGATTTAATTGAGATAGCAGTCTTTAGAGGAAGAAAACAAAACAAAAATATTAAATTAGGAATTTGCGGCGAGCATGGAGGAGATCCTAAAAGTATAAATTTTTGTTCTAAAGTTGGTTTAGATTATGTTTCATGTTCACCTTACAGAGTTCCAGTAGCTAGACTTGCTGCAGCACAGGCTGCAATAATTAAACAAACTTAAAGAAAGAGTTAACATAGCTTTAATTTGCTAAATTAAATCTAACCGTCTCCCATATTTACTTTATTAAATTTAGTATTTAATTTGATTAAGATTTAATTAAGTTTTTACTTAATTTTTTATCCATAAAATATTTTTCATACTGATTGCCAAACTTTTCTTCAAGATAAGTGTAGTATAAAATTCTTCTAGAAGTATTCGAATTATTTTTTGAAGATCTGTGAGGACATGTATTTTTAAAAACTACTAAATCGCCACTATTTAAAACTATTTTCTCAAATGAATGGGCTTGTTCTACTTCATCTAATAATTCAGCAAATTCAAAATTTTTCACTTTTTTTATTAATTTTTGAAATGGTTCATTATCAGATTTTGCTAATTCTATTGTTCCATTTTCTTCATTACAGTCATCAATAGCAACCAGAATATTAATAAAATTATCTCCATATTCGTACCATCCCTCTTTTTTATTATTTTCAAAATCTTTAAAAAAAAATACTCCATCATAGTGAGCTTTAAAACCCTCTCCACCTGGTGGCTTTAGATTAAGTTTGTCTTTGAAAATTAATACTTTTAATTTCAAAATATCATTTATTAATTTCATAAATTTATTATTAATTAAACTTAAATATTCCCCTTTATTATAAAATCTTTCTACTCTCCTAATTAAATTATTCTTATCTTTAAAAACATCAACATCAGAAGATTCATTAATCTCCTCTATAACTTTTGAAATTTCATTTTTATTTAGAAAATTTTCAATTTTAAAATATCCATCTTGATCAAATTTCTTTTTATACATTTCAGTATTCATAAATTTTAAATTTGTTTAAAATTCTTAATAATAATATTCATATTATCATTTAAAGTGAAAAAATGTTATATATATAAAATGTATTTCGATCAAATTTAATTAAATTTCATTGATTATTTAAAAGTTGATAAAAACAAAAAATAATTCAAATATAAGCTATGAACGAAAATTTCTCAAAAAAAATTGAAAATTTTTTATTCAAAAAAATTGAATTATGGTTTTTGTTATTGATTATAATTTTCTTTATAATTATTTCTTTGGCTATTGCTGTTTTGGTTAGACAGGGAATTGAGGGAGAAACGAAACTTGGAAATTTTTCTATTCAGCCAATAACTGAACCATTAGTAAAATTATCAAGATTGCCTGAAAAAATTTTAAAAAAAACGTTAAAACCTAATGATTTATTAATCGAGGATTTGTGGGATGAAAAAAGAAACTTCAGTAGAGATAAAAGAGGTTTCTATGGAGAGACAGAAAAAAACAAATATATATTACTTTCCCGTTACAGTCTTGAAGATCAACAATCTATTATTGAATTAGTAGATTTAGAAAATTTTAATACTTTTCATAAATGGTTGCCTGATATGGATAAATTTAATGCCTTAATAGAAAAATCAGAAAAATTTAAAAATTTAGAAAGAGATCACAACAGAAAAAGATTTAGAATATTTCATCCAATCATGACTCAAGATGGAGGAATAATTTATTCTGATAATTATACACAACTAATTAAAATAGATCATTGCTCCAATTTGGTTTGGCAAAATACTGATTATTTATTTCATCATACAAAAGAAGTTGATTTAGAGGGTAATTATTGGATACCGGCAGATCAATTTTCAAGCAATATAAAAAATTTTGAAAATTTTAGAATGCATAATACTTTAGTTAAAGTGAATGAAGATGGTAAAATATTATTTTCTAAATCATTAATAGAGTTATTTATAGAAAATAATTTAGAATATCATCTTCATAATCAAAGATTCAGTAGTGATATATTTCATTTAAATGACATTGAACCAACGAAAATTAAATCTAATTTTTGGAATATAGGTGATTTATTTATTTCCCTTCGTGATTTATCGATGATAGTTCAATATAGACCTTCTACAGATGAAATTATAAATATTATTCACGGTCCATTTTTCAATCAACATGATGTTGATGTAATTAATGATGAAGAAATCTCAATTTTCAATAATAATAGAAAAATTTATGGATTAGAAAATGCTGAAATTATAATTTATAATTTTAAAACAAAAAAATTTAGAAAACATCTGAACTCACAATTAAAAGAAAAAAATATTAAAACAACTTACGAAGGTTTACATACAATTCTTCCAAATTTCCAAACTTATGTCGAAAGTAATGAAGATGGAATAATTTTATCTTTTGATGAAAATAAAAAAGAAAAATGGAGATTTACTAATGACGATAATCAAAAAAGAAAACTTTATGCAATTAATTGGTCAAGAATAATGTATGATGATCAACAATTAAAAAAAATTAGTAAATTAAAGGAAATAAAGAAAACGCAAAAATGTGCTAATTAACTCAATTAAAAACATAAATTAATATTAAAAAAATTTAGAAAACTATTTAATGATCAATTACATAAAGAAAACTTTAAAACAATTACAGAGGGTCTTTCATATATTTTTATAGATGGCTCATAAATGGTTGAAGAACAAAATCATGGAAGAATAATATTATTTAATTGTATAGGCAAAAAAGAATGGGAGTTTGTAAATAAAGATAAAGATGGTAAAATTGGACATATAAATTGGAGTAGAGTTATAGAAGATGAGTTGTTTATTGAAAAATTTAAATCAATTATAAAAAATGGAGAATGTTTAAACTAATTTCCATCACCATAATATTTTGTTTAATCAGTTCAATATCATTTGCATATCTAGGACCAGGTGTTGGGGGTGGTGTTATTGCTGCAACAATAGGAATAATCGTTGCAATTTTTGCAGCATTATTTGGTTTAATATGGTTTCCAGTTAAAAGAATGCTCAAAAAAAGAAAAGAAAAAAAAGAACAACAAATAAATAAATTTGATTAACCATATATTATTAATTTTTTCTTCTGTAATTTTATATGAGTTAATAAAATATGTTAGATTTAATGATATTATTAAATCTAATTTAAAGATTTATCAAAAAATAATAAAGTTATTTAGATGTAAGAATGTTTCTGACTTTAGAAAAGAAAAATTAATACTTAATTACTCAAAAAAATTATTTATAGTTTCGATAAAAATAATTTCTATTCTTATTTCAATTTTTTTATTTTTGATAATTTTGAATTTATTTTCTAATGCATATTTAAATTTAGTCATATCTATCTTAGGTGTTATAGAGCTAAGTATATTTTTTATAATTTATCATTTAATACGAAAAAAGTTTTATGCAAAGCTATAGCAATATACAAAAGTTTTTACATGACTTTGTATTGAGTAAAAAGATAATTAATAAATCATTATTTGAACTTGAGAAAATAATCTATTTAAAAAATAAAGATGTAAAAAATCACTCTCACATTTTTATAACAGGGCTACCAAGATCTGGTACAACTAGTTTGTTAAATTTTATTTTCTCATCAAATGAATATGCATCTCTAACATATAATAATATGCCTTTCATATTATCACCTAATTTTTCAAAATTTTTTCAAAAAAAAAAAATACAAAAAAAAGAAAGACTACATGGAGATGGAATAAATTTTGATAATTATAGTCCTGAAGCATTAGATGAAATATTTTTTGATAATAACGAGAAATTTATTAAAAACGAATTAATCAGTTACATTCAGCTAATTTTACTGAATAAGAATAAAAACAAGTATTTAAGTAAAAATAATTTAAACTATAAAAGAATAGATTTAATTTGTTCAATACTTCCTAATTCAATTTTTCTAATTCCAATAAGAGAGCCTTTGCAACATGCTTATTCACTTTTAAATCAACATCTACACTTTATTCAATTACAGAAGGAAGATAAGTTTATTTTAAGATACATGAACTACTTAGGTCATAATGAATTTGGTTTAAATCATAAATTTTGGAATAATCCAATAAATTACGATGATATAAATAAAATAGATTATTGGTTAGAGCAATGGATTATGTTTTATCAAAATATTTTAGATAAATATCAATCTTACTCTAATTGTCATTTTATTATTTATGAAGAATTAGCTAATATTAATTATATTAAAAAAATTTTAAAAAAAATAAATCTTAAGAATAGCAATTTAAAATTAAATTTTTTTAAAAATTCCAATAAAAAAGAAATTCAAAATTTATATAATAAAACCAATTATGATAAAGCACGATCAATTTATCAAAAATTTTTAAGTTTAATTGGTACTTAAATTATATTTTGAGTTATTTATATTCAAAAATATTAGTTACGGTTGATAAAGAATTTACTATTTTATCATTAAAATTGAAAAGTGTTTTTCCTATAAATTTTTTTATAACTGTATTATTTTTAAATTTGAGATCTTTTTTTTTTACGATTAAAATTCCATCGGTGACAGATATTTTAATTAAATCTTTGGTCTCATAAAAAATTTTTCCAACAAACCATGGATGACTAAATTTTTTATTTTTTAAAAATTGAGAATTATATATAACTATTTTTAAATTTTTTTTTTTAAATTTAATAAAACAAAATGCTCCCGGATATGGTTTTGAGCATGCTTTAATAAATAAGTCTATGTTCTCACCAGTCCAAGAAAAATCAATTGCGCCAGATATATCAGTATAAAACCTTGGAAGATACCAACCTTTTGATATATTTTGATTTTTTAATAAAAATTTGGAATTTTTTACAATTTTTCTTACAAAGATTTTAATTAAAGATTCATAAATCAAATTCGTATGCTTTAAATAGTTTATAGGAATCATTTGACCTTTAAGTTTTTCTTTTTTACTTTTTATCACAATTTGTCCTGTGTCGATCTCCTCATCTAATATGTGAATAGAGGCAGCACAAAATTTTTTTTTATTAAGAATTCTATAGGTAAATGTACCACCACCTTTTTCCTCAGGTAAAAGAGATGGATGTAAATTAAAAATTTTATTCCTGTAATTATTTATAATTTTATTTTTAAAAATGAACCTTGAAGATAAACTAAATATATAATCTATTTTGTTTTTTTTAAGTATAGAATTTCCTTTCTTGGAATTAATATCATCAATATAAAAAACATTTGTCTTTTTCTCTAAATCAAAAATACTTTTATAAAGACTTGAGTCATTTTCGTTATTTCTTATATCTCTCAAATGAAATTTTTTTGGATGAGTAATAATTATAGGTTTTGGAAGTTTATTTTTAATTAATTCATTAAATAAATAATTTAAGTGATACCCGTGTCCGACTAATGCAAATTTAGAATTTTTATCAATTTTTATTTTCATATTTAAAAAGGGGCGTTCTGTTGCCAGGTGCCCCGAACTTTGTTTGATTATAGCCAATTATTTTTTCAAAATCATATAAATTTTATGTGTCTGGTCGTCTATATGACGTCCAAAAATCGAGTCGTCAGAGGTTAAAGGATTTGCTAATCTTGAGTCATTAAAAACGGCTATTTCCTTAGTGGGTGTGATTATATTGTGCTCGCCAGTGAGTCTAGGTATAATATTTTATGTATAAAAAATTATCTCTCCTTGGATATTTAATTTTATTTACATTCATATTTCTTTTAATTTCAAGTTTCTTTAAGGATCAGTTAATTTATATTGAAGCGGGTCCGAAAGGTGGTTTTTTTGACACTTCAGCCAATGTCCTAAAAAAAAGATTAAAAGATTATAATATTAATGCAGAAGTTATTAATCGCGAAGATACCGTTAAAATAGTAGATGATATTAACGATAATAATAAAAATATACATGTAGGTTTTGTAGCTCAGGATTTAAAAAATGCTCAATTCAAAAATGTAGAAGCCCTTGGTTCCTTGATATTAGAACCTCTATTTATTTTTTATCGTAAAGATTTAGAATTAAATTCTTTAGCTGATTTTAAAGGGTTAAAGGTTGGTATTGGTCCAGAAAACTCTGGAACTAGATTATTAGCAGAAACAATATTAAATCTCTATGGAGTGAATGATGAAAATACTACATTTATTGACCAAACACATTCTATTCACTTTGATATGATGGAAAAAGGTGAATTAGATGTAGGTTTTTTTTTGTTGCCAGCAAACAATCAATTCGTTTTTAAACTAGGTACAAATCCTAATTTGAAGATCTTTTCACTTAAAAATTCAAAAGCAATTTCGAGGAGATTTGACTATTTGTATCCAGAAATAGTACAGGCGGGTGGATTTGATTTAAGAAATAATATCCCTAAAGAAGATATACAGGTCGTATCATTACCAGTTGATTTGGTGGCGAAAAAAAATTTGGATCC
>MDSW01124885.1_pt1 | contig 10272 bp, 5 predicted proteins | sample 811171 | NCBI WGS metagenome assembly MDSW01 (sample SAMN05326641, study PRJNA326480) | marine metagenome | isolation source: seawater | place: Atlantic Ocean: North West | collected 2012 | reverse complement strand
TCCACCAAAATTTGCAGGATTCCGTCTAGGATTGGGTAATCTGGAAGGCTGTCGCTGTCTTTTTGATCTGGGCGTAATTCGGCACTTGGGGCTTTGGAAATGATATTTTCCGGGATCACGGCGCCAGATGGCCCTTTCATCCAATCTCGGTGCGTGTCATTTCGCCAGCGGCAGGTGTCAAAGACGCGGGTTTTGTAAAGATCTTTGATCGGGTTATAGCCGCCTGCCATATCGCCGTAAATGGTGGCATATCCTACGGCAACTTCGGATTTGTTACCGGTGGTGAGAAGCATTTCCCCAAATTTATTGGAGAGCGCCATTAACAACAGCCCCCGCAGACGTGATTGAATGTTCTCTTCTGTCAGGTCCGCGTCCAACCCATCAAATAAGGGGGCCAAAGTATTGCCGATTGCCTGACGCCCTTCTGAAATCGGTACAAAATCATACCGGCAGTTTAGGTTCTTGGCTAATGCTTTTGCATCGTTCAGCGACGCCTGAGATGTATATTCAGAAGGCAGCATCACGCAGCGGACATTTTCTACACCCAATGCATCTGCTGCGATGACTGCAACCAAAGCGCTGTCGATCCCCCCAGACAGTCCGAGAAGCACTTTGCTAAATCCAGTTTTCGCGCAGTAATCTCTCAGCCCGACAACCATCGCGTGATAATCCGCTTCTTGCTGATCGGGAATAGCGGCTTTGTCACTTTCCTCTATGACCCATCCATCACTCTGACGCTTGAGGATAATATCTGTGATTGCTTCGGTAAACATCGGCATTTGAAGCGCTAAAGATCCGTCAGCATTCAGAGCAAAGCTACCCCCGTCAAAAACCTGATCATCCTGTCCCCCAACCATATTGAGGTAAATCAGAGGAAGCCCGCTTTCCACAACGCGGGAGACCATAATGTTCAACCGTGTATCCCGTTTGCCGCGATGGTAGGGTGACCCGTTTGGGATCAAAAGAAATTCTGCCCCTGTTTCCGCATGGGTTTCCACCACATCTTCGTGCCACGCGTCTTCGCAAATGGGGCTTCCAATGCGGGTGTTTCCTACAGAATACGGACCGCCAATCGCCCCACTGTCAAAAATGCGCACCTCGTCAAAAACGCTTTCATTGGGCAAATGGTGTTTTTCAACGACTGATTTGATCTGGCCTGAATGCAGAATAAAATAGGCGTTAAAAACGCTGTGCCCTTCTTTCCAAGGACCCCCGATAGCCAAGGCTGGTCCCTCTGCGCAGGCCTGAGCCAGTCTTTGAATGGTCTCAATTGCTGCCATATGAAAGGCGGGTTTGGATATTAAATCCTGCGCATTGTAACCGGTGATGAACATTTCCGGCAGTGCGACAAGGTCCGCCCCGCCGTGCTTGCCCTGTTTCCATGCCGCAAAGGCTTTGTCCGCATTACCGTTCAAATCCCCGACTGTGGGGTTGAGCTGCGCCAAGGTTATTTTGAACGTATCAGACATTGTCGGGCCCCAAATGCTTTGCCCTTACTTAGCAGATTATAAGCCGAGGAAAAGAGAGGGGTGCTAAATCTCTTCAACCTGCAAGACGCCTTCAAGGCTTTTGAGCGCGCCCTTGATTTGCGGGTTCAACGGGAAATCTTCCCCTGCACTGATGGTGACCTCGCCTGGCAATGACTGATCCAGCAAACAGAACTCGATCGGACCTGCGGGCGCTTTGATGCCCTGTGATTTGGTCTGGGCCAAAACGGAGGCCACAGATGTCACCGCGGTTGCATTTTCGACAAATATTCGCAGACCCATCGCGCCAGCCCCTGCTAAAGAACTGTCAATCGGAGCAACAGAGCGCCCCAGAAGTTTGAGCTGATCCGCCTCAAGTGTCGCCTCGACGGTGACAACCACTTTTTCACCGGTTTCCAGATAATCACGCGATGTTTCCAGCGTGTCAGAAAACAATGTTACCTCATAAGCGCCACTCACATCACTGAGTTGCACAAAGGCAAAACGGTTGCCGCGGGCGGATTTACGTTCTTGTCGGCCCGAAACAACGCCCGCCAATTTTGCAACACGGGGGCCGCTTTGCACCTTTTGCAAGAGCTCTTCCATTGTCATTACATCTTGGCGGCGCAAGGTGCCCATGTAATCATCCAAAGGATGACCCGAAAGATAAAACCCGATGGCGCGAAATTCCTCGCCCAAACGCTCTGCTGGAAGCCAATCCGGATGATCTGACAGTCTGGGTTCCGGAAGGTCTTCACCCGCATCACCAAATAGGGACACCTGATTGGATGCTTTTTGTTCATGGATTGCGCTGGAGTAGCCGACCAAAGCATCGAGAGCCTCGAACACGCGCCGCCGATTTGCGTCAAGCTGGTCAAAGGCACCCGCGCGCGCAAGCATTTCAAGTGGCCGTTTTCCAACCCGTTTGAGGTCCACACGACGGGCAAAATCGAAAAGGGTGACAAAGTCCTTTTCAACACCTTCAGATTCGCGGGCGGCGACGACCAGTTTCATCGCGTCTACGCCCACGTTCTTCAGCGCCCCAAGCGCATAGACAAGCGCGCCATCTTTCACGCCAAAGGTCGCCTGAGACCGGTTCACACAGGGTGGGATATAGGGCAACGAAAGCTCTTTTTTCACTTCTTCAAAATATATGGCGAGCTTATCGGTGAGGTGGATATCGCAATTCATGACACCGGCCATGAATTCCACTGGATGATTGGCCTTGAGCCAAGCAGTCTGATAGCTCACCACCGCATAGGCCGCAGCATGTGATTTGTTGAAACCGTAGTTTGCAAATTTTTCCAAGAGGTCGAACACTTCGGATGCTTTTTTGGCATCTACCCCATTTTCAGCGGCCCCTTTTTCAAATTTGGGCCGTTCTGCGTCCATCGCTTCTTTAATCTTTTTCCCCATCGCACGGCGCAAAAGATCCGCTCCGCCAAGCGAGTAGTTTGCCATCACTTGGGCAATTTGCATCACCTGTTCCTGATAGACGATGATGCCTTGGGTTTCTTCAAGGATATGATCGATGAGCGGATGAACCGATTCCCGTTCCCGCAGCCCGTTTTTCACTTCGCAATAGGTCGGGATATTTTCCATCGGTCCCGGACGATAGAGCGCAACCAAGGCAACGATGTCTTCGATACAGGTCGGTTTCATGCGCTTAAGCGCGTCCATCATGCCGCTGGATTCAACCTGAAACACCGCCACCGTTTTGGCTGACGCGTAAAGATCATAGGTCAACCTATCATCCAAGGGGATTGCGGCAATATCATCCTCTGCCCCTTCCGCTGGGGAATATAAAGTGGCCCCATCTGCGCTGACATGAAGGTGACGACCTGACTTCAGAATCAGGTCAACCGCATTTTGAATGACAGTAAGGGTTTTCAGGCCGAGAAAGTCGAATTTCACCAAACCTGCCTGTTCAACCCATTTCATGTTGAACTGGGTTGCAGGCATGTCAGACCGAGGATCTTGATAAAGTGGCACCAAATGATCCAGCGGCCTGTCCCCGATCACAACACCCGCTGCATGGGTTGATGCGTTTCTGAGCAATCCTTCGACCTGCTGTCCATACGTCAGCAACCTGTCAACGACTTCTTCGTTTTTGGCCTCTTCCCTCAGTCGAGGCTCATCGGCGAGCGCCTTTTCAATCGTGACGGGTTTGACGCCTTCGACTGGGATCATTTTTGAGAGCCGGTCAACCTGCCCGTATGGCATTTGCAAAACCCGACCAATATCGCGCACTGCTGCCTTGGACAAAAGCGCGCCAAAAGTGATGATCTGGCCGACTTTGTCACGACCGTATTTTTCCTGCACGTATTGAATGACTTCTTCGCGCCGATCCATGCAAAAATCGATGTCAAAGTCAGGCATGCTTACCCGATCAGGATTAAGGAAGCGTTCAAACAGGAGCGAGTAGCGCAGCGGGTCAAGATCAGTGATCGTGAGCGCATAGGCCACAAGGCTTCCCGCGCCAGACCCCCGCCCCGGGCCCACTGGGATATCATTTTCCTTTGACCATTTAATGAAATCCGCAACGATCAGAAAATATCCCGGAAAGCCCATGCTTTCAATTATGCCAAGTTCGAATTCAAGGCGTTTTTCATAGTCTTCGACTGGTGCCGAGAGCGGAATGACTGACAGCCTTTTATGCAGGCCTTCGCGCGCCTGACGGCGCAACTCATCGACTTCGTCTTCTGCAAATTTGGGCAGGATCGGGTCGCGCAAGGGCGCTTTGAAGGCACAACGCTGCGCGATTTCGACTGTATTTTCGATCGCCTCCGGCAGATCCGCGAAAAGCGTGATCATCTCGCTTGCACTTTTGAAATAATGTTGGGGTGTCAGACGCCGACGTGGCTCTTGTTGGTCGACATAGGCGCCTTCTGCGATGCACAAAAGCGCGTCATGGGCTTCATACATTTCCGAGTTTTTGAAAAATACGTTGTTTGTCGCCACGATCGGAAGTCCAAGATCATAGGCGAAATCAATGAAAACTGGTTCACTCGTTCGCTCTGCCGCTGGCAGGCCCCCATCCATCGGGTGGCGTTGCAATTCAACATAAAGACGGTTTTTAAAAATCTCTGCAAAGCTCATCAGTAAAGCTTTGGCTGCCGCCAGTTGAGAGGTACAAATCAGCTGACCAACCGGCCCCTCGGCCCCACCGGTCAGACAGATCAAGCCGTCTGAATGGGGCCTAATTTCTTCTATCGTCAGATGGGGCAGCTGGCCTTTTTTGTCTATATAAAGACAGGTATTCAGCTTCATCAGGTTTTCATAGCCCCGCGTATTTTGGGCAAGAAATACCATGGGCGCGCGAAGTGGGGCTTTGCTGGCGTTGTCAGAGCCGGAATAACTGACATCCATCTGACATCCAATGATCGGCTGGATGCCTGCGCCTGATGCCCCAACAGAAAACTCCAACGCTGCAAAAAGATTGTTGGTATCGGTAATGGCCACCGCTGGCATATCAAAGCTGTGACAAAGGTCTGCCAGCCCTTTGACCTTTACCGCGCCCTCCAACAGCGAATATTCGGTGTGGATGCGAAGGTGGATGAATTTTGATATGTCGCTCATGCTCAGTGAGATAATTTCTTAAGGGCAGACTTGGGATGTTCCTTACCCTAACCCGCCCAGATTCAGAGGAAAAGCAATAAACCGATTTTACGTCATAAAAAAACTTCTTGCTTTTTGAGGACCCTTAAATGTAGCCTTTTCCTGATTTCGCCCGCGTATTTTCTACGCCGCATCGAGGATATGCAAAACACGGGCTTTGGGTAACGCGGCATAATTTATCTCATGGATATTAGGTTTCTTCTCAACGGAGAGGTGATCGTGTTGGACCAGATCGACCACCACGAGACCTGTCTTGATTTTCTGCGTGAAACGCGTGGTCTTTATGGCACAAAAGAAGGATGTAACGAAGGCGATTGCGGCGCATGTACAGTGATTGTGATTGATCAGGACAGCGTAAAGCCGCTGAATGCCTGCATTCTGTTTTTGGCGCAGCTGAATGGTAAAGCCATTCGCACTGTCGAAGGTATAAGACACAAAAATGAACTTCATCCGGTACAATCTGCCATGGTTGACAAACACGCCAGCCAATGTGGGTTTTGTACGCCCGGCATCGTGATGTCGCTCGTCGCCGGTCAAATCAATGAACGTGATGATCACGATACCGTGTTGGCGGGAAATTTATGCCGCTGTACCGGATATGCCCCGATCATAAAAGCCGCCACTGAAGCCACTGCTCTGGCGAGCCCAGATTGGCTGACAGAGGATCGAGAAAAGCTCAAAACACTTAAAGCCGTCTATGATAAGGCGTTACCAACCTCTGGTGATGCGGTGGCAGCGCTTCTTTTGTCGGACCCAAAAACGCGCTTGATTGCAGGGGCAACAGATGTTGGTTTATGGGTGACCAAAGGATTGACAGATGTTTCGCCCGCGGCCTTCCTTGGTTTTGCCGGCGACCTTGCCAAAATCATTGACCGCGATGACCATACAGAGATCGGAGCTATGGTCAGCATCGAAACCCTCTGTCACTGGGCCACAAAACAAAGCCCTTCCTATGCGGCTTTGTTGCGCCGGTATGGATCACTTCAGGTGCGCTCGGCCGCGACATTGGGGGGTAATATTGCAAATGGATCACCCATTGGGGACAATCCTCCGGCCCTGATCGCCGCGGGAGCGGAGCTTTGCCTGCGCCAAGGGGAAACGCGACGTAGCATTCCGCTTGAAGCGTTTTTTCTCGATTACGGAAAACAAGATCTGAAAGAGGGTGAATTTGTTGAATCGATTCTGGTTCCCAAAAGCCTTGAGCGTCTCGGCTGCTACAAAATATCCAAACGCTTTGATCAGGATATTTCTGCTTTGTGTGGCTGTTTTAACATTAAGCTGTCAAAAGGCTTGGTCCATTCAGCGCGCATTGCCTTTGGCGGGATGGCGGGTATCCCCAAACGTGCGTCCCATGTCGAATCCGCGCTTATCGGACAGCCATGGAGCGACAAAACGCTGGCAAATATTGAGGCGGAATGGGCAAAGGATTTCACTCCGCTGAGCGACGCGCGCGCCAGCGCAGGCTATCGTCTAAAGGCGGCACATCGTCTTTTACTGCGCTATTTTCATGAGCGTGAAGGGCAAAAGACAGATGTTTTGGAGGTACGGCCATGAGCATCGGAACCTCTTTGACCCATGACAGCGCAAAATTACATGTAAGCGGACAGGCGCGTTATATCGATGATATTCCTTGCCCCCCGAATACACTTCACCTTGCCTTTGGTCTTTCAACAGTCGCAAAGGGTCAGATTGACGGGATGGACCTCAGTGGCGTTTTATCTTCCGAGGGTGTTGTGAGGGTCATCACCGCCCAAGATCTACCACATGAAAATGACAGCTCCCCTGCGGCGATGGATGAACCGTTCCTCGCTGATGGACAGGTGCATTACATCGGACAGCCTATTTTTCTTGTCATTGCGCAAAACCACCTTCTCGCGCGCAAAGCGGCGCGCAAAGCTGTGCTTTCCTACCGCGAAGACACCCCCGTTCTGAGCATAGAAGATGCGATTTCGCAGAAAAATTATTTTGAAGAGGGGCCGCGCATTTATGAAAAGGGCGATGCAGTGCAGGCAATTTCGAATGCGGAAATGGCCCTTGAGGGGTCCTTCGCCATAGGGGGACAGGAACATTTTTACCTCGAAGGGCAAGCCGCCCTTGCCTTTCCTTCGGACGATTTGGAAATGGTGGTGCATAGTTCTACCCAGCATCCAAGCGAAGTGCAGCATAAGGTTGCCCATGCGCTGGGTCTTGGCATGCATGAGGTACGTGTTGAAGTCCGCCGGATGGGCGGTGGTTTTGGCGGCAAAGAAAGTCAGGCAAACAGCCCCGCCATTGCCTGTGCCATTGCCGCATGGGCAACGCAACGGCCCTGCAAAATGCGCTATGATCGGGATGATGATTTCATGATCACGGGCAAACGGCACGATTTTCGGATCGATTATTCTGTTGGCTTTGATGCAACCGGTAAAATTAACGGCATCAATTTCACCCATTATGTGCGCTGCGGGTGGTCACAGGATCTTTCGCTGCCGGTGGCAGACCGTGCGATGCTGCATGCCGACAACGCCTATCATCTGGATCATTGCCGGATCGAAAGCCACCGGTTGCGCACGAATACCCAAAGTGCCACAGCCTTTCGTGGATTTGGGGGACCACAGGGCATGATCGGCATGGAGCGGGTGATTGATCACATCGCACATCACCTCAACCTTGATTCGGTGACTGTGCGCAAACGCAATTATTACAAAGACGCGGGAACGGCACCTGTACAAGAAACGCAAACAACCCCTTACGGTATGGCGGTCAGTGACTGCGTCATCAATGCCATGACGGATGCTGTGATCGAAAGCAGTGACTATTTTGAAAGACGACAAAGTATTGACCGGTGGAACAAAGACAATCCGGTTTTGAAAAAGGGGATCGCGCTCACACCGGTCAAATTTGGTATTTCCTTTACCTTAACCCACCTCAACCAGGCGGGTGCGCTTGTGCATGTCTATCAGGATGGAACGGTGCGCATGAACCATGGCGGCACGGAAATGGGTCAGGGACTGTTTCAAAAAGTTGCACAGGTTGCGGCGTCTGAATTCGGGCTGGATCTGGACCGCATTAAGATCACCGCGACAGATACCGCCAAAGTCCCAAACACGTCAGCAACGGCGGCAAGTTCAGGAAGTGATCTGAACGGTATGGCGGTAAAATTGGCCTGTGAGGATATTCGCCGAAGGATGGCTAATTTTCTGGGCGGATATTATCAAGTGGGGGCAAGTGAAGTTTTATTTGCAGGCAATGATGTGCGCATTGGCGGCCATGTTCTGTCTTTTGCGCAGGCGGCAAAAATTTGTTACGAACATCGCATCAGCCTTTCGTCAACCGGATATTATAAAACACCTGATATCACATGGGACCGGATCAAAGGTCAGGGCCGCCCGTTTTACTATTTTGCATATGGGGTCGCTGTAAGCGAAGTCGTTGTCGACACCCTGACAGGTGAAAATCGTATCCTTCGGGCAGATATCATTCATGACGTAGGACAAAGCCTGAACCCTGCGTTGGATATCGGTCAGATCGAAGGGGGGTTTGTCCAAGGGGCGGGATGGCTTACGACCGAAGAACTCGTTTGGAACGATCAGGGGCAGCTGATGACCCATGCGCCGTCCACATATAAAATTCCTGTGGCTTCTGATCGTCCGGAAATTTTTAATGTCTCCCTGTGGAACAATGAAAACCGTGAGGCAACAATTTACCGATCAAAGGCTGTCGGAGAGCCGCCTTTGATGCATGGCATGTCGGCATTTTTTGCACTTTGTGATGCAGTCAGGTCTTGCGGGACGCGGTATCCGACACTTGATGCACCTGCGACCCATGAACGCCTGTTTTGGGCATGTGAAAGGGTAATGGATGGCAATTGATCTTTTGGAACTCAAAAACATGGTGATGCGGCATCAGGCTGTTGTGCGTATCGTGATCACAGATATCAAAGGATCCACACCGCGCGGCGTTGGCACGTCCATGCTTGTATGGGCCACAGGTGAAAGCGGCACCATTGGCGGTGGGGCTTTGGAATATCAGGCCATAAAAACTGCCAGAGAGGCGCTAACGAAGAAAACAGGCTGGACCGCATCCCATCCACTTGGACCCGATCTCGGGCAGTGCTGCGGCGGGGTCGTAAAGCTCGCCGGAGAATACTTTGAAGACAAGAACCTTCCAACTGGCGAGGAAGGGTATTTTCTGCGTGTATTGCCGGAAAACGGCGCCAATTCCTTACCCATTGATATTCCTTTTGTTTTGCGCCGGCAATTGTCTGCTTTGCGCAGAGAAGGCAGGCCAATAGAACCGCTGCTGGCAGAGAACTGGTTTTTAGAGCCACTGGCAAAGGCCAAAACAGATTTATGGATTTGGGGGGCTGGACACGTAGGGCGCGCTCTGGTTGATATTTTTTCCAAATTGCCGGACCTTGATATTACTTGGATTGATACAGCAGCAGATCGGTTTCCCGAAGATGTCGGTGATCATATCCATATCCTGTACGCCGAACATCCTCAGAACTTTGTAAGACATGCGCCGCAAAAAGCAGATCACCTTGTGCTTACCTATTCCCACGCATTGGATTTGGACCTGTGCCACGCCCTATTAAATCATTCATTTGGTTCAGCCGGCCTCATCGGGTCAAAGACGAAATGGGGGCGTTTTAAGAAACGGTTGAAATCGCTCGGTCATACTGCAGCAAAGATTGACAACATAACATGCCCGATAGGGCGGCGGGAATTTGGTAAACACCCACAACAGATTGCCATCAGCGTCGCCAGTGAGTTCTTGACGAGGGATACGGTCAGTCACAAAAAAGAAACCCGTCTTCTTACTACATCCGGCGCGCATGGGGAAAATCTGAAAGCCAAAGTTTGAAAAATGGTGACGAAAAATTTTGAAATTAGAGGCAATTTTGATGAAATTGCGTTGCGTGATTGGATTGTGCACCGATCTACAGTTCTGGGTTTGGATATTTCAGTCCATTCCCTCGCAAGGAACGCCATTTCCTTTTGCGCAACTGGTCACATGGTTCTTCTGGATGCGATGGAAATCGCCTGCAGTCTTGGGCCCTCTGATGCGATTGTAGATCACATTCAGTCCACGGAGCTGAATGCAAAGAAAATGAAAACCAAAAAATGAAAATTTGGGCAGGAGCATTGGCGTGTCATTGGAAAGTCGAATATATTTCTGGACACATTCTTGAATCTATGCCTCAATC
>MDSW01082625.1_pt1 | contig 10272 bp, 6 predicted proteins | sample 811171 | NCBI WGS metagenome assembly MDSW01 (sample SAMN05326641, study PRJNA326480) | marine metagenome | isolation source: seawater | place: Atlantic Ocean: North West | collected 2012 | reverse complement strand
TAATGTCATTTCTCCATCTTGGCATCGAAATAATATGCTCTTTCTCGCCTACTATACAATCTGCCCATTTCTCAATTTTATCTGGCCCATTAGTAACTGTTCTAGTATCTATTAATTCTCCACCCATTTTTTTGATTGAGTCCGCAATTTCAGTTTTACTTAATTCAATACCAAGAATATTTGTAATCAATCTATCTGGAACTTTATGATGTTTCGAATCACCTCTGGGTACGTTTGATAATTCTTGATTCCAATTTTTTATTTGAATCGATTCAATAACTCCTCCTCTTTCTGCAAGTGACAAACATATCAATAGTAAACATGCCTCACAAGATCTTTCATCCCATCCTGTAACGTCAATGAAAAAATCTCTTGTTTGCTCGTTTACGGTAGTATGGTCGCCATTGATAATTGGGGGGAATGAAAGAACTCTATTTTCAGCATCTACAATCACTGGATATTCGTCCATTTCAGACATTAGATGAGCATATTCTTTACCTTTAGGGTGTGATTCCAATATATTCTCAATACTCATTTCATTTTCTTCTGCCAATGGAATAAATTTATATCTTTTATCGACAGAAATCACTCTGAATGGAGGACTTAATTGAGATAAATCATGGACACCGATTGAAGCAAACTTTCTTTTTCTACCCAAAGTAAGATGTAATTTTTCTTGGTGGTCCATCAATGATTGAATAAAATCATTTTTTTCATTGTGATTAGAACCATTATTTACGCCTCGTACTACAGCCCCTAGAATAACCGGACGTATGTTTTGTAGCGACTTATCAACTTCGAGAGTTATCTCTCCTTGTTTTACTTCAAGATTAGGTGAATCGTTTAAAGAGTTCAGAAAAGCCCTAGCGGCTCTAGAAATAGTTTCGTGGCTTAGTAAATCAGTCCTATCGGGGAAAATTTCAATCTCGATTCCCCCCTCGTCATTTTCTTCTACAACACATCCTATGGACGGCATTCTTTTTTCCCAATCTTTTGAATCATATTTTACCCCATTAATTTCATGAAGATATTCTAAGATACTATGATTAAATTTTAGTGTTGGCATAATTTCACCTAGTTTCCAAGCCACATTGGAAGAGGTCTATCATATCCAATTAATCTCAGTCCGGAAATAGCAGCTGTATCGTAATCAACTGCTCTTAAATTTCTTCGAGTAATCTCATTAAGATTCTGGACACCTAAATCTGACATCCAACCATTAATTGTTGATTTCAGCCAAACAAGATTTTCTTCTAAGTTATCATTATCATTTGGGGCAACAATCAGAGAACAACCGGAACCTTTGGCTATCATAAAATCCTCCGCACTGGGATTTTCATCTAATTTAATCAACAAATGCTTACCTTGTTCCTTGATATTCATTGCTCTCGATGCTAAACCAATCCTAGGCAATGCAGCAGGTACTCTATTGCCGCCAGGAGTTGCAGCGTTGATAATCGCTCCATCCAGATTTAAATCGATAATCATTCTGAGTAAATTTTCTACTCTATCTACTCTATCTCTTAACATTATAAGAGATCCACTCTTCATTTTACTTCTCAGAGATACAATTAATGACTCTATTTCTGCATCATTCATTTTAGGCAGGGACTCTAAATTAAGTACTATCCCAGAGCATATTGGTAGATATTCATAAACATTGACAATATTTTCTTGATCAATAATTAATAAGTCGATTTCTCTTGGAGAGTCTTTAACTAAACATGGCTGTTTCGACGTCATATAATCGCTAGAAGAAGTGATTTTTTCTCGTTCAACAAGCCAAGGAATAGGGAAAACAACTCCCTCATCTTCATCAATTTTTTTAAGGATCGTTTCACAATCTAGCTTTTCATGTAATAATTGATTATTTTTCCCTGAAGGGACTAATAATATTTTTTCTAAACCTTCGATAATACTAATTTCAGGATGCTCAAATATAGTATAATTATTTTCAGAGGGTATTATTACTAGAGCATCTTTATTTATTGATAAACCGAGTGGTTCTAAGTGATCAGAGATTTCTAAAATTTCTTTTGGATTTATCTCTCTAATCTCAGCACCGTTACCTGCAGATGGGCAATTACCTGCGACGATTACTTTACCCCCTGTCATGCCAATTCCAGGTTCTTTTCCCACCGAACCTAAGACAATTATCGTACCTCCAGACATTCCTGCTCCTACTCTTTCTCCAGTATGGCCACGAATCAAAATAGTACCTCCTTCCATAGATTCACCTGCAAAATTAGATACTGATCCTTGAACGTTTATGACTCCCCCTTTCATATTAGATCCAATCCTGTCTCCGGCGTCCTTTTCGACAGTAAGTCTTCCATCTTCTTGGAAGGCCCCAGCCATTGACGCACATCCACCTTGAATAGTCAGATTCCCTCCTCTGTTCATTGCACCACAACATTCACCTAAATTCCCTAGAAGCAAAACTCTAGACTTTTTTGGTAAATGAGTGATTACACCAATTTCGCCATTTTTGGGCTTCTCATCCCCATTTCTTCCCCATCCGATTCGTACTAATAGGTCGCGTTCCAATGCTTCTGCTAGCATTTTTTCAAGATCACGATTCAATTTAATGCTCTTAGCCGTGACCTCGCGCATAAACTATCATGACTCTGAGGATGTATTTAGTCTTGATTCTGACGGCTTGAAGGCTATCATAGTATTAAAATTTAATTTAAGTTCACAGTTAAAAAAGAGTATATTGATAGAGTCTCTACTCGGAGAAGTTATTGTCTAAGGGCAGTTAGTGAGATTATGAGTATAATTAAAGTTGCAATAAATGGTTTTGGTACGATAGGTAAAAGAGTTGCAGATGCAATAGATGCACAAGATGATATGCAAGTAATAGGGGTCACGAAAACTGGCCCTTCGTTTGGATGCGGACTGGCTAAAAAACGTGGTTTTCCGTTGTATTGTACATTTGATATTCAAGAAAAAATAGATTCTTTTTCAGAGCAGGGTTATGACTGTAAAGGCGGGTTATCGGACTTATTATCTATCGCGGATGTTGTAATTGACTGCGCACCAGGTAAAATGGGTGCAGCTAATCTAGAAAAATATCAATCTGCAGGTGTCAAATATATGTTTCAAGGAGGAGAAAAACATTCTCTAACAGGATTATCATATACTTCTTGTGCAAATCATTCAGAAAATCTCAACGCTCAAGGAACACGTGTAGTTTCGTGCAATACTACTGGCCTTTCAAGAACATTAGTGCCTCTGTACGACCATTGTGGTTCTCTGAAAGTTGAGTGTACAATGATTAGAAGGGCTGCTGATCCTGGTGATTCCGATAAAGGCCCCATTAATGCGATTAAACCAGTTCTAAAAGTACCGAGTCATCACGGTCCTGATGTAATGACTGTTAAGCCTGAGATTGAAATTAATTCGTTAGCGGTTGCGGTGCCTACAACTTTAATGCATGTTCATTCGATTATTGCAGATCTGCCCGAGGGCCACGGACTAACCACTGATTTGATAATTAGAATGTGGAAGGAATCTCCTAGAGTTATTGTGATGAATGGCAAAGATGACAGAATCCCTACTACAGCAGAAGTGATGGAAATGGCCAGAGATATAGGTAGGAAATGGGGTGATTTACATGAAATATTTGTTTGGGAAGATGGCGTAAAGTTGGTGGGTAATAGACTATATTACTTCCAAGCTATACATCAAGAGAGTGATGTAATTCCAGAAAATGTAGACTGTGTTAGAGCTTTAATGGGTAGCGAAATAGATTGGAGAGCTAGTGTTGCAAAAACTGATTTAGCCATTTCTAATTACTATGGTATCTAGAATCTTTGATTATTTTTCGATTCATCAAACGTTAACGGTCAAAAGGGCTTAATGTGTCGCAGGCTTGCTATGACAGGTGTGAAATCGGTTTTCCCAATCCTTTTGGTTCTGATACTTTCATCTTGGTCAGGTACGGTTTCTGCTTTTAGCGAATCAACAGATTATAGTATAAATTCTGATTACCAAGCTCTATCTGATAATAGTAATTGGAACAAGCTATCTATTGTTTCAGAGTCAGAATATAAATTGAATGATTTTTCTGGAATTATTCATTCACCCTTTGGAGATTTTGATCCTTTGAAAGATGTAATGCCCCTTGGTCCAGAGAATTTATATGATCCTTCAGCACTTTCACGTACTGGATTAGTGATTGTACAGTCAAATAGTGTTGATATGACCGATTTAATAGATTTAATAGATTCTTATGGGTACCCTATTATTGACACAATACCTGATTCTGCTCTAATCGTCAGGTTGCCAATTGAAGATATATCGGCATCTAAATCCCAATTAGAAAAATCTCCATCTGTGAGATGGATTGAAGGATTACCAATTGCTTGGAGGGTTTCTCCAAGTTTGATAGATTTTTCCGGACGTGGTGGTTTATCTCTTGATTTAGATTTGACTATAAGTTCTGACTTAGAAAATAATGAATTATCTCAACTTGAATCTGACATGAGTCGTATTTCAGATAACTCAATAACAAAAAATATTTGTGATATCCACCTCTGCCAAATTAAAGGAATTGATGCGACATGGCTACCTGTTCTAGCAATGGACGGTAGGATACTAAGCATTCATGAATCTTCAATAATTTCTACACATAATAGTAATGCTAATGAATTAATTGGTGGCAATGCTGCTTCAACAATGGCAGATTTTAATCTGAATGGTAGTGGAGAAATTTTAGCTATTTCAGATACAGGAATAGATGCTGATCATGGTGATTTTAACGGTAGGGTCAGGGCAATCTATGATTTGTTCGGGCCTGATAATTCATATCAAGATAGAAACAGCGGTCATGGTACACACGTAACATCAACTCTACTTGGTGATGGTTCAGGAGATTCTAATTCTACAGGCATAGTTCCTGCCGCTACATTTCATTTCTATCAACTAGAGGCGGATAGTTCCGGTATCTTAGCAAGATGGGGATCTCTGTACGAAATGTTTGCACATTCATATCAACAGAGTGCCCGTATTCAAACTAACAGTTGGGGCAACATTAATCTTGTAGGAGAGTATAGTTCTGATTCGCGTTCAGCAGACTCATATTTGGTTGATGAACCAAGTTTCCTAGCCTTATTTTCAGCTGGAGATTTGGGTATGGATGGTTATCAAAGCATTACTCCACCTGGTACAGCAAAGAATGTTCTAACTATTGGAACTTCTACTACTGGTTCATATGGCAGTGAACCTGCTGGGGCAGTTTATTCCTCATCCTCAAAAGGAACTACATTAGATGGTAGAATAAAACCAGATTTAGTTGCTCCTGGAGTTATGATATGTTCTGCTCAAGCGGAAGAAGCGCAATTTATAGATGGAGAGAGTTGTTCTTCCTCAACACATGCTGGGAATGAAGTTCCACTCTACATGACTCTCAATGGCTCTTCTATGTCGACTGCAGTGGCTGCAGGCGCAACAACTATGGCAAGACAATTTCTTCGTCTAAATGAAGGTATAGTGGAACCTCGTTCCGACTTAATACGTTCAGTCTTAATTAACGGAGCAGATGATTTAGGTACTCCAGATATCCCAAATCCTTTCGAAGGGTGGGGTCAAATAAATATCTCTAACAGTTTGTTCCCCGAGTTTTCTGGTGTTGAATTGGAATTGTTATATGATGATTCTAGGGAATTAAAACCAGGGCATTCCTTTGTGTACACAATTCAATCTGATGGAGATTCGAGGTTTGATATTACTCTTGCTTGGAACGACCCAGAAGGTTCAGCAGTTGCTAACCAATCCTCTCCCAAATTAATGAATGATTTAGATTTGAAAATTACATCTCCAAGTGGACTTGTATATTATGGGAATAATTTCGCCAATGGTAATAGTGTAACCGGTACAACTGCAGATTCTTTGAATAATGTAGAAAGATTTAGAATAGACTCTACTGAAATAGGAGTTTGGTCAGTTGAAGTAGGGCATGCTGGTGGCAACTTACAAGATTATGCTATTGTGATGTCCGGAGAAATTAGTGAAATAATTTTGCCAGATCTTACAGTATTCGCTAACTCACTATCTACTTCTGTAGAGAGTCCCCTTCAAGGCGATACATTTCTGATAGAGGCTAAATGGAAAAATCAAGCAGCAGGCCCTACGGGAAGTTATTCAGTCTTAATAGAGGATGTCACGGAAAATACAGTAATTTTCGAACAATCAAAAACATCACTTTCAGGAGGAGCATTAGCATCTCTTTCATATCCTTACATATTTACTACAACTGGGCTACATACAATAATGCTTACATTAGATTCAGAATCAGAGGTTACAGAATTAAATGATGAAATTTCCGGAATAGATAATAATAGAGTACTGATTGATGTTTATGTATCACAGGTAGGAGTAAGGTTAACCCCCTTCTTACCTGATGGAAGTTATCCGTCCACGCCTTCCGAATTAGATCAATCAAAAATTCGATATTTGGACCCTAGTATATCCAGTGCTGTCTCTTTTGATTTAGAATTGAAGAATGAAGGGACATCTGAAGTCACTGTTGATATTTCAGCATCACCTGTGCAATTATCAGAGGCAGGGGGACTCCTAGTTGCTCCTGTAGATGAATGGTGGAAACTATTCAATGAGTCTGGTCCGTGGACTTTATCTCCTTCAGGACAAGAAGGAGATAAAGTGATTATTTCATTAGAATTTTCTGATGTTGATGCAGATGTTTCTAATGATATTTATGCACTCCCTGGTAATTTCGTATCGCAAGTAACTCTTTGGGACAAGAATGCACCCACTGTCTATCATTCAATGCAACTTAAGACAGTTGTGGAGAGAGTTGAAGGATTTGTAACTGTAGTAGCAGGTGCTGATGATTTAGGTGCAATCCCCGGACAGTTTGCTCAATTTTCTCTTTCAATATTAAATACGGGAAATGGCCCTACTCAATACACTATTTCATGTGAAACTGAAAATCATTGGATTATCAGAGTGGGAGATAGTGGGACATCAGTCCTAAATCTAGAACCACTTTCTAGATTACAATTCCTACCAGTTTCTATAAAAGTTAGAATTCCTAACGAAATATTAGGCACTCCTGCAGCAGGTACTATCGAAGGAGTTAGTTGCACTACTCAGTCTGTAAATGATCCAAGCTTATTTTCAGTAGATACTGCTTCTGTAGAGGTTTTTGAGAATCGTGATTTTGCTACTGAGATATTTTCTGAGGAAGGTACTTCGCTAGGGCCTTTGGGTCTTTCTACAAATCGTCCCGTGTTAAATGGTGATCTAATAACCACAAACTTAGTAATTACTAACCAAGGTAATGTACCTTCTGAATATACAGTAAAAATACAAAATGGTTGGCAAACTCAGATTATTGTTGGTATTGAAGAATTTGTTAATGAAGATGTAGTTGTGAACATTCCGGCAGGACAAAATCTTAGTATTTTGATCAATACAATTGTACCCCTTTCATCTAATATGGGAGATTCAAATATTATCACAATCCGGACGACTATTTCGGATGGGCAAACTATAATCAATGGAACTAAGTTGGTTCTCGAAGAGTTTGCTTCATTGGATATTGAAAATCCTTCAGAAATTTTGGTTACTTTGGGTAAATCTTCAGTAACTCCCTTCAAACTTCATAATATCGGAAATGTCCCTCTTGATATTTCTTTGACTTTGGGCTCTCTTCCAGATGGTTGGTCTGGAGGTTTCCTTTCTGGGAATGTTTTCGAGATGGACATGAATCGCGAAGCATTTGTTTCAGTGGGTCTGGAATTACCTGGGGCCCTATCAATAGGGACACTTGAACAAACCGTATCAGTAATTATAGAATCAGAAACGCCTAGTGGAGAAATTTCTTTCCAGACTGTTGAATTTTCAGTAGAGGTACTTCCATCTATTTGGTTGTTACTTTCTTCTGATAACACTCTGATTGAAGGTATTTCTTCTGGTGAAAATGCGGATTTTGAAATTAATATGTCGAACCAAGGTAATGTAATCACTGATGCAGACTTTTCTGTTACATCAGCAGATGGTTTTGTGATACAATTCCCTGATTGTTCATCTGATGTGAATTGTGAATTGTCGCCTGGAGAGTCTCGATCTTTTACAGTTTCTGTAAAACCTAATTCTAATGCTGGTTTCGGTTTATCCAGTTTCGAACTTTCGGCAGTAGCGGTAAACTTTTATCCTGAAGATGCTGAAACAACAGATGCGCTGATGACTTTACAAATGAGTAGAGAAAGAACTACTAACGCTGGGGGAGTATCTGGTATCTTGGAATCTTTGGGCTTACCTCAATGGGTACTTCCATTATTATTCCTTATTTCTCTGACTGGAGCTCTATTCTTAGGTTTCAAGATAAGAGAAAACTCACAAAAACTGATGTCTCCCGAAGAAGAGTTGATACCTGAAGGTTCTGCTTTATTATCTGGTAGTTCTAATGAACGCCGTGCAGCAGCTCTAGACACCTCATTGGGTTCAGGTGATACATTGACTGGTGGGGTTAGCGATGATGAAATACAAGCAGCTATCGCTGCATCCGGACCTGCTAAATTATTACCAACTGCAGAAGGAGTGGCTCCCTTGCCTTTAGGGGGTTTACCAGATGGCTGGTCCATGGAACAATGGGAATCATATGGTAATCTTTGGTGGGAACAAAACCAACCTTAGATAGGGTTTGACTTATGACTGAGTCTTTGCCGCGTAATGTTATGAAAGGCTCAATTGTATTATTTGGTCCGCCAGGTGCAGGTAAAGGTACTCAAGCAGCAAGGATTGTTGACTTAACATCAAAACCTCAAGTTTCGACAGGGGATATGTTGAGGGCTGCTCTGTCCGAAGGAAGTAAATTAGGTTTGGAAGCTAAATTATTTATGGAGGCAGGAGAATTAGTACCTGACGACGTCATTATTGGCTTAATTTCTGAGCGTTTAAGCATGGATGATGCCAGAAATGGTGTCCTTTTCGATGGTTTCCCTCGTACAATAGCTCAAGCAGAAGAACTTGCTTTGATTGCTGATGTAAGTGCGGTAGTGTCTATACAGGTTCCTGATGAATCAATAATTAGGAGGATAGTTGGTAGGCGCATGGATCCTGAAACAGGTGAAATCTTTCATGTAGATTTCAAACCAGCTCCTAAATCAATTTCTAATAGATTAATCCAGAGAAAAGACGACAATGAGTCGACTGTACGTAATCGTCTCAAGGCTTACCATGAACAAACATCTCCTTTGGCTAAATGGTATGAAAATCAAGGAATTTTAATAAAAGTAGATGGAGAACAAACCATTAAAGAAGTGGGCGACGAGATAATTTCTAAACTATCAGCAAGATGAGGTAATTATGTCAAGGAAAAAAAGATCCAAGGATATCCTAAGGAGAAAAAATCGTTCTAAAAAAGCGATTTCTCACCTTTCAACCATTATTTCATCGCCTAAAATTTTCTCATTGCAAATTAGAGAAAATGCTGTTAGAGACACATTAATGATTACAAAGAGACATGGGCAGAGGTCAAATCTTAGCATGAGAATGATGTTTTGTAAGAATTGTAAATCTCCTATGAGTTTTGGCCTGAACTCAAGAGTTAGGATTAGAAAGAGTTCAATAATAACTACTTGCGAACGTTGCAATAATAAGGTTCGTAGACCAATTAGAAGGTGACAGAATGGATATACCAAATAAAATCAAAAGAAAAGCTCTAGATAATACACTTGAGATTACAATTAGAGTTGGTAAACAAGGAGTTAATGAGTCTTTAATTGATGAATTAAAACAACAGCTGCTAAAGCGAAAACTAATCAAAATGAAAGTTAATCAGGGAGTTGCATCGAATAACGAGGAAAGAAAGTTATTGTTCCAATCGATTTCGAACGATTCAGAATCTTATTTAGTATTCCAGAGAGGTAATACTGCAGTATTCTGGTCAGGCGAATGACATTAGGGAATTATAAAATTACTAATTTTCATATCGAGAGATATTTAGAGGTAATGTATTACCGATGGGTATGGAAAAGGGTTCCCGGCGGTCGTTAAACAATAGTGTATTCAGGTTTTATCTGTCTGTAATGTTTGTGTTTTCAGTCGTACCTTTCTCTGTTTCTGCGGCAGGAACTAGCAGTGGAACATGGTCTGCACCAGAAGAAATGCCTAGTTGGTCAGTTACTGCCGCAATTGTAATTTTAGTGGCCGTGTACGGGCTTATTGTATTCGAATTAGTCCATAGGGCTCTTGCAGCGGCGCTTGGTGGTGTTGCCGCAGTTGTTGCTCTGCATATTGCTTCAG
>MDSW01069886.1_pt1 | contig 10272 bp, 8 predicted proteins | sample 811171 | NCBI WGS metagenome assembly MDSW01 (sample SAMN05326641, study PRJNA326480) | marine metagenome | isolation source: seawater | place: Atlantic Ocean: North West | collected 2012 | reverse complement strand
TTTAAATTAAATTCATCTAAACAATCTTTTAATTCTTTAATAATTTTTTTATTTATTTCCATTTTGGATCATTTCATAAATTGAATTTATGGCTAAAATATAGCCAGAAGTTCCTAAACCGCATATAATACCTGTCACTACATCACTTATTAATGATTTATGTCTAAATTCTTCTCTTTTGTATATGTTAGATATGTGTAATTCGATAGATGGTTTTTTAAACAAACTTAAAGCATCTCTTATAGCAACTGAAGTGTGGGTAAACGCAGCCGCGTTTATAATCATGCCATCATATATCTTTATAGACTCTTGTATTTTTGTCACCAACTCTCCTTCAATATTTGATTGGAAAAAATCTATATTGATTTTCTTTATTGATGCCTCAGATTTACATCTATTAAGTAAATCTTCATAACTTTCATTTCCATAGATTGATTTATCTCTATCACCTAATAAATTTATATTTGGTCCATTGATTATTATGATATTATTTTGCACAAATTATTTATAATACATGGATAAACAAAATAAAATAAAAATTAAGTTAAATGGTAAAATAATTAGTGTTAATAAAGGCATAAATCTTAATATCTTAATTAAAAAATTTAAGTTTCCTCTTAATAAAATCGCAATTGAAAAAAATAACTTGATTATAGAAAAGAAAAAAATTAAGAAAATTTATTTGAAGGCAAATGATAAAATTGAAATTGTTCATTTTATAGGTGGAGGATAATGAAAAAAAAGGATTATTTTGTAATTTCAAATAAAAAATTTAATTCCAGGCTGATAGTTGGTACAGGTAAATACAAAAATTTTCAAGAATGTGCAAAATCTATTAAGGCATCAGGAGCTGAGATTGTAACAGTAGCAGTAAGAAGAGTAAATATAAGCGATAAAAAAAAACCTTTATTAATGGATTATATTGATCCAAAAAAAATAACTTATCTACCAAATACCGCTGGTTGTTTTAATTCTAAAGATGCATTGCGCACTTTAAGATTGGCCAGAGAAATTGGAGGTTGGAAATTAGTTAAATTAGAAATTCTGGGAGATAAAAAAACATTACTTCCAGATATGATTGAAACATTAAAGTCGACTGAGATTTTAACAAAAGAAGGATTCAAAGTTATGGTTTATTGTAATGATGATCCTCTTATAGCTAAAAGATTAGAAAATGTTGGAGCAGTTGCAATTATGCCTTTAGCTGCCCCCATAGGTTCTGGATTAGGAATTCAAAATTTTTTAAATATTAAAATAATTCAACAAAAAATCAAAATTCCACTCCTTATAGATGCCGGGATTGGACAAGCATCAGATGCAGCTATTGCAATGGAATTGGGATGTGATGGTGTTCTTGTAAACACAGCAATTGCAAAATCTAAAAATCCAATCGAGATGGCTAAAGCAATGAAACTTGCTGTTATTGCTGGAAGAAAGTCTTACTTATCGGGAAGAATGAAAAAAAGTTTTTTTGCGAACGCCTCATCTCCCAAGAAGGGTCTTATTTAGTTTTTTTTTTATACTTTTTGTAAAATTTTTTCTTTGAGTTTTTTATATTAGGCTTTTTATATTTTTTCTTTTTTTCCTCAAATTTTATAATATTCGTTTCATTTTTAATTATTTTTTCAGATTGAATTGTTTCAATTATTTTATTATTTTTAGCTTTAAATTCTATTTTATAGTCATTAACGCCATAATCCAAATCTTCTTTAAAACTAATTTTTATTTTATTTTTCTTTTGAAAAAAAACAATATCTTCCTCACTGTTCTTTGATAAAAAATCAATTATTCTTTTATTCAAGTAAATTAAAATTTCTTTTGATTTATTTTCTAGACATTTAATTTCAGCTAATTTTAAAACTTTTAATGCCTGAGATTCGTTTGTTAAACTCATCAACCATTTAACATTGCTTTCCCTCAATCTTTGCCTTGACATTTCTAGTAATCCAAAATGAGTTATTCTTCCTATTTGAATTCTAGCTCTATCCTTTCTGCATTTTTCTTTAAGTTTTCTTTCTACTTGCCTTCTATTTGAAAAACTATGCATATCTATAAAATCAATTATTATTAATCCTGACAAATCTCTTATCTTTATTTGTCTGGCAATTTCCTCAGCTGCTTCTAAATTTGTATCTAAGGCAGTGCTTTCAACGTTTTTTTGTTTTATTGATTTTCCAGAATTAACATCAATCGATACAAGTGCTTCAGTTGGGTTAATTACCAAATATCCGCCAGATTTGAGTTTTACCTCTGTTTTATAAATTTCATAAAGCTTTGTTTCTATATTGTTTTTAAAAAATAAGGGCATTTTATCTCTATATTTTTTTACTTTCTTTAACTGTTTAGGCATTAATTGTTTGATATATGTTTTCGCTTTTTGATATCCTTCATTTCCTTCAACAAAAATATTTTGTACATCATCATCTACCATATCTCTTAAACTTCTTTTAATTATATCACTTTCTTCAAAAATTAATGAAGGCGCAATCGAGTCCATAGCATTAGTTTTAATATCTTCCCAAGTTTTGATTGAATTTTTTAAATCATTTTCTATATCATTTTTAGTTTTGTTTGATCCAGCTGTTCTAACTATCAGACCCATCTCACTTGGAATTTCAATTAAATTCAAAATTTGTCTGATTTTCTTTCTCTCGACTAAATTAAAAATTTTTCTAGAAATACCACCACCTTTTGGAGTGTTAGGCATAAGAACTGTATATTTTCCTGCGATAGATATAAAAGTTGTAAGCGCAGCGCCCTTTAAACCTCTTTCATCTTTAAGTACTTGAACTAATATAACCTGATTAGGCTTTATTACTTCTTGAATTTTGTATCTTTTCTTTTGATGTTTAAAATTACTTTCTAAATTTTTATTATTTTTCTGATTATCATTTTCTTGATTTTCAATTTTATTTTCTGGTTCGTGTATTTTTTCTTCTAAATCTTTTTCCCCTAAATCTTTTTCTATTATCTCACTCTGTTTTTGTAACTCAATTCTATTTTTTTCTTCTTCTTCTTTTATAATTTCGATGTCCCCCTGAGGAATTTGATAATAATCAGTTTGAATGTCATTAAAAGATAAGAAGCCGTGTCTTTCTCTTCCAAAGTCTACAAAAGCAGCTTGAAGAGACGGCTCAATTCTACTGACTTTCCCTAGATAAATATTATTCTTAATTAAATTGTTATTTTTTCCTTCGTATTCGTAATCTTCAATATCATTTTCTGATTTAAGAACAACTCTAGTCTGATTAGGATGCGATGCATCAATAAATAAGTTTTTTGGCATATATTTGTATTTAAGTGTATTTTTTTCATTTAAATTTTGTTTTATATTTATAGGTGCCTTAACATTAACAAATTCATAGATTAAATTAAATAAAAATGATTAAGCATTTAAAAAAAATTCTAATATTTTCTTTTTCTCTATCAATTATTGGTTTTTTTGGAATAGTAAGCATTTTATGGTATTATTCTAACGATTTACCTGACTATAAATTCCTAAAAAATTATAAACCTCCCATCTCAAGTAAGCTATATTCAAGCAATGGACAATTATTGAGCGAATTTTCCTCTGAAAAAAGAATATTTGTACCATACAACTCTATACCAAATTTAGTCACAAATTCATTTTTATCCGCAGAGGATAAAAATTTTTTTAAACACCCTGGAGTTGATGCAAAAGGAGTGTTGCGAGCAGTAATAAATAATATTTCAAACGTCTTAACATCAAAAAGACTTGAGGGAGCATCAACAATTACACAACAAGTTGCAAAGAACTTTCTTTTATCTAATGAAGTTTCCATTGATAGAAAAATTAAAGAAGCAATTTTAGCCTTTAGAATAGAAAGAGCATTAACAAAACAAAGAATTCTTGAGCTTTACTTAAACCAAATATATTTAGGGGAGGGAAGTTATGGTATAGCCTCCGCAAGTTTACAATATTTTGATAAACCAATAAGTGAACTTAATTATCCTGAAGCAGCCTTATTAGCTGCGCTTCCAAAAGCTCCCAGCAGATATAATCCCTATAAAAATATTGAACTAGCTAAGTTTAGAAGAAATTTAGTACTAAAAAATTTATATGATAATAATTATATTAATATTGATGAATTTAAAAAATTCTCTGATCAGAACATTAAATTAAGAAAAAGAAAGTCAGTATACTTAGAAAATTCAAATTACTATGTTGAAGATATTAGAAAATTAATTGTAGATAAATATGGTTTTGACAAGGTTTATAAACAGGGTTTTACCATTAACACTCCATTAAATTTAGATTTGCAAGAAAAGGCCACCACCTCTTTAAGAAAAGGTTTAATAGAATTTGATAAAAAGAAAGGATGGAGAGGTCCTTTATTAAATAAAAAATTTAATCATGAATGGTCAAAAAATCTTAAAGACTATAAATTAGAAGATTCTATTGGTTGGAAACTATCAATTGTAAAAAAAATAAATAGGTTTTCTCTAGAAATTGAAACTTTGAATGGTGTAGATGGAATAATTGAATTTTCATCAATAGACTGGACAAAAAAAAATTTTGAAGAGCTATTTAGAATTGGTGACATAATATATGCAGAAAAGATTAAAGATAACAAGTTTGATTTAAGACAACTACCAAAAGTAAATGGAGCAATAATTGTAATGGATCCGTACACAGGAAGAGTATTAGCATTAAGTGGAGGTTTTAGTTTTAAAAATAGTGAATTTAATAGAGCTACACAAGCTTTAAGACAACCAGGTTCGGCATTCAAACCTTTTGTTTATGCATTAGCACTAGAGAATGGTTATACACCTGCAACTTTAATTTTGGATGCGCCGATAGTTTTTGATCAAGGAGAAGATTTAAAATTATGGAAACCAGAAAACTATGGAAAAAAATTTTATGGACCATCAACTCTTAGAACTGGAGTAGAAAAATCAAGAAATTTGATGACTGTAAGAATTGCACAAAACTTAGGTATAAATAAAATTGCAGAATTTGCAAAAGAGTTAAATATTTATAATAATCCAGAAGAGCTGCTGTCGCTTTCATTAGGCTCAAGCGAAACAACATTAATAAAATTAACTACTGCTTATTCTAGTTTTGTAAATGGTGGAAAATTAATAAATCCAAAATTTATTGATAGAATACAAGACAGTGAAGGAAATACTATATTTAATTCTGAAAATAGGCAATGTGAGGGATGCGATCAAATTTCGTATTTAAGTAAAAAGATACCTAAAATTAAAAATAATTTTCAACAAATTATAAGTAAAGAAACTGCTTATCAAATGACGTCAATTTTAGAAGGAACTGTTAAGAGAGGAACTGCCAAAGGTCTTAAAGATCTAAATTTAGATTTAGCTGGAAAAACCGGCACTACAAACAAAAATACAGATACTTGGTTCGTTGGATTTTCATCTAATTATGTGATTGGAGTTTATGTTGGATATGATGAACCATCATCATTAGGAAGATACGAAACTGGAGCGAGTACAGCAATGCCAATATTTAAAGATTTTGTAAAAAATTCAGTTAAGAAAGAATCGGCAAGACCATTTAAAATTCCGAGTGGTATAAAAATGCTAGTAGTTAACTCAAAAACTGGCGAAAGGGCCTCATATAATGATGAAGCAATTATTATTGAAGCTTTTAAAGAAAAAGATTTAGTTAATAATAAAATTCAATATGGTAATGTAGAATATATTTCAAAAGAAAATATATATAAATTTTATTAATGGAAAACGAATTTCAATCAGAAAAACAGGATATAGAGAAAATCAATTTAAGAGTTAAGGAGTTTCTTTGATAAAAAAGACCTTTTTAATAAAGTCGAAATTCTAAACAAGAAAATAGAAAACCCTAATTTTTGGAAAAACAAGCAAGACGCAGAGAAGACTCTTAAAGATAAAAAATCTTTTGATGATTTAATTGGTGCATATAAATTTCATTTGAAACAATTAGATGAACTAAATGATTTATTTCATCTAGCACATGAAGAAAATAATCAACAAATTATAAATGAAGTAATTATTAAAATTAGAGATTTAAAAAAAGAAGTTAAAAAAAATGAAATCAAATGTTTTCTATCAAGAGAGAACGATAGGCTGGACTGCTTCCTTGAAATCCATGCAGGTGCAGGAGGAACTGAAAGTCAAGACTGGGCAGAAATGTTAAGAAGAATGTATATTCGATGGACAACTAACAAAAATTTTAAATTTCAAATTATAAGCGAACATAAAGGAGAGGAGGCTGGTATTAAATCTTCTATTATAAAAATTAATGGAGAATATTCTTATGGATACCTTAAAAATGAGTCCGGAATTCATAGATTAGTAAGAATTTCTCCATTCGATTCAGGCGCAAGAAGACATACTAGTTTTGCTAGTGTTTGGGTATATCCAGTTTTAAATGAAAATATAAAAATAGACATTTTAGAAAAAGATTTAAGGATAGACACTTACAGATCTAGTGGAGCAGGTGGGCAGCATGTAAATACAACTGATAGCGCTGTGAGAATAACACATTTACCGACAAATATAGTTGTACAATGTCAAAATGAAAGATCTCAACATAAAAATAAAGAGACATGTATGACAATGCTTAAAGCCAGACTTTTTGAATATGAGTTAAAAAAAAAAGAAGAGCATGAAGAAAATATTGAAAAATCAAAATCTGATATAGGTTGGGGTCATCAAATAAGATCTTATGTTTTACATCCATATAGGTTAGTAAAAGACAATAGAACAGGTGAAGAAAGTTCAGATCCTGAAAAAATATTAGATGGTGAAATAGATAATTTTTTAGAAAGCAGTTTATATAAATTATATGTATAAAAAAATTATTAAAATTTTTTTAATATTTATAATTATTATAATTATATTTGTTTTTTACTTAAGTGTTTTTGGAATAAAGACAAATAAATTCAATGAATTAATAAAGTCACAAATTTCTCAAATGGATGACAGAGTCACATTAGATTTGAGTGAGGTATTTATTAAACTAAATATGAAAGAAAGAAGCCTTTCATTAAATAGTAAAAATATAAATTTATTTATACTTAAGGAAAGTCAAAAAATAAAAAATGTAGATTTATTAATTGGCTTTGACTCAATTTTTAAAAAAGAAAATAAACTTAAAAAAATAATTATTAACTCACAGGAAAATGAAATTAAAAATCTTTTGAAGTTTATAAGAACTTATAAAATAAATATTCCAGCCCTTTATTTAGAGAATAGTATAAAAAAGGGAAAAATAATTTATGATTTACTTATTTACATTAATGAAGACCAATCAAAGAGAATAGAAATAACGGGAAAAATAAAAAATACTGAATTAAATATTTTAAAAAAAAAAATATTTAAAGATATTAATTTTGATTTTAATTATAGAGCCAAAAATTTACAAATTACAGATCTTCGATTAAAATATAGAAATATAGATTTTACTAGTAAAGATATTCAAGCAAATATAAAAAAAAATTTAATAACAATAAAAGCCGATATAGAGAATAAAATAAATTTAGATTTACTTTCAGAAATATTTCCCCACAATTTAAAAGAATATTTTAATGAAAAAATAGTATTTTCATCTTCTTCGAATTTCGAAATTACATTTAATGATAAATTTAAAATAAGAGATTATGATCTAAAAAGTGAAATAATCTTTAATGATACAAATCTCAATTTAAAAGAAATAAATCTTAAAAAATACATAAAAAATTTTGATAAAAAAATATTTTTGGATGAAGGAAAAATGAACTTGATTATAAATAAAAAAAATAAAACTCAACTTAAATTCAAATCAACATATATGTTAGATAAAAAAGATAATCCCAAAATATTAGAAATTGACTATGCAAAAGAAAATGATTTAGAAAAATTTGAAATAAAAACAGACTTAAATAGTAGTAAAATAGAATTAGAACAATTAAATTTTTATAAAAATAAAAACAAAGATTTGTTTTTAGATTTAATTATTACAAAAAATAAAAATATTTATGAAATAAATAGCCTTAAATTGTTTAATGATAATGATTTATTTAAATTAAAAAATATTAAATTTGATAAAAATTTTAAAATTCAAGATTTTAGTTTATTTGAAGCAAAGTATTATAATAAAGAAAATTTTTTCAATAGCATCCTAATCTCAAAGAATAAAAACACTATAGATTTAATTGCAAAAAACTTTGATCTAGGTCTCAATATTGAAAAAAATCTTAAAAGTACAAACAAAGAAAGTTTTTTAAAATTATTTGAAAATCTTAATGCAATCATTAATTTTGATATTAAATTAGCTAAAATTGACGAAGAACATGATTTAAAAAACCTTGTAGGAAGATCTAAAATTCAAAATAATAAAGTTATAAAAGCTAATTTATCAGCAAAATTTGATGAAATAAATACTTTCACATACAATCGAGATCAAATTGATGGAAAAATAGTTACTGTAATTTATTCTGATATTGCAAAACCTTTTGTAAAAAAATTTAATTTTATAAAAGGATTTGAGGGTGGTAAGTTAGATTTTACGTCAACAGAAATAAATCAAAATATTTCAAAATCTGAATTAAGAATTTACAATTTTAAACTTCACGATATGCCAGCTTTAACAAAACTTTTGTCTTTGGCATCTTTACAAGGTATTGCTGATTTAGCTACAGGCGAAGGTATTAGATTTAATGAATTTGATATGTTCTTTGAAAATTCAAAAAATCTTATTAAAATAAATGAAATATATGCCCTTGGACCAGCTATCTCAATCTTGATGGAAGGATATGTGGAAAAAAAAAAATTAGTAAGTTTAAGAGGGTCTTTAGTTCCGGCCACAACGATTAATAAAACTATTGCAAAAATACCTTTACTTGGAAGTATTTTAGTTGGAGATAAGGCAGGAGAGGGAGTTTTTGGTGTTAGTTTTAAAATTAAAGGACCTCCAAAAAATTTAGACACAACAGTAAATCCGATAAAAACTTTAACTCCTAGATTTATTACAAGAACTTTAGAAAAAATTAAAAAATCTAAATAATTTGAATTTTAAAATGCTTTTTTTTACCTATTGAAAGTTTAAAATGATCTTTATTTTCTAAATTTATTTTTGAAACAAGTAAATCATTTTCAATTTTTAGATTATTAATTCTTATACCACTGTTTTTAATTAATCTTTTTATTTCGCTTTTTGAATTTTCTAATTTTTTATTTAAAATTAAATCTGATAAATTTATATTTTCTACATCTTTTTTTTTGATTTTAAATGTTGGCAATCCTTCATCAGAAGAATAATCAGAAAAAATTTTTTTAGCTTGTTGAAAACATTTTTTTGCCTCATTGTCTCCATGCAGCATAGACGTTGCCTGATTTGCCAATAATATTTTTAAATCATTAATATTGTCACTTTCTTTTTTTTCTAAATCCTTTAACGAAATATCTGTAAACATTTTTAAAAATTTTTTTATATCTATATCGTCAATGTTTCTCCAAAATTGCCAATAATCATATGGTGAAAGTAATTTTTGATCTAACCAAATTGCTCCACTTTCAGTTTTACCCATTTTAGCTCCTGAAGCTAGAGTTATTAAAGGAGTAGTTAATCCAAATACTTCTTTTGATAAATGCCTTTTAATTAATTCTACACCGTTAACAATATTCCCCCATTGATCTGATCCTCCTATTTGTAATGAACAATTATATTTATTTTTTAATTCTAAGAAATCATATGCTTGCAAAATCATATAGTTAAATTCCATATAGCTTAATGATTGTTCTCTTTCTAAACGGAGCTTTACACTATCAAAACTTAACATCTTATTTATTGTAAAATGTTTTCCAATATCTCTTAAAAATGAAATATAATTTAAATTTTTAAGCCAATCATAATTATTTACGAAAATTGGTGAAGTTTTTTCATCATTTGTAGATAAATATTTTTTTAAAATTTTTTCTATATTCTTAATATTTTTTTCTATTGTTACATCATCTAATATTTTTCTAGTTTTATCTTTTCCTGATGGATCACCTATCCTTGTTGTTCCACCACCCAGTAATACAATTGGTTGATGTCCAAATTTTTGAAGAAGTCTTAGGCACATTATTTGCAGTAAGCTTCCAACATGAAGACTTTCAGCTGTACAATCAAAACCTATGTATGCTTTAATTTTTTGATGATCTAAAATTTTACTTAAACCATTATTATCGGTACATTGGTAAAAATAACCTCTATCATGGAATTCTTGTAAAAATTTATTCATATAGATAAACTAGTTTATACTTATTTATATTTAATCAACAATCAAT
>MDSW01043193.1_pt1 | contig 10272 bp, 8 predicted proteins | sample 811171 | NCBI WGS metagenome assembly MDSW01 (sample SAMN05326641, study PRJNA326480) | marine metagenome | isolation source: seawater | place: Atlantic Ocean: North West | collected 2012 | reverse complement strand
TCATCATTATTTATAAATCGAGCAATGAAACAGCAAACTTTACTTGTTCCAACATCTAAAGCAGATAAAAGTTTATTTCTTGATATAGACATTTATATTCAGTACTCCTATGTCATTTCCTCTGATTGATTAATTTCATCAATAACACCTGGCATTAATCTAATAATCAATCGATCTTTGTCTCTAAAATCTATAATTAAAACTTTTCTATCCAGAATATTTTTAGTTTTTTGTAACCTAATCAATTCTCTCCAAGCATTCTGAAAATTGTGTTCAGGAAGCAAAATATTTATTCTACCATCTATTAATATATTCCATCTTCTCATACCGACTCTTGTAGCTGCTGTAACCCTTTTATATATTTCTACGTCAGTGTTGATTAGTTGGACTAATTTTTCTGCATGTATTGGAGCATCTGGACCAATTACTAGCGGAAAATTTTTATAAAAATTCAGATTTTTATTGGTTATAAATACACCTTCGTTACTAATTAAAGATAATTCATTTTTATTCTGCCAAATTGCAAAGGGAGTTTTTTCTCTTACTTTAATATATAATTTATCAGGATATATTTTTTTGACTTCTACAACATCAACCCATTCTACTCTCTCTAAATTTTCTTTTATATTATTTATATCTGTGAAAATTGTAGCCTTTCCGTAAATGAATTTAGTAATGTTTTCAATAGATTTCGTATCAGTATTAATTAAACCAGATACCTGAATATTTTTAATACTAAGACCAACTGTTTTTGAAAATTTATCTATTGAATATTTTAAAAATGAATTTGAATTTATATTTTTATTAAATATATCAATATATATAAATAGTGTTAAGCTAAGCAAAATTAGAGAGATAATAATAACCTTAATTCTAGATGTATTTATATATTTAAATAAATTCATTTATTGCAACCTGCATCTTCAATTAACCAGTTTACTATTTCATCATAGGTTATACCTGCATAAGATGCTATCTCAGGAAAAAGCGAAATCGGAGTTAGACCTGGCTGAGTATTTAACTCCATTAAATAAAGCTCTTCAGACCCCGATTCAGAGTCGTATCTAATATCTGCTCTGGTTATACCTCTGCAACCCAATGATCGGTGAGCTTTTATTCCAACATTTAATGCTTCATTATATTTCTCCTTAGAAATCATTGCAGGAATATAGTGTTTTGATGAATTGTGATCATATTTTGCATTATAATCATATACTCTACTTTCATAAGCTATTTCAGTAACACCTATTGCTTTATCTTTATAAATTGCTACAGTTAACTCTTTACCAGGAACATATTTTTCAACTAATATTTTTTTACCATAAGTCCAATTATTATTAGTCATAAAGTTTTTTTTATCTTTTTTGTCAAAAATAATGTTTACTCCAAAACTTGAGCCCTCATTTATTGGTTTAACGACATAAGGATAATCCATAACTTCATTACTAAAAAAATCATTTAAATAGTAAACGTTTCCAAAGGTACATTTTATTCCAGCACTTTCAAAAATCTTCTTAGAAAAAAATTTATCCATTGCTAAGGACGAAGCAAGTACCCCTGAGTGTGTATAAGGTATTTTATAAACTTCTAACAAACCTTGTATAAATCCATCTTCACCAAATCTTCCGTGAAGAGCATTAAAAACAATATCTGGAGAAATATTTGGTATCTCGGATAATTGCTCTCTTTTTGGATCAAATTCAGTAACTTCAAAACCAAGATTTCTTAATGACTTAGAGACTTCAATTCCAGTTTTTATGGAAACTTCCCTTTCAGTAGATTCACCACCCATTAAAACTAGGACATTACTCATGATGAAACCTCTAAAATATTACCAACTCTTTCTATCTCCCAATCAAGGTCAACACCAGTTGAATAAAGAACCTTATTTCTTACATGATCTCCAAGTTCTTCCAATTCAAAAGCTGAGGCTTTCCCTGTATTAATAAGAAAATTACAATGAAGTTCTGAAATCTTTGCGCCACCTTTTTTCATTCCTCTGCAACCAGATAATTCAATGAGTTCCCAGGCTTTATAATTAGAATCTTTTGGGTTTTTAAAAGTGCTACCACCAGTCTTTCTTTTTACAGGTTGAGTTTCACTTCTTAACTTATTAATTTCTCTAAGTTTTTCATTAATAACCTGCTTATTTTCCTTATAGCCCTTTAAACAAGCACTTAATAATATTAGATTGTCTTGTAACTTAGATGACCGATATGAAAAGGTTATATCTTTTGAGTCAATATGATGAATTTTTCCATGATTGTCTACGGCTTCTATACTAATTAAAATATCTGATATTTCTTTTCCGTATGCTCCAGCATTCATGATAATTGAACCACCAATTGTACCTGGAATACCACTAAGAAACTCAAAACCCCCAATACCTTTTGATGCAGCAAATTTTGATAAAACTATATCTAAGACACCTGCGCCAGCAAAAATATAATCTTCTTTTTGCCTTATTGACTTAAAATCTTTTCCTAATTTAATTACTACACCTTTCACTCCTCCATCTCTGATTAATAAATTAGAACAAGCACCTATTACAAAAAAATCAACATTATCAATTTTTATATTTCTTAAAAATCTTACTAAATCTTCCTTATCCTTTGGAATAAACATTAACTCTGCTGGACCACCAACTTTAAACCAAGCAATTTTAGATAGTGGGTAATTATGTCTATAACTACCTCGAACAATAGGCAATGCATTTTCAAACAAGGAGGAAGTTCTATTTTGTTTCAAAATATGCTCCAGATTTAATAGAGTTTTTTCTTAAATCATTAATTTGCGCAGGCAACTCATTTGCCCATTTAGAAATCGACCCAGCACCCATAAAAATAACAGTATCATTTGGTGTTGCTATTTCATTAATTAATAGAGGAAGTTCTCTATGATTATTTAAAGAAAGAACATTTCTATGGCCATGGTCACCAATTCCTTTTATTAAAGTTTGCTTGTTTATTCCAAGTATTGGATTTTCACCTGCCTCATAAATATCTGATATTATAACTATATCAGCATCATTAAATGAAACACAAAAATCATCAAAAAGATCTCTTAACCTTGAGTATCTATGTGGTTGCATAATAGCTATAACTTTTCCAGTGGTTACAGATCTTGCAGCACTTAAGACTGACTTAATTTCAACAGGGTGATGCGCATAATCATCAATTATTTTTATATCATCTACTATACCAGTTATAGAAAATCTTCTCTTTACACCAGAAAAATTTTTCAAGCTATTAATTATTAAATTGTCATCAATTCCAAGCTCTAAACCTACTAAAAAAGCAGCAAGGGCATTTTGAACATTATGCTTACCAGGCATCGATATACTTACATTCAAAATTCTTCTAGCCTCAAAAATCGGTTCATTCAAAATTAGATCAAATATAGAACCATCTGGACCAATTTTTATATTCTCTGCTCTTAAGTCTGCATTTGAACTGAGCCCATATGTAATAATTCTTCTATCAGATATCTGACTACATAAAACTTGTACCTCTGGATGATCAATACACATACAAGCAAAACCATAGAAAGGTATATTCTCTACAAAATTTTTAAATGCTTTTCTTTCATTTTCAAAATTTTTATAGAAATCTAAATGCTCAGGGTCAATATTTGTTACTACTGCTACAGTTGCAGGAAGCTTTACAAAACTTCCGTCTGATTCATCAGCTTCAACAACCATCCAATCACTTGACCCTTTTCTAGCATTTGTATTGTATGCATTAATAATACCACCATTAATAACTGTAGGATCAAATTTAGCGTTATCTAAAACAGAAGCTATCATCGAGGTTGTGGTTGTTTTCCCGTGCGTTCCTCCCACGGCAATTGACCATTTGAACCTCATTAGTTCTGCTAACATTTCTGCTCTTTTAACAACAGGTATAAAATTTTCTCGTGAAGCTATAAGTTCTGGATTGTCGTAATTAATAGCAGATGAAATAACCACAACTCCAACATTTATTATATTATCCTTATTATGACCAATTTTTACATCAATTCCTAATTTTTTTAATCTCATTATATTTGCATTTTCAGAAATATCACTTCCTTGAACTTTATATCCAAGTTCATGCATAATTTCAGCTATACCACTCATACCAATACCACCTATTCCTACAAAATGAATTGGCCCTATATTTAATGGTAAAGTTCTCATTAACCACCTTCTCGAAATTTAAAATTAAAAAAATTACTATCTAATATATTTACGAAATCTTTTGCCGCATCAGGTTTTGCTAATTTAACGGTATTTTTTGAGAATTTAGACAAGATATCTAATGATGAAAAAATTTGATTTAGTAAATTTGATAGTTTTTCATCTATAAATTTATCTTCTTCAATTAACCATGATGCGCCAGCGATATTTAGTTTTTTTGCATTCAATGATTGATGATTATCTTTAGAATATTTGAATGGTATTAATATTGAAGGAATTCTAGCTACTAATATCTCTGACAAACTTGATGCACCAGCTCTTGAAATAACAAGATGTGATTTCGTAAGAACTTCAGAAATATTATTTATGAAACCTTTGGTTTGATGATTAATTGAACTTTCATCATAATATTTATTTACTTTTTGAATATCAGAGTCTCTACATTGGTGGATAATTTCAAGTCTACTTTTTAAATCAGAAGGGAGATTTCTAAAGACATTTGGAATCACTTCAGAAAATATCTTTGCACCTTGACTACCACCTAAAATCAAAATATTTATTTTTTCATTTTTGGTTGGAATAATATATTTTTTATTACCTATAAAACTACTTCTCACAGGGTTACCAACTACATATGATCGGTTGCAAATTTTATCTGGAATGTTTAATGTTTGATCAAAAGATAATAGAAGTAATTTCGCATAATTTGATAAAAACTTATTTGCCCTTCCTAATACTGCATTTTGCTCATGAATAACAGTTGGCATACGAAGATAGTATGCAGCAACTAATGAAGGTAATGATGCAATACCTCCAAACCCGAGAACCAACGAAGGTCTTATCTTCAAAAGAATATAAATTGACTTGATTATACTTAAAAACAAAAGATAAAAGTTTTTAATATTCATAAATATATTGAGTGAATTAAAATTTTTAATTGGCAAAATTATGATATCTATATTCAAATCTTTTTTGATATATTTTTCTCCACGCTCATCTAGAAGAAAAATAGGTTTTACACCTCTTGAAATCAACTCATCCGCAACTGCTAAAGCTGGAAAAATATGACCTCCAGTACCTCCAGTTGCAATAATTACTCTATTCTCTATAGCCTTTGAACTCATTATTGAACTCCTTGAACCATAGGATTTGGAAGTTTTAAATTTACTCGCTTTCTTGTTAGAGCAATAACAACTCCTATCCCAAAAGATAAAGCTAATAAACTTGAACCTCCATAACTAATAAAGGGTAAAGTCATTCCTTTCGCAGGCAATAAACGCATATTCACACCCATATTTATTACTGCTTGAAGACCAATTTGAGTTAGTATTCCTGATGTAGTTAAAAATATAAACGCATTGGTCTCATTTAATATCTTTGAAAATCCCCTTAAAACTAGAAAAGCAAATAATAAAATGATAATCAAAACTAAAATAATTCCAAATTCCTCTCCAGCAACAGCAAAAATAAAATCTGCATGAGCATCGGGCAAAATCTCTTTTACTACTCCCTCACCTGGGCCTGTTCCAAGTAAACCTCCATTATCAAATGCATTTAATGCCGTATCTACTTGGTATGAATCACCACTATTTGGATCAAGAAACCTGTCCACTCTACTAGCAACATGTGGGAAAAAAACATATGAACAAAAAGCAACAATCATTCCAATTATGGAGAATAAAATAACAAAATATATTGATAACCCTGCTATAAACATTTGAACAAACATTACAACACTGATTACCATAGCCATTCCAATATCAGGCTGCAGAAAAAGTACAAATAGTATTAATAAAGTAGTTATTATTGTTATTGTATAACCAGGAAATGAACGGTCAGACATTTTTTCTGAGAGCATCCAAGCTGAAAAAATAACTAATGTGGGTTTTATGAATTCTGAGGGCTGTAAAAGAAAACTCCCAAATTGAAGCCACCTTTGAGCACCTTTGGTTTCATATCCTAAAAATAATGTTAATAGAAATAGTGTTAAAAAAAAGCAAAAGGCTGTAACTCCTATTCTTCTTATCCATAAAGGCGGTAATAAAGAAACTGATAGCATAATTAATACAGAAGGAAATATAAAAAATAGTTGTCTTCTTACAAAATGGAAAGAATCAAAACCAATTCTATCGGCCACCGCTGGACTAGAAGCCATTATTAGAATTACACCAATAAACATTAAACTAAAAACAGCTACTAGAAACAATCTATCAACCGTCCACCACCAGTGACCAATTATACTTCTATCTGTTCTTCCAACATTAAGCATCTATATTTCCTAAATATTCTGTAACAATTTCTCTAAATCTATCTCCTCTTTCCTCAAAGTCTCTAAACTGATCAAAAGAAGAACATGCAGGAGAAAAAAGAAGTACCGATTTATCTAATCCTCTTTTTTGTATAACTTTAACAGCACTATAAAATGCATTTTCGAGTGAACCGACAAAATTTACTTCAACTTTTCCTTGAAGTTCGTCTGCAAACATCTCACCTGATTCACCTATTGTAAATACGTGCTCTACTCTATTTAAGTAAGGGTATAAATAATCAAGCTTTTCTTCTTTTGACCTACCACCTAATATCCAAAAAATTGACTTAAAGGAACTTAATGCAAAAGAAGTAGCGTATAGATTAGTCGCTTTACTATCGTTGATATATTCAATTTTTTTATCTTTGTAAATAGACTCCAATCTGTGCGGGAGACCTTTAAATTTTTCAAAAGCCGACCTTATTTCATCGTTAGATAAACCAAGTTCTTTTGCAACAATGTATGCAGCAGCAGCATTTTGCCAATTATGTCTACCTCTTAAATTAGGTATATTATTTATATCAATCTTATTATCACCAAACCTTGAGTCAAATATAATTCCATTGCTAATAAAAACACCATTTAAAATTTTTCTTTTTGTTGATATAGGAGTTATAGATTTATCTTTACTTTTTAAATCATTATATATTTTTTCTGAATAAATATCATCAACTCCAATTACTCCAATAAAATTACTTTTCTTTGATTCAAATATTTTACTTTTTATTTTATAATAATTTTGAAAAGACCCATGCCTATCTAGGTGATCAGGTTGAATATTCAGCAAAACTGAAATATCTAAATAAATATTTGATGATAAATCTAATTGATAAGAAGATATTTCTAAAACATAGAATCCATCAGAATTAATTTTATCTAGAGAAAGTATAGGAGTTCCAATATTTCCACCTGTTTGTACTTTAATAGATTTGTCTTTCAGTATATGAGTAATAAGTGCTGTTGTAGTTGACTTTCCGTTCGTCCCTGTAACTCCAATAACATTTGCAGAAATTTTTGATCGAAAAAATAATTCAAAGTCTCCAATTACCTCACAACCTGCACTTTTTGCTCTTTCCACAACTGGATGTGGTTTAGGAAAATTTAAAGGAATACCCGGGCTTAATACTAGAGAAGTAATATTATTAAAGTCTAGCTCTTCAAGATTAGAAAATTTATAATTTTTCTTATCTAATTTAGAACAAATTTCTGTATTATCATCCCAAGCAAAAACATTTGCACCCACTTTAGTAAGTGACTCAATAGTTGCAATACCACTTTTACCTAAGCCTAGAACAGCAACATTTTTTCCTTTATATTCTTTTGATGTAATCATTATCTTAACTTCAATGTTGCAAGGCCAATTAATGCTAAAATAACTGCTATTATCCAAAACCTAATTACTATGGTTGCTTCAGGCCAGCCTTTCTGTTCATAATGATGATGTAATGGAGCCATTCTAAATACCCTTTTACCTGTTAATTTATAGGATGCCACTTGAACAACAACTGAGACAGTTTCCAAAACAAACAGGCCACCTATTATTAAAAGAACAATCTCGTGTTTTGTTACAACACTTATTATGCCTAGCGCACTACCCATAGATAAACTGCCTGTATCACCCATAAATACACTTGCTGGTGGAGCATTAAACCATAGAAAACCTAACCCAGCTCCTACCAAAGCTCCGCAAAATACTGTCAATTCACCAGCACCAGGGACTCCATGAATTTGTAAATAAGAAGAGAAAACTACATTACCAACCAAATATGCGATTAATGCATATGATGAAGCAGCAATCATTACAGGAACAATCGCCAACCCGTCTAATCCATCAGTTAAGTTAACAGCATTTGATGAACCAACAATAACAATGACTGCCATCGGAATAAAAAACCAACCTAGATTAATTAATGCTTCTTTAAAAAAGGGAACTGCTAGACTTAGTGACAAAGGTGAAGCAGTTATATTAACTATCCAAAAAACTGCAACTATTGACAAAAGCACTTGAAGAAAAATTTTTGTAAGTGGAGAAATACCTTTGTGACTATTTTTAGTCACCTTCAAGAAATCATCAAGAAAACCAACAAAACCAAAACCTAGAGTTACAGTTAGAGTTGCCCACACATAACCATTACCTAAATCAGCCCATAGAAGGGTCGAAACACCAAAACTAAGAAGTATTAGTATACCCCCCATAGTAGGAGTTCCAGCTTTTGATATAATATGACTTTTTGGCCCATCATCCCTTATGGGTTGACCGCTATGTTGTCTTTTTTTAAGCCATTTAATAATACTAGGACCTAAAACAAAACTTAATATCATTGCTGTAATAATTGCTCCACCAGTTCTAAATGTCAAAAAACGAAAAAGATTAAAAAATATAAAATCTTCTGATAGAGGTGCAAATAAATTATACAGCATTAGTTAAGACCCCTATCCAAATCTATTCTTTTTTTATAAAATTTTTCAATACCTTCAACGACTAAACGCATCTTACTTCCGAAAGATCCTTTTACCATTATAACATCACCAGATCTTAACTTTGATATTATAGAGGCAGTTAATTCGTTAGATTCACTGTACCATTCTTTATAAATATCTTTGGGAAGCACTTGAAATAAAGATTTCATTAATTCACCTGAGCAAAAGACCATATCAATACATTCATCTTTTATGTAAGCGCACAAATCTTGATGAAAAGATAAACTCCTTCCGCCTAATTCAAGCATATCACCCAATACAGCAATTCTCCTTCCATTATTTTTAATTTTAGATTGCCCTAAAAGACGCAAAGCTGCCTTCATAGAAACTGGACTTGCATTATAACTCTCATCAATTAACTCTACTTCACCATCACCAGTAAATAGCTTTAATCTATTGCCCCTACCTTCAGGTAATTGCATTTTTGAAAAAGAAATACCAGCTAAACTTACATCACCACCAATTGCTTGAACTATAGCTAGAACAGATAGGCAGTTATTAATTACGTGAAAACCTGGGACACCAACTTTAACAACCATCTGCTTACCATTGATATCAGATTTTATACATGAACATTTTTCATGTAAAACATAGCTTACCAACTTAACATTTGCACTATTATTTGAACCAAAAGAGATTATATTTAAGTCATGATTACGTGCTTTTTTAGATAGTTTACTAAAAAAGTTACTATCTCTATTTAGTATTACAACCCCACCAGCCTGAACACCTTCAAAAATTTCAGCTTTAGCATCAGCTATGCCATCAATCGATTTAAAAAACTCTAAATGAACTTCCTCTATACTAGTTATTAGTGCATAATTTGGCTTTACTAACTTTGTAAGCTCGCTTATCTCTCCAGCTTTATTCATTCCAAGCTCTAAAATAGCAAAATCTGTTTTAGCCGGCATTCTTGCGAGAGAAAGTGGAACACCAATTTGATTATTGAGATTACCCTCATTAGCATAAACTAAGAACTGTTCACTCAAAGCTGACCGTAAAATTTCTTTTGTACTTGTTTTACCAACACTCCCTGTAATTGCAATAATTTTAGCCTTTGATCTAGATCTAGAATATTTTGCAAGCTCTTTTAAACTAGAAACAGTATCTTCGACAAAAACACAATTTTTATTTTTTATACTGTCTATTTTCTTAGAAACGACTACAGCGCTTGCTCCTTTTGCAAAAGCTTCTTTAACATAATAGTGACCATCATTTTTTTCACCATCAATAGCAATAAAAATATTCCCGGGCATTAATGTTCTTGAGTCAATTGAAACTCCATTTGCTTCCCAAGAGTTTTGAC